>WNFN01016649.1_pt1 | contig 15641 bp, 9 predicted proteins | sample 5400161 | NCBI WGS metagenome assembly WNFN01 (sample SAMN13153353, study PRJNA577476) | soil metagenome | isolation source: 80 cm saprolite on Douglas fir-dominated hillslope | place: USA:California | collected 2013-09-17
CACCCAGGCCGTGCCTGGCACGATCTGTCGGGTCCGCAAGACACTCTCACAGTTGTGCTCGCGGAGATAGGCGGCAGATGTGAGGCCCGCACAAATCTGGATCGTCCCGCTGCCCTGGCACGTCAACGGCATAATCACATCAGTTTTGTCCCGGCAGAGATGAGGGTCTGGGGCTATACGGACAACATGGAGTCTGTACGCGAACTTCGCCTGAGCTTCGACAGGTTCAAGACCATGGAACGCACGGGCCCCTTTCCGGGTCTTCGATGAAGAGTCTGGACTTGCGGTCTTGAACAGTTCAGAAACTTCGGGTCTCTCAATCCAAGCGGGAGTGCAGACGGCACTCGCGATCGAAGAATGTCGATCCTGTGGCCGTCACCCTCGGGCCGATCTTCTGTGCAGGCGCAGTATCCGTACGATGCGGTCATCCGCTCCAAGGACTACGTCGGTGGGGCCATTTTCTTCTGTTACAACGACTATCGGACCCATGTTGGTGATCGTGGGGTCGGGTGCTGAAGCAGCGTGTTCATGGGGTGGTGGATGTCTATGGTCGCCCGAAACCCTCTTACGAAGTTTTGCGCGTCGAATCGAGTCCGATTGAATCGTTGTCCGTTGAAAACCAGTTAAACGCTTTTCGTCTGCTCGTCCGAACACGGCGTGATCTGCCGATGTACACTCTCCGTGGATATAAATTGCGCGGTGTCTTATATGGTGAAGGTGATATTCCTGTAGAGCAACAAGAAGCACAACTTCCAGAGGCCGCCCCCGGTGGCGAGGTCAAGATCGAAATCAGGTTTGGCGAGCCTGGGGTGCCCCTTCGAGTAAGATTTGACGTGTATCGACCATGTCGCTGCTCAGTCTATTCTTTGGAGTGGAAGCCATAGTTCGCTCAGTCACCTACCTGTCGTAATCGTGATGTTCCGAAAAGCGACGTGTCCATCTTCACTACCCTGCAGATAGATCGGGCCGGGTAGTCCTTCGTGACTATCCAAGGCGCCGCCTGTGATACCCGGTATTTCCTGCTTGTCGATAATAGTCTTACCGTTCTGGACGACGGTGACCAAGCGGCCCACAAGCGTGATGTCGTAGGTCTGCCATTCTCCCGGCCTGCGTGGTTGTTCCGGCGTAGCGGCCAGGAATCCATACACGCCTCCAGTACGCATGGTCGGTCCTTCTGGCTCTGGGTCGTCTTCGATCTGCAATTCATATCGACCCCGCAGGTAGACACCGCTATTCGATTTCGGCGCACAATTGAATTCGACGTGTAACTTGAAATCTTCGAACTTGGCATCAGTGATAAGTTCGGGGCCATGGCCGGGACTCACGAGTGTTCCGTTTTCGACCTTCCAGGTAGCCGTTGCATTCGGATCGCTCGGCCTCCACCCGCTGAGGTCCTTGCCATTGAACAAAGACGTCGGTTTTCCCCACGTCGGTTCGACCCTTATCTTCAGGTCCGGCGCCCTCTCGCCCGTCCATCGCCACGGAGTTCCATCCTGCCCGCTCGTCGTCCCGCTCAGTTTCTGCCCCGACAGTGTGCCGACAAATACCATGTCGTCTTTCCTGTCTTCTTCGTCCTTGGGAGAAACGAATGTTATTTGCCCATGTGAGATCTCGATTTTCGGCAGCGGCCGCGCGTGTCCCCAACGGCTCACCAGAAGCGCTTTGAGCTGCCCACTTTCCTGAGTTATCTCCAGCCATGAGGGATATTCGCGACTCGGAGTCTTCAGGGTCAGATCCCAACGCCCTAGAAACGACTGAGCCGACACGGTTGTCGTCTCCGCAGAGCTGTGTTGTTCGGAATACACTCGCATAGAATGCGCCAGTACTAACATGGTTAGCGCGACTGCGCTCCGCGGAATATTCATATTAGTTCGACTCCTTTCGCCGAGGTCCGTTACAGCTAAACATTTACGCCGAGAACTGCCTCGTCCCTACGACTTGATACTCTGCGAAGTTGAATCCCAATACACCGGTTTTTTCCTGAAGTAGGATTCATTGGCCATGTGGCAGCCGAGAGCCGCATTGTGCCCGAACACCGCATCCTGCAGCACCGGCTTGCGCGACCGGACGGCCTGGAAGAAATTCCAGAGGTGGGGACGCAAATCGTCATAATCGTTCCCCTTAAAGATCAAGCTCTCGGGAGCCGGCTCCTGTCCCGGTTTAGGATCGTGCTCTTGGTGCCATTGCGCGAGATAGGGTGTTCTCAGCCGGGCAGGAAACGACCCAGAGTAATAACTCGGAGAGAGATCCACTCCGGGTTGCGGAGAATAGCTGAGCCCGAACTCGGTGAGTTCGATGACGCCCTTGGAGCCCATAAAGCGAGTGACTTCGGTCGATTCCGTATCCAAGCTCAAGCGCATGTAGACCGGAACATTGGCGTACTCGAAGAGAACGGCATGCACATCAGGCATATTGCGTCCGTCCTTCCAGCGGTAAATACCCCCGAACGCCGAGACACGTTTGGGAATCTCATTGATTCCGAGAACGGCTTGCATTCCGCTAATCAGGTGCACGAGCAAGTCACCCGCAACCCCGGTTCCGTATTCCTTCCAACAGCGCCAACGCGCAAAGGCGAGCGGGTCGAAAGGCTTTTTCGGCGCAGTTCCGAGCCACGTATCCCAATCCAGATTTTCGGGAGACAAGTCCGCCGGCGGCGGATATTCCCATGCGCCGGTGGGGTCATTCCGTCCCAAGGTCGCTTCCACGAGGCTCAACGCGCCAATCGCACCCTGGTCGTAGAGCTCGTTCGCTTTGGCGCATAAGACTGAACTCGTACGCTGCGCGCCCACCATGACAATCCGGTCCGACTTCTTTGCGGCTGCGACCAGAGCCAAACCATCCGCTGGAGTATGCGAAAACGGTTTCTCGCAATACACATCCTTTCCGGCCGCCACCGCGTCGACAACGACTTGCTTGTGCCAGTGGTCCGGCACCGCTACGATAATCGCGTCAATCTCTTTGTTGTCGAGCAGATCCTTGTACCGGCGCGTGGTCGGGATGGGCTTGCCGACAATTTCCCGTGCCAACTCATGGCGGCCGTCGTAAAGATCGCAAGCAGCGGCGCACTCGACTCCAGTAAGCTGAATCGCCGTTGTGAGCAGATTACTGCCTTCCATCCCCACGCCGACGATTCCAAAGCGAACGCGGTCACTCGCGGCCATCGGGGGAATCGACGCAAACAGCGGCTCGGAATTCAGGAGTATGGCATTTGCGGCAAGCGTAGCGCCTGCCGCTCCGGCGGTTGTTTGTAAGAACTCACGGCGCGAGAACCGATTCTTTTTCATGAATGTGATCTCCTGAGAGCGTTGCGGCCCGATCTTGCTTTATAACTCTGTTTCCGAATCTTTACCTGGTGCGCCACGGCAACGACCGAGATTTGTTGTTTCAGTCCTCACTTAGTTTAACGCGGTATCTTTTCAGTCAGCTCAATCTGCTCGGACGAACTTCCGACGGAGACGCTGAATTCTCCCGCGTCCACGGTCCAATCATGAGTCTCAACGTTGTAATATGCGAAGGCCCTGCGGTCGAGTGTGACAGTAACGTGCCGGCTTTCGCCCGCGTCCAGTCGAACTTTCTGGAATCCCTTCAGTTCCTTTACAGGCCGTGGGACGCTGGGGTGCGTTTCGCCTACGTACACTTCGGCAACCTCGGCGCCCGCGCGATGCCCGGTATTGGTCACGTCAAAGCTAACGCTGACCGTCTGATCGCCGGCGGCATGCGCGGGACTGATGGAAAGATTCTTGTAGGCGAACGTGGTGTACGAGAGCCCAAATCCGAACGGGAACAGGGGCTTGACCCCCGCCTTCTCAAAATGTCGATATCCCAGAAATAGGCCCTCCGCATAAACAACTTTCTTCTCGGCTCCTCTCGGATAATAGCTGTCATGCGCGCCGTTGTCCTGCCAGCGGCGCTCGAAGGAGACGGGAAGTTTGCCGGATGGACTGTATTCACCAAACAACATCTGGGCCAGGGCGGTGCCACCCTCCTGCCCGGGATACCATGCCTGGAAGAGCGCGGGCACCCGATCGAGCCATGGGACCATATCCACGGCACCGCCAGAAGTCACCACGACGATGACGTTCTTATTTGCAGCGGCGAGTTGTTTGATGAGCTCATTCTGCGCGGGTGGAAGCTCGAAGCCGCGGTCCCCACCTTCACTTTCGCTGTCGGAATCGAATCCCACCGCCACGATGACTGCGTCGGAGCGTGACGCGAGGGTCTTCGCGGCCGCGCTCACCATTGCATCGGGGCGAATGATGCCAACCTTCGGGCCGCCATAGCTCCAATGCACGAAATATTCAAATCGAATCTTGTGCGCCTCTGCAGAAAGAGGCACGCGGAGTTGGCTGATCCGGCCATTGACGCGTACCCAGTTATCGATAACGAGCCTGTCGTCAAGGTACAACCGGGAGCCGCCCTCCTCCCCGCCACCGAGCACAAAGATCAGGTATTCGCCGGGTGTGCCGGGCGTGAAGTACCCGGTCCAGCGGGCCGACACTTCATTCTGGTTCACACCGTCGCCGGCAGCGCGATCGAAGTTGATGTGTTGATCGGTGCGGCGCAGAGCAGGCTCTCCGCTCAAGTTGGGGTTGTTGAAAAGCTCCGCGCTCAATCCGCGCTGTTTGCCGCCCCGGTCGCTGCTGAACTCGGTTGCGTCCGCCATCTCGGCGAGTGACGGGATCCCCTTTTCGTAATACACCGTCGCACTGGCGCCCAGGTATCCAGCGAGGCCTTCCAAGTAACTCACCGCGGTGAAAGGACGGACACCCGCGCTGCCTCCGCCCACTACCTGCGCAGGATAGGCATCGGGTCCGATCACCGCGATAGACTTGGTTTTCGCTTTGTCGAGCGGCAGAAGGCCGCCTTCGTTTTTTAGCAGCACCATGCCCGAGCGCGCGGCCTCGAGAGCGACCTTTCTTCCCGGCGCGTTCAGTTGCGAGATGGACAGATCGGTCTGCTCACGATCGAGCCAGCCAAAACGAATCGCAGTCCGCAGGATCCGGCGAACTTTGTCGGATTCATGAACTTGCTCGAGGGCATCTCGAGATCGAGACCGCCGTTGGCGGCGCCGACTCCGTCATAGGTCGAATCCCAGTCGGACATGATGATGCCATCGAAGCCCCATTCTTTCTTGGCGACGTCGATGTTCAAGTGTCCGTTCTGCGACATGTGGATTCCGTTGGTCAGGTTGTAGGAATCCATGATCGCACCCACATGCGCTTCTTTGACCGCCGCCTCGAAGGTGGGCAGATAGATCTCGCGCAGGGTGCGCTCATCGATGATGGAATCAATGTTGTGGCGGTTATATTCCTGGTTGTTGCCTGCAAAGTGCTTGATACTCGCACTCACTCCCTGGCTCTGCATGCCTTTGATGTAAGCGACGGCGGTGCGGGATGCGAGAAATGGGTCCTCGCCAAAATACTCGAAGTTTCTGCCGCACATCGGGGCACGATAGATGTTCACTCCGGGTCCCAGCATGAAGTGGACACCGCGTGCGCGAGCGTCCAAAGGGACCGTCGGCCATTTTCAGCGCGGGCAAGCCAATGTGCTTGATCTCGTGAATGTAGAAATCGTCGACGCCGCCTATGAGGTCGATTTTCTCTTCGAGCGAGAGTTGCTTGAGCAATCCATCCGCGCGTGCTTCGATGGCCGGAGTCGAGAGAGAAGGCGGCTGCGACCAAACGCCGAGGACAGCCAAATTAACGAAAATCAATGTGAGTGCTAGCTTGCCCTTCACCCCTATGCCTCCCCTGTGCTCCTACGCAGTTTTGATTGAACGACACAATTACACACTTCTCGTGCTCGAACTCACGCTCCGCTGGTGAGTCACGCGCGAAAGAGAATAGCACTTTGACGGAATTCGTAAAACGTTTTAGTGATTCCGCCAATGGCGATTTGCACTGTCGCTAGAAGTGAGCCCGTCTCAATCCACGCAAATTATGACCGGGTGAGTCTTCCAAAATCTGTATCTTTGTTAAGCGTCGCAGTCTCAGTGCCATGCACGCTTTGCACTTTTCACTTGACATCCGGGGAGTAGTGGTTTCGTATTAGCGAGCTACCCATGATGTACGGTTTCATGCGGAAAAAAGCTATCAGCAGTGCTTAGGAGGCTCCACGATGCGCTTTTGTAAAGGTTTGTGGGGAGTGTTTGCGGCTGGGGTGCTATGCCTGTGTATGGCAGGGATCGCGGTGGCACAGTCTGATCGTGGAGGCATCGCCGGCTCGGTGCTGGATGGTACCGGTGCGGCGGTGTCGGGCGCCGCGATCACCATCAAGGGGGCTGATACGGGTAGCGTTTACCAGACCGTGTCCAGCGGCTCCGGCTCGTACCGTGTAAATGATGTTGCCATCGGGCGCTACGACGTAACGGTCGAAGCCAAGGGTTTCAAGACGTCCTTGCAGAAGGGAGTTGTAATCGAGATCAGCACCATCGCTGCGCTCAATATCACTCTGCAGCCGGGCAGCGTCAGCGAAGAAGTGACCGTTTCGGCAGACGCACCCACCATTCAGACGGAAAGTTCCGAAATCGGCACGGTTGTGGGCGACAAGCAGATTCACGACTTGCCGCTGATGTTGAATGCTTCGGGTCAGAGCGGCGGGGTTCGTTCCCCAGAGGTGTTTATCTTTCTGACTCCGGGTGTCACCGGTCAGGGCACGGGTGACCACCCATCTGCCGGGACTTTCGAGACGAAGATCTCAGGTGGGCAGAACTTTGGCTCCGAAGTTCTGCTGGATGGCGCGAGTACGTGGCGTTCCGACTCAGGCATAGCTTTTGATCAGACGGCTCCGTCGGTGGAAGTGCTCACTGAGTTTAAGGTCACCACTTCAACTCCGGCGGCCGAGTTTGGTCACACATCGGGAGGCGTTGAGAGTTTCACAACCAAGTCTGGCACTAATTCTTATCATGGCAGCATCTTTGAGTTGTTCCACAACGAAGCCATGAACTCCAAACCATGGACGTGTTGCCAACCAGTACAGAGAATACCCCGCGACCGCCAGAACGATTTTGGCGGCGCGCTCGGCGGACCGGTACAGATTCCACACCTGTACGATGGACGTAATAAAACCTTCTTCTTCTTCGGTTGGGAGCAGTACCGCAATAAGGTAGGCCTTCAGAACAACGTTCAAACTCTGCCCACCGCCGCTGAGCGAGGCGGGGATTTCTCCGCTCTTCTCGGAACCACGGTTGAGGGCACTAACCCCTGCAATGGTCAGCCGGTCCTGCAGGGGCAAATCTTCGATCCTTCGACGACCCAAGTCGTGGGCGGGCAAACTTGCAGGTTACCTTTCCCCGGAAACAAGATTACAAATCTGAGCACCGTTGCCCAGAAGGTATTGAGTTATGTGCCGGCTACGAATCTACCGGGTACTACCCTCAATGGTGTTCCAGGCCTCAGTCAGAACTATCTCAATCCAGCCGGTACAACTCCTAACGTAGTTACCCAGACCAGCTTTCGAATTGACGAGAACCTCACGAACAAGAACAAGATGTTCTTCTCCTATCACAGCCGCGAGCAAAATATCCTGAATAGCAGCAGCTTTGACCTTCCAACCCCAATTACGCCTGGCGGCCAATATTTCAACCACTATTTCACGCACTATCTTCGTTTCGGCTGGGACTATCTTGCCACCCCGACGATCCTGAACCACTTCACCGTTGGATTCAATCGTGTCTGGACAGCCGCCGTGGCGCCAAGTGTTAACGGGTCAGATTGGGAGAAGGTCCTCGGCATTTCGGGGGCCAGCGGGCCCACATTCCCACAGCTTCGGTTTGACGGTGGTCAATACGGGATCGGTTACAGCCAATACGGTGACAATCAATTCAACCTGCAGATTCCTAATGGCCTAGTCGTGGCGGACAGTCTTTCTTGGACACACGGACGGCACTCGTTCAAGTTCGGTTTTGATTGGCGCTCGTATCAATATTCTCTCGAGAATACTGGACAACAATCGCCTGCATACGTTTTCAACGCTCGCGAAACCGCTTTTGCTCCTGTGAACCAGCAGCCCAACGCCAGCAATACAGGGGACCCCATCGCCAGTTTTCTGGTCGGTGCTCCTGACCAGGAGTCTCTGACAGTGTCGTCGCATTTTTCTCGCTGGGCTCAAAATTACTATGCGGCTTTTGTCCAAGACGACATCAAAGCAAGGCATAACCTCACCCTGAATCTAGGTTTGCGATGGGACATCGACACACCCAGGCACGAAGCAACCGGAGCCCAGTCAGTTTTTTCGCCGACGGCCACGAATGCCCTAACGCCGGGACAACCTGGAGCGTTCATTTACGGAAAGAGCGCGACAGGCGCCAAAACGTACTATAGGGCTTTTGGACCACGAATTGGATTTGCCTTCTCACCGGATCGGGTCCCGAACACAGTGTTCCGCGGTGCGTATAGCATCTATTACGCTCCGCTCACCTACTCCGATTTCGGCGGCAACCTGAGCAGCGGCACCACGGCCAATCCGAATTTCCAGAATCCCGACAACTTTACACCGGTCCAGTCTCTCGATGCTGGCTTCCCTCCCTTCACACCGCCGAGCAACGCCAAAGATCCGACACTCGACACGTTCACTTTCAATACGATCAGTTATGCAGCCCCCAGTAATGGACGCTCTGGCATGGTACAGAACTGGACTTTCCAGGTGCAGCACCAGATTGCTCCGGACTTGATCATGAGCATCGGATATGTCGGCCAACATGCGACCCGATTGCTCTCAAATCTAGCTCAAACTAATACTCCCAACCCTCAGTACAACAGTTTGGGTGCAAACCTCAATCTGCTGGTCACGGACCCGGCTGCCCCTCCGATCCTCGCGAGCTTGGGGAAGACAGTACCCTCGTGGTTTGTTCCAGGCTGGGGCAGCAACGCTACCATCGGGCAACTAGTCAGGCCATTTCCACAATACGGCAACATCAACACTAATTGCTGTCTGGAAAACAAGGGTCAATCCACCTATCACGCCTTGCAGGCCGTGCTCGAGCGTCGCTTCCGAAATGGGTTGAATCTACTGGCGTCTTACACTTTCTCTAAGACACTTACTGACGCCGATTCAGCGTTTTCGACCTTAACGGGGTTCAACTCGAACGTGTTTGGAGCACAGAACCCGTACAACTTAAAAGGCGAAAAAGCTGTCAGTTATCAGGACATTCCTCACACCTTCGTTATTAGTTATCTCTACGAACTTCCCATGGGACCCGGGAAGAAGTATCTGAACCACGGAGTCGCTGGTAAAGTGGCTGGAGGATGGCAAATCAACGCTATTCAACGCTACCAGGCCGGCTCTCCGGTGATAATCAATGAGTTTGCCACCGCGAATCCATATAGCACTGGGAATTACCGGTTGAGCCTGATTCCAGGGCAGTCAGTGTTCCCGTCGCAGCCCGTGCACTGGACCCCGGCATTAAACAGCACTTGGAACAGTGGCTGCTCCGCGAGCAACGGGATTTTCCACCCGAACAACCCGGCCACAAATCCGGTCAACTGTTCCGCGTTTATGGACCCAAGCGCTGCTTCTCTGGCTGCGGGCGGAGGTTATGTATTCGGAAATCTTCCCACCGCTGTATCTTGGTGGCGAAACCCCGGTTTCAAGAGTGAGAACGTCTCTCTCATCAAACGCACTGCAGTACGTGAAGGTCAAGCGATCGTCTTCAAGCTTGATGTCCAGAACTTATTCAATCGACACACCTTCGGAGCCATTGATGGGTGGCCGGGCGATCAATTTTTCGGAGTTCCCGGAGGGAGCGGACACGGAACATTGCAGGATGCGAAGTGGAATCGGACTCTTCAGGCGAGCATCCGTTACGAATTCTGAGGCGCTTCACCGTATTCGAAGCACCCAAGGCTGGACTTATCGTCCGGCCTTTTCTCATTTGTGCGCTGGCGCAGATTTACAATTGTTGCGTGATCAAGATGCCGCATTATCTTAGAGAACGCGAAGCAGCACCCGGACATTCGCTCTTCCTTTTCATATCTCCGCTGCTCTATTGTGTTCTTGTTGCGACGAACGCCCTTGTCTGGGCTCAGGCTGATCCCTCCCCAGCCCAGTTTGAGCAGGCGAGCGAGGCTATGCGAAGGGGCGACCTGGATACGGCCGCGACGGGGTTTGAAGCGGTTGTGCGACAGACGCCGGGCTTCGCCGAAGGACATTTTAATCTCGGGTTGGTCAACGAAGAGCGACGCCGTTTCGACGAAGCGATTGCCAGTTTCCAGAAAGCGCTAGCTCTGAAACCCCATCTGCATGGTGCGAACCTGTTCCTCGGAATCACGGAGTTCCGGCTCAATCATCTGGAGAAAGCTCATACCGCGGTTGCGAAAGAGACTGCCGGTTATCCGAAGGACGCCTCCGCTTGGATGTGGCTGGGAGTAGTGTGTCTGGCGCAAGACAAGCCTGAGGACGCAGCCGAAGCACTCGACAAAGCCGCCAAACTCAAGCCGGACGACGGGGACATACTTTACCACCGCGGGCGCGCGCACTTGCTGGTTTCGAAGAACAGTTATGCCCGCATGTTCGAAGTCGATCCCGGTTCCTGGCGCGTGCACCGGGTACTGGCTCAGGCCAATGCCGAGGCGGATCGGCATGTGGAAGCGATCGCGGAGTATGAAGCGGCGATCAAGCTTGCTCCCACCCAGCCTGGACTCCACGAGGAAATCGGTTCGGAATACCGCAATGCCAATAAGATCCCGGAGGCCGAGCAGGCGTTTCGGCGCGAGCTCGAAATTGATCCTAACAACGTGTTGGCCAAGTACAAGCTGGGCGCGATCGCGTTGGAGCAAGGCGACGGTGCCAGGGGAAAAGAGCTAATCGAAGCAGCGCTCCACGAAAAGCCGGGACTCATCCATGCCGACTACAACCTGGGGCGAGCACAGATGCTGTTGGGCGAGGATGCCGCGGCGGCGGAGCATCTGCGGCGGGCCGCAACCACGGATAGCGATCCAGAAGTTGTGGAACAGGCCTGGTATGCTCGCAAGGCTATGGAGACTTTTCAAAAACTGAAAGATGAAGGGGCGAAACGCTCGCAACAGGCGCTGGAAAACTATCGCAAGGCGCATCCGGACGCGCCAGAGGCGCCGCCGGTTCCTGAGAATCCGCAGTAGCCTATTTGCGATCGATCATTCTTTAGGTGGTGTCGGCTGCGAACCGGCCAACCGGGTTTTCAATTCCGCGGTCTTGTCAAATTCAGCTTGGGCGCGGTCGAGGACATGCCGATCTTTGTACACTCTGCCCAATTGATAGTGCGCGGTGGGATTGTCGGGCTCCAGTTTTGTCGCTATTTCCAATTCGCGCTGGGCTCGGTCCAGCTTTCCATTTTGGCGGTAAGCGACGCCCAGGGTCATGTGGCAGAAAGCATTGTTCGGGGCCAACGCGACTGCTCGTTCGAGCGACTCCAAGGCCTGCCTGGGCTCGCCTTGCTCCATAAGAAGGTTGCCTAGATTTACATAGGGCTGCTCGCTTGGATGCTGACTCTGCTCCTGCCAGGCAATTGCCTTGCGGTACGCTTCCATTGCGGCCGCAGGTTGGCCGTCGGTTTCGTAGATCAGACCAAGATTGTTTTCGGCCCTGGGGTCCTGCGGATCGAGATTCAGAACCTTCAAAAAGGCTTGCCGCGCTTCGACCCGCTGTGCCCTTGTGTAAAACGCTCTGCCAAGGTAATACCACGCATCTTTATTATGGGGATCGCGCTCGACCGCGCTTTGCAGCCATTTGATGGCATCTGAATAGTCGCCGAGCAACACATAATCAAGACCGACGATCTTCAGATCGTCTCCGATGGGTGGAGCAATTGAGGCAGCGCGCGTATATGCAGCCAACGACTCCGAGGGCCGGTTTTGGCGGTGGAGGACGAAACCCAGCAAGTACAGTCCCTCGGCAGAGGCCGGATGAGATGCCACGTACCGCTGAAGCGCCTGCTCAGCAGCGGGGAAGTTCGAGAGATGAACGAGCGCTTTGGCTTCGAACAGCAGGGCATCAGTTGTGCCTGGAGATGCGGTCTCGGCCCGTGACAGCAACTCAGCCGCTGATGAGTAATTCCCGGCGCGAAATTCGGCTACGCCGCGAGCGAAGGCTCCTTCAGTCTGCGCTCGACTCTGCGGCGGCGAAATTACGCAGAGAGCGCCCAAAGCCAAAATAAACCACGGGACTGCAGGACGGTCGTTCATGGCTTCGGCGATGGTTCCGGCCTGGGAGGCTCGTCGATCTGAAGAATCTGATCCGCAGCAACCTCTTTGATCGTTTGCCGGATTCCGCTGGGCCAGCGGATGTCAATTCTTTGCACAGTATTGTCGCCCTCCAGCCCGAAGTGTACGCGCTTGTCGCTGGCGGAAAGATAACTGCTCGCTGTCGAAACCGTGGCGAACCGCGAGCCCGCAGCGGTCACAATCTCGACCTCAGCGCCGATCGCGTCGCGGTTGCTAGTGTGTCCGACAAACTTCAAGACCAGCCAATGATTTCGTGTCTGCGTTTGGTTATGGAGCACGAGCACCGATCCGTCGTTCGTGGTTACGACCGCATCGAGACGCCCATCATTGTCCAGATCGCCAACGGCCAAGCCGCGAGCGACCCACGGCTGGCTGAAGACGCTTCCCGATTGCGCAGATACATCTACAAAACCGTGGCCGGTGTTGCGCGCGAGTAGTATGGGTTCGCGATAATGCAGGTGGGGAAAGTTCAGTTCGATGGTATCGAGATCGTGCCCCTGAGCAATGAGCAGATCCTTCCACCCGTCGTTGTCATAGTCAAAGAAGCGAACTCCCCAGCCCGAATGGGCAAGTGTAATCTGGGCGAGACCGGCATTGGGACTGACGTAGTTGAATGAACCGTCGCCATTATTGAGATAGAGTGCATAACGCTGATTCGCGAGATCCGTGACGACCAGATCGGGCCACCCGTCATTGTTATAGTCGGCGAAGTCGACTCCCATCCCAGCATAGGTGCGTCCGTCGATGTCGACAGCGACTTCAGATACCAGGGCTACGTCTTCGAAAGTGCCGTCTCCTTTGCTGTGATAAAGGAATTCCATCATGGAATCGTTGGCGACAAAAAAATCGATGTGTCCGTCGCGGTCATAGTCGGCAATGGCCAAGCCCAATCCCTTTGTGGGCTTCGAAAGGCCGGCCTTCTCTCCGATCTCGGTGAAAGTGCCATTCTTGTTATTGTGATAGACGAGAGGTGAGATCGGCTTGAAGTGATCGGGATGGCAGTACGCGCGGTAGCCTTCCTTGTGCTCGCCGCAACACAAGTCGTCAAAATCCCAGTCCAGATATCGTAATACGACCAAATCGAGGAACCCGTCTCCGTCGAGGTCAACCCACGCCGCCGCGGTCGACCACCCGCTTCCTGCCACCCCAGCGGTCAGTGTTCCGTCCGTGAACGTACCATTTCCATTGTTGTGGTAGAGCCTATTCCCCCCGTATGCCGTTACATAGAGATCTTCGAATCCGTCATTGTCGTAATCGCCAACAGCAACTCCCATCCCGTATCCGACGCCCTGTAAGCCCGCTCTCTCTGTGACGTCTTCAAAAGTCCCGTCGGGCTTTTGATGATAGAGCCGGTTCCAGTACTCGGGGTCGTTTTTTTGCGGAATCGTCCCTTTGGGAGTGGGATCCCCTAACGGCGCTCCATTAACCAAAAATATATCGAGGCGTCCATCGTTGTCGTAGTCGAAGAGGGCCACTCCCGCACCCATCGTCTCAAGCAAGTACTTCCTGGAGGTGTGCGCCGAGCGATATTGAAAGTTGATGCCCAGCCGCGAGGTGACATCGACAAACGCCTCAGAAGATCCGGCAGCGGGTGTCACAGGCGCGGAACGCTCCTGCGGAACTGCAAGCGATGGCCAGCAAAACGACAGACAGCAAACGGTGGCGAGGAGACAAATGTTGTAGGAATGCGGATCGCTATCGACTGGCCGATTCACCCTCACGGTTCAACCATTCCTTTGCCTTCGACTACGGTGAAAATCCGGTCCACAGATGGGATTCGAATCTCTTCTTTTGTCCCGCTCGGCCACTGGATTTCCACCTTGTCCACTTTGGTTGCTGTACCCAAGCCGAAGTGTAGGCGCGGATCGGAACTGGAGGCGTAACTGCCGCCGCTGAAAACGTCGCCGCGCTGGCGGATCGCTCCTGTCGTGACGAACACCTTAGCACCGATTGCATCGCGTGGGCTTTTTGGGCCCCCAAGCAGGCGAATCCCAAGCCAGTGGTTCGAGTTGTTGACGACGTTGCGCAGCAGCACAGGCGTCGAGTCGATGACGTTGAGCACCACGTCGATGTGACCGTCGTTGAACAGATCCCCGAACGCCGCGCCCCGCGCGGAAACAACTACAGCCAGCCCGCTGCCGGTCGCCGGGGGCACCTCCTCAAATTTTGTCCCGTTCAGGTTGCGGAATAAGAGTGGACGTTGAGCAAATGTCGTGCCCCAATCCTGCTTGTCAACGCCAGGATAAACGTGTCCGTTGGCGACAAAAATATCGAGCAGGCTGTCGTTATCAAAGTCGAGAAACCCGGTTCCCCAGCCGAGGAAGGGGATGGTCACGTTAGCAATACCGGCCGCAAAACTGACGTCCGAAAAGCTGGCATCTCCATCATTGCGGTAGAGAGTGTTGTAGTCGTCGGAGAAATTAGTAATGTGAAAATCGACCCGCCCGTCGCGATTGTAATCGCCTACCGCGATCCCCATGGCAGCCTGCTCGCGCCCCTCATCGTTAAGAGCAAATCCAGAGAGATAGCTGACGTCTTCGAATGTGCCGTCGTGTTTGTTCCGGTAAAGGTACTTGGGTACGGAATCGTTGGCCACGAGAAGATCGAGCCAACCATCGTCATCGACATCCACAAACACTGAGGCGAGTCCGTAATAACCTCGTGGATCGGACACTCCGGCCTTGACGCTCACATCGGTAAAAGTGCCGTCGCCATTATTGTGGAAGAGGTGGTCGCTCTCCCCCGGCAGGCCTCGGGGACCGCACATCACATCGATGCCGCGAAACTGGCAAAAGCCTGGTGGAAGACTGCCTTTGCCAGCAACGGGTGGGTTATCAGGGTCAAACTTAACGTAGCCCGGAACGAACAAATCGAGAAAACCATCGCGGTCGTAGTCACCCCAAGTCGCACCGGTCGACCAACCTCCCAGGGTGACTCCCACCTTTTCTGCGACGTCCGTAAATGTGCCATCGTGGTTGTTATGGTACAGGCGGTTCTTACCGAAGTTGGAGACGTAAATGTCCGGCCAGCCATCCCGGTCGTAATCTCCGACCGCAACGCCAAAGCCCCAGCGCTCATTGGCCACGCCCGCTTTTTCAGTGACGTCAGTAAACGTTCCGTCGTGATTATTGTGCAGGAGCATTGCCCGCGGCGGAACCTCCTTGCCTTTTAGTGCGGGAAACGTTGACCCGTTCAGCAAATAGATGTCGAGCCGGCCATCGTTGTCGTAGTCGACGAGCGCCACCCCTGAACCAGGCGTTTCCAGAATTGTGCTCTTCTCAGGAGTCCCCGACCTGTGGTGGAACCTGTCCAGACCGGCCGCATGAGTGATGTCGGCAAAGACCACGGGCGCACCATCGACGAAACCCCCAGCCGTAATGGGGCGAGACAAGGCGTCTTTTACCGGTGCATGAGCAACGCCAGTACTCATCCCGCCTTGTTGCT
>WNFN01211967.1_pt1 | contig 15640 bp, 13 predicted proteins | sample 5400161 | NCBI WGS metagenome assembly WNFN01 (sample SAMN13153353, study PRJNA577476) | soil metagenome | isolation source: 80 cm saprolite on Douglas fir-dominated hillslope | place: USA:California | collected 2013-09-17
GCGTGGTCGACACGACTTCACCCTCGATCGCGTCGATCAGCGCATCGCCCAACGTCCTCTTCCCGCCGAACCACAAGCTCGTCCCGGTGACGATCAGCGTCGTCGCGACCGACCGCGGCGGGACGCCGAGCTGCCGCGTGACGAAGGTGTCCAACAACGAGACGGGCATGGGCGACGCCATCGTCGTCGCGCCGCTCCAGCTGCTGCTCCTGGCCGAGCGCAGCGGTCGTGGACAGGGCCGCGTCTACACCATCGAGGTCACCTGCACCGATCCGTCCGGCAATGCGGCCAAGGGCACCACGACGGTCCGCGTGCCGCACGACCTCGTCGACGCCGGCCAGGACGACGACCGCTGATCCATCCGGACTGAGCCGTCGCGCGTGCGGCCGGCCGGTATAATCGAACGGCATGACCGCGCGGACCGCGCCTCTTTGATGGAGTCGTCGCGCTCGCTGGCCCTCCTGGCCAGCATGGGCCGCCGGCTCTTCGACCGGTTCAAGGAGACCGTCCTCGCCGTGCAGGACTACGTCCTGCTCGCCGCGCGCGGCCTGGCCGCGCTCTTCACCCCGCCGCGCTACCCGCGTGAGATGGTCGCCCAGATGGACCTACGTCGGCCGCCTGGTCTGCGTGTCGATGGTGCGGGAGCTCGGGCCGGTGCTGACCGCGCTGATGGTGACCGGCCGCGTCGGCTCCGGCATGGCCGCGGAGCTGGGCTCGATGGTGGTGACGCAGCAGATCGACGCCCTGCGCGTGCTGGGGTCCGATCCGATCCGCAAGCTGGTGGCGCCCCGGCTGCTGGCCGGCATCGTCATGGTGCCGCTCCTGACCATCATCTCCGACACCCTGGGCATCTTCGGCGGCAGCCTCATCGGCATCTTCAACCTCAAGCTGTCCTGGGAGTTCTTCTGGCGGTCGGTCGGCAACGCGCTCACCATCAACGACCTCGTGATGGGGCTGGCCAAGCCGGTGATGTTCGGGTTCATACTCAGCTCGGTGGGCTGCCATATGGGGCTCCGGACCACCGGGGGCACGCAGGGTGTCGGCCTGGCCACCACGCGCTCGGTCGTGGTGGCCTCCGTGCTCATCCTCGCCTCCGACTTCTTCATGACCAAGCTCCTCCTCCTCCTGTTCCCGGTGACCTAGGAAGCGAATGGCCAAGCGCCGCGACGAGGGGGAAGACCGCGAAGAAGAGGGCGTCCTCGACGAGGGTCAGGCGGAGGCGGCGGCGCGGGACGTGGACGAGCCGGTCGTCTCGTTCCGCGACGTGCACGTCGCCTACGACCGGCCGATCCTGAAGGGCGTGAGCTTCAACCTCTCGCCGGGCACGACCAAGATCGTCCTCGGGGGCTCCGGCTCGGGGAAGACGACGATCCTGCGCATCGTGCTGGGGCTGCTCAAGGCCGACGCCGGCTCGGTGGTCGTGGACGGCACGGAGGTGACCGGCCTGAGCGAAGAGGAGATGCGCGACGTGCGCCTGAAGATCGGGATGGTCTTCCAGGAAGGCGCCCTCTTCGACTCGCTGACCGTCGGCGAGAACGTGGGTTACCGGCTGATCGAGGAAGGCAAGCTGGAAGAAGTTGCTGGGCTTCGTCGGCCTGGCCACGCACTTCGACAAGATGCCCTCCGACCTCTCGGGGGGGCAGAAGCGCCGCGTGGCCTTTGCGCGGGCGCTCGTGGCGCGGCCGCAGATCATGTTCTACGACGAGCCGACCACGGGCCTCGATCCCATCACCGCGACGACCATCACGGACCTCATCTGCAAGGTGAGGGACCTCGACGGCGTCAGCTCGATCCTCGTCACCCACCAGCTCCGGGACGCCTACAACGTCGCCCGCACGTTCATGATCAAGAAGGACGACGAGTACGTCACGAGCGTGGTGGACGACATCGCGACGGTCGAAGGCACGGAGTTCATGATGCTGCGCGAGGGGACGGTCGTATTCGAGGGCTCTCCCCACGAGCTGCAGACGTCGGCCGACCCGTATATCAAGGAATTCTTGTCGTGAGTCTGGGCACTAAGGGCACGTAGAGCTCGGCGGCGCCGCAAAGCGGCGGCGACGTGCGAGGGGGGTTTCAGGGGGGGTTCGCGAACGCCCATCGCGGATCATGCGTGAGTGCCCCCCCTGACTTAATAAGCTGGGGTTCGCATGGCCGACAAGAAGGCTCTGACCTGGACCGAGCTGCGGGTGGGGGTGGTGGTCATCGTCAGCCTGGTCGTCCTCGCCGGCACCATCCTGTACATCGGGTCCGGAGGGGGCTCGCCCTGGGCCCGGAAGTACACGCTCAAGGCCACCATGAAGGACGTCAACGGGCTCAAGCCCGGCGCGCCCGTCCGGGTCGGCGGGGTCGAGGTGGGCACGGTGACGAACGTCGAGTTCGCGAAGGGGAGCGGAGAGGTCGAGGTCGACATGCGCCTCGACGGCCGCGTGCAGGACCGTGTCACGGACAAGAGCCAGGCCTCGCTCGGCGCGCTGGGCCTGCTCGGTGAGAAGGCGGTCGACATCACCGCCGCCCCCGAGGGCACGCCCATCGGAGACAACGGATGGGTCAAAGCGGACAAGGAGGACGCTTTCAAGGGCCTGATGGCGGACACGTCGGAGTCCACGGCCCATATCCGGAAGATCCTCGCCCGCATGGACGCCGGAGAGGGCCTGATCGGGAAGGCGCTGCGCGACGAGGAGCTCTACGACCGGATGAACGACGTGGCCACGCGCCTGCAGGGAGCCCTGGGCAAGCTCGAATCGGATCGCGGCCCGCTGGGCCGGATGATGAACGACCAGGAGATGTCACGCAGCCTGGCGAAGTCGGCGGCCGGGCTGGAGGCCGTCATCGCCCGCGTCGAGTCGGGACAGGGTCCGCTGGGCGCGCTGTCCAAGGACGAGAAGCTCGTGGCCGACCTCAAGGGCGTGACCGGCAGCCTCAACGCGGTCGCGTCCAAGCTCCAGCGCGGCGAGGGATCGCTGGGCAAGATGCTCTCGGACGACACGCTGTACAAGCGCCTCGACACGCTCACGGCGCGGCTGGACAGCCTGGCCACGCGCATGGAGAAGGGCGAGGGGAGCCTGGCCAAGCTCATGAACGATCCCGACTTCTACGACAACCTCAACGGCGCGGCCAAGGACGCGCGCACGCTCATCGCCGACGTGAAGAAGAATCCGAGCAAGTACTTGCGGGTGCAGTTGAAGGTGTTCTAATCTAGCATCAGTTCTTCCGACGTTCATATCGAGAGGTGACGTCATGACGACGATCGAGGATGACGACGACCGCGATTCCAACGCGTCCAGTGTCATCCTGGCTTTCCTCCTTGGCGGGCTGACCGGTGCCGCCGTGGCCCTCCTCTACGCTCCGCGCTCCGGCCAGGAGACGCGCGACCTCCTCAGCGAGCGGATGCGCGAGACGGCCGACCGCGGGCGGGACCTGAAGGAGCAGGCGGTGGGACGTGGCCGTGCCCTGGTCAACGACGCGACGAACTACGTGGAGAGGCAGAAGCAGGAGCTGGAGAGCCGGAAGGAACGGTTCTCGGCCGCGGTCGAGGCGGGCCGGCAGGCCTACCGCGAGGAGAAGCAGAAGGAGAACGTCTAACCACACACACTCTACGAGGGGGGAATGGACTCGCTGGGGCTGGTCTTTCTAGGAGTGATCGCGCTTGCCTCCTTCGTCCAGGGTGCCTTTCTGGTGGGGCTGGCCTTCGGTGGGCTCCGCATCGCCCGCCGCATGGGCGAGATCCAGAAGAGTGTCGAGACGGAGATACGCCCAGCCATCGACGACGTCTCCCGGCTGGCGCGCAACCTCGCGTCCGTCTCCGAGCTGGCCACGCAGCAGGCCCAACGCCTGGAATCGGTCGTCGTCCACACCGTGAGCCGGGTGGACGAGGTGCGGACGCAGGTGCGGGCGGCGGTCGATCGTCCGCTCGACTCCTTGCGGGACGTGACCGCAGTCCTCAAAGGCGTCAGGCGCGGGCTCGACGTCTACCAGCGCCTGGGCGGTCTCGCGGCCCAGCGGCAGGGCGCCACCCGCCGCTACGCCGAAGACGAGCATCTGTTTATTTGAACGAGCGCGGTTACTGGGCCGCTGCCTTCGTGGACTCGATGATCCGGCGGGCCAGGGCGCGCTCCAGCGCCGCCCGTTGATCACCCTCGAACGACGCGGTGTCCACGCGGATCTGGGTCTCGCCGCGCCCCCAGATGACGAGGGCCTCCGTGCCGCGATCCACGTGGGTGACCTCGCCCCAGGGCACGAGCGTCGATCCCGTCAGCTCGCGGGAGTCGAGGCCGTCCGGCTGGATCTCGAGGCGATAGCGTAGCCGCGACCCGCCCAGACCTCCCGCCGCCACCGCGCAGAGCACGAGCAGGGCCTGGGCCCACCGCCTTGGTGCCGTCGCGGAGGCGGCAGCGAGCAGGATGGCCGCTCCCAGGGCCGCGGTTCCCGCCACCCACCCGTAGTCGATGCGCAGGGCGGCGTTGAGGAGCGTGAGCCGGGGCGAGCGCAAGGCCACGGGCAGGATCGCCGCGGCGACGATCACGAGGCCCAGTGCCGCGATCCAGCGCGTGCGTGTGGACATGGCGCGCATGGTACGCGCCACCCCTGCCACCCGAGGTCACACGCCGATCCGTCCCGGGACGGATGACTGGGTCGCGCCCTAGAGCCGGGTCGACTTGTGCTCGACGCCGTCGTACGAGAGCAGGCGCCCACGCTCGTCGTCCACGGTCTCGATGTGGACGGGACGGCGCCACACGCGGTGGAGGTTCTTCAGGGTGTCGCGCGCCTTCTCGACGTCGAGGGGGATGCCCTCGAATCGGTGCTGCAGGTACAGCTCGCCGCGGTTCGCGTAGTTCGCATCCGTGACGTTGATGATCGGCTGGCCCAGGTTGGTGAGCTGGAAGAGCAGCCGCTCCTTCACCTTCCGCCAGTCCCGGCTCACGATGACGTGGCGCCCGGTACGCGCGTCGTAGCCGTAGACGAAGAGCTGCAGGCGCTGGCAGAACTCCTCGTTCATGAAGGCATCGATGAACATGACGTCGTTGTAGATCTTCCGGACCTCGAAGATCTTCTGGCGTCCCAGGCCGAGCTTGTGGTCCCAGCGGCGCTTGACCTCGAGGTCTTCGCACTCGTCGTAATCCTTGCCGAACTTGCCCTTGTTCCAGCGCTCCTCGATCTCGCGGAACAGCTCGATGCCGATCTTGTAGGGGTTGAGCCGGCCCGGGCTCATGGCCAGCGTGCCCGAATGCTGGTCCGCGAAGTCGATGACCTCGGAGTCGGTGAGGGCGCGCTGGGTCATGATCGTGGAGTGCCAGTATGAGTTGTGGTTGATGAACCCCTGCGCGGCGTAGCGGTGAGTCTCCTCGACCGAAATGTCGTAGACGTCGGCACGCCTATCCTCGATAGAGACGACCTCGTCGTCCCAGGCCTCTTTGAGGAACCAACGGTGGCCGTCGACGTATGCTCGCAGTGCCTGCTGTTTCCGGTCGAGGCCGAACCCGATCTTCTCCGCGAACACCGCGGCGGACTTGCCCATGACCTGGATGTGCCAGGAACCATCCTTTTGGAGTCGGCGGCGGCTCAGGATGCCGAAATTGAGGAGCAGCAGCTGAACTTGTTGCGACATGCGCCCGCTGCTCGTGCTGAGAATGACGCCCGCCGGGCCGGCATACCCGTCACAGTCGAAATACGCGCGCAGGAAGGAGGACACGACGTGAACGGGCGACCGCAGGATGACCTCAGGCACCGATTTGTGCCGAGCGCTTGGTCCGTGCGTCAGGCCGAGACCTTCGGTAAGGAAGTCAGAGACCGTCTCCGAATGAACCAAGACCCGCCAGCGTCGCGCGTCGAGCTTGAGCCGGCAGGGTAGATAGAACAGCCTGCCCACGAGGGCCGCGAAACGCCGCGCCTGCGGCTCGTCGCCCGTCGTCAGGCCAAGGTGATGCTTCACCCGACTGATGTGACCATCCCCGACGAGATACCCGAGAAAGGCGCCGAGGTCCTCGTCCACGCGCTGCGGAATGACGACCTCGCGTCGGAGGTGCGGCTGAATCCCGAGAGTTTGATTCTCGGCCGCATCGTAGAACTGAAGCGCATACGCCACGGCGTCGCGATTGCGGACGTTGCGACCCCGCCGGTAGTCAGCGACGGCCCAATTCGGCGCCTGCGCCCAGTCCGCCACTTCGGACAGAGTGATCCGCCGCCGCGGCTCCCATTCGAGAGAGCGACAGGGCGTCGAGGCGGCACCAGGTCTCCCTGTCCGGAAGGAGGACGCGATGATTATTCGAGCCTTCCACTATCAACCCGCGCCGCGTCCTCATCCGGATCGTCGGATGATCCGCGATGACGTGGCGGTCGTAGACACGACACGTCGATCGGCCATCCGAGACGGATGTGTCGTTGCCATCCACGACTGACTTCATGCTGATGAGGCCACGATCCGTGAAGGCCAGTGAATCAGCGGCCAGGCAGGCCCATCCTTCGTTGAGTACCTTCGTCATCCCCTGCGGCGCGAAGTAGTAGGCCTCCTGCCTCACGATGCTGAGGACGTCGCGTTCCCAATTCTCCAGGGGGGCCTGATCGATCAGGAACTGCAGGATGTCGCGTTGCGGCTCTTCGGGCACGCGCTTCTTGCGCTTCGCGCGTTCCACCATCCGCGCCTTCTGCTCCTCGAGGAACGCGGGCGGGTTGATGTACGGCTCCATGTATCCCTTGCTGGGCAGCCGCGGGATCTTCGCCGCCGGCTCGTCTTCCGCGGGCGGGGCGGCCGGGCGCTCCCTCCTCTCCTGCCGCTCGATGAACGCCGCGTGGTAGTCGAGCAGGTTCTCGAGGGACAGGCAGGCGTCGATGAAACCCTCCACGGTCTCCACGCCGTGACGGTCGATGTAGGACCGCACGCGCGTGGCATGGTTGGCCATGGCGTCGATCATGCGGCGGTTCGTCTTGGCGAACCACAGGTTGTTCTTGAAGAAGTCGGCGTGGCCGAACACGTGGGCCATCACCACCTTCTGCTCGACGGCGGCGTTGGCCTTCATCAGGTAGGCGTAGACGGGGTTGTTGTTGATGACGAGCTCGTAGATCTTCGACAGGCCGTAGGTGTAGGTCTTGGCCAGCTCCTCGTAGTCCATCCCGAACCGCCAGTGGGGATAGCGGGTGGGGAAGCCGCCGTAGGCGGCGACCTCGTTGAGCTGGTCGTAGTCGAGGACCTCGAAGACGACGTCGTAGAAGTCCAGGCCGTATTGGCGGGCGTAGCCCTCGATCTCGTGCCGCCAGCGCTCCAGGTCAGGCGATAGGTTCATCGCGCCTCCCACAGGGTACGGGATCGGACGAGGGGTGACAATGGGTTGCTCCCGCGACTAAGATTCGAGGCGGTGGCAACTCCAGAAACATATTCCGTCGCGTGCCACAACTGCCAGGGCGAATTCGACGCCCTCGACGCCACCTGGTGCTCGTGCCTCGTCACCGAGCGCACACTCGTGTGTCCACACTGCCTCCAGTGTTTCTGCAAGGCGCCCGCCGCCTACAAGAGCCGGTTCTGGTCGAGCGCTCCCAAGGGCCTCTGGGACCGGAAGTTCAAGGAGCACAACGAGGACTTCCAGCCGCCCGCGAACCCCGACCCGGACGCGGTGTCGCGGCCGCTGGTGCTCGTCGTCGACGACGAGAAGGACATCCAGCGCGTGGCCACGCGCGGCATCCAGAGCCTCGGTTACGGCCTCGTCCTGGCCCACAACGGGGAGGAAGGGCTCGAGCTCGCCCGCCGCTATCGGCCCGAGCTCGTGCTCACGGACGCCCTCATGCCCCGGATGGACGGGCGCGAGATGGCGCGGCGCATCAAGGAAGAAGGCGCGGGCACCGCCGGTGCGCCCAAGGTGGTGGTCATGACGGCCCTGTACACGAACGTGAAGTACCGCGCCGAGGGGTTCAAGGTCTACAAGGTCGACGATTACGTGGCCAAGCCGCTCACCTTCGAGGACCTGCGCGCCATTCTCCAGAAGCATCTGGGCTAGCGCATGCGATGAAGGCCGCGCGTGTGCCGGACCGCGAGCGCGAACGGCTGCAGGCGCTGCGTGACGCCGCGATCCTCGACACTCCTCCGGAAGCCGACTTCGACGCCCTGACCCGCATCGCGGCCGCGGTCTGCGGCACCCCCATCGCCCTGGTGAGCCTGCTCGACGCGGACCGGCAGTGGTTCAAGTCGAAAGTCGGTCTGGCCGAGACGGAGACGCCGCGAAGCGACTCTTTCTCTTCTCACGCCATCCTCGAGCCGGATCTCCTGGAGGTCTCGGACGCGCAGGCGGACGAGCGCTTCGCCGACAACCCGCAGGTGGTCGGCCGGCCCCACGTCCGCTTCTACGCGGGCGCTCCGCTGCGCACCGCCGATGGCCACGTCCTGGGCACGCTCTGCGTCATCGACCACGTGCCGCGGTCGCTGACACCCGAGCAGCGGTCGGCGCTGCGGGACCTCGGCCAGCAGGCGACGGCCCAGATCGAGCTGCGTCGCACCGTGTCCGAGCTGCGGCGCGTGGTCGGGGAGCGCGAGACCGCGGAGGCCGCCCTGCGGCGCGCGCTTGACTCCGCCGTCCCCCCGGCGCCCCTCCCCGCCCCCACTACCGGGACGAGGCCGGGCGTCCTCGCCCTGGCCGCCCTGATGGTCCCGCTGGCCCTGACCCTGGCCGGCGCCCAGCTCCAGCCGTCCTGGGAGCCCCGCCTCGTCCTGGCCGGCGGGGTCCTCGGCAGCCTGCTCATCTTCGGCCTGGTCTGGGCCCTGGCCGACGCACGGCGGGGGGCGCTCGAGCGCGCGGAGCAGATCACGGGCGCGCTGCGCGCGAGCGAGCAGCGGGTGCGTTCGGTGATGGACACGGTCGCGGACGCCATCGTCACCTTCGGGCGCGACGCCAGGGTGCAATCGGCAAACCCGGCCGCGGAGTGGCTGTTCGGGCGCCGGCTGGCCGACCTGATCGGCCGCGACATCGGGGCCCTGATCCCGGGGATGGTGCCGGCGCCGTCCGGCCAGGTCGAGGCGGAGGCGGCCCGGGCCGACGGCAGCACCGTGCCCGTGGACATGGCAGTGACGCCGGCGGCGGGAGGAGACACCTTCGTGGCCAGCGTCCGCGACGTGTCTGAGCGGCGCGCGGCGGAGCAGGCGCTGCGCCAGAGCGAGCAGCGCACCCGCTCCATCCTCGACAACATGCTCGGCGGCCTCATCACCATCGACGCCGAAGCCAACATCGAGTCGGCCAATCCCGCGGCGGAGGCGATCTTCGGATACGAGCGCGGCGCGCTCGTCGGGTGTCCGGTCACGATGCTGGTCCCGGAGAGCGTCGGCGACCGGGCCGCCTACCTGCGCACGGCCTTCGCGCGTGCCATCGGGCGCATCACCGAATGGCGCGGCCAGCGCCTCAGCGGCGAAGAGTTCCCTTTCGAGCTCTCCATGTTCGAGTTCACCGGGGGCGGCGAGGGGCGGCACTTCGCGGGCAGCGTGCGCGACGTGTCGGAGCGCCACGCCGTGGAGAAGCTCAAGGGCGAGTTCATCTCCACCGTGAGCCACGAGCTGCGGACGCCGCTGGCGTCCATCCGCGGCTCCCTCAGCCTGCTCGCGGGGGGGATCCTGGGCGACCTCTCGGACGAGGCGCGCGAGATGGTCACCATCGCGGAGCGGAACTGCGTGCGCCTCATCGGTCTCGTGAACGACATCCTGGACATCGAGCGCCTGGAACAGGGGCGCCTCCAGATGGAGATGGCCGAGGTCGCCTTCGCGGACGTGCTCGCGCGCACGCGCGAAGCCGTGCAGGCCTTCGCGGCGCAGCGGCAGGTCGCGGTGGAGACGGGCCCGACGACGGTCACCGTCCAGGGCGACGGCGGGCGCCTCGTGCAGGTCCTGGTGAACCTCGTCTCCAACGCGGTCAAGTTCTCGCCCGCGGGGGCCTCCGTGCGCGTCCTCGTGCGCGAGAGCGGCGGCCGGGTGCGGGTGGAGGTGACCGACCGCGGCCGTGGCGTGCCCGCGTCGCACCGCGCCGCCATCTTCGAGCGCTTCCGACAGGTCGAGTCCAGCGATGCGCGCGACAAGGGCGGGACGGGGCTCGGCCTCGCCATCTGCAAGGCCATCGTGGACCAGCACGGCGGCGAGATCGGCGTGGAGAGCGAGGTCGGCGAGGGGAGCACGTTCTGGTTCGAGATCCCGTCCGCGCCCGCCGCCGACCGGTTCCTCGAGATGTTCCGGGCCGCGGACGGCCGGCCGGACGTGATCCTGGCCGATCACGACGCGACGCTGCTCGGCGTGCTCGTGCGCCAGCTCGTCGGCGACGGCGTGCGCGTTCGCGTGGCCTTCGACGCCGCGGAGGCGGAGCAGGCCGTCCGCGAGTCGGCGCCCCGCCTGCTCGTCGTGGACCTCGGGCTGCCCGAGGGCGAAGGCCGGCGCCTCCTCGACCAACTGCGCGCGGACGAGCGCCTCTCGCGGCTACCCCTGCTCGTCTACAGTGCGCAGGACGTGGACGAGCGGCGGCAGCCGATGCTGGGCCTGGGCCCCACGCGGTTCCTCACCAAGTCGCGCGTCACCGACGTCGAGGTGCGGGCGGTCGTCACACAGATGCTGGGCGCGGAAACCCGGGAGGCTCGACCGTGAAGGTCCTGATCGTGGACGACGAGCCGGACATCCGCCGCATCGCGAAGCTGGGCCTTTCCCGGGTGGGTGGGATGGAGGTGGTGGAGGCCGCGAACGGCGCGGAGGCGCTGGTCCGCGCGAAGGAGGACAAGCCGGACGCCGTGCTGCTCGACGTGATGATGCCGGGGCTGGATGGGCCATCGACCCTGGCCCGCTTGCGCGAGGATCCGGCCACTTCCGGCATCCCGGTCGTGTTCCTGACCGCGAAGGCCATCGCGGCGGAGCTGGAACGCCTCAAGGTGCTCGGCGCCGCCGGTGTGCTCACCAAGCCGTTCGATCCCATGACCCTTGCGCGCGAGCTGCGGGCCCTCCTCGGGATCTCTTGACCGGTCCCTGGGACGACGAGCTGGCCGCGCTGCGCACGCTCTACCTGCGCGAGTCGGGCGGCCGGATCGACGACCTCGATCGCGTGCTCGACCGGCTGGAGCGCGACGGGTCCGACGCGCGTGCCCTGCAGGACCTGCGGCGCGGCTTCCACGGCTTCGCCGGCTCCGGGACGACCTACGGGGTGCCCGCGGTCACGGCGCTGGGCCTCGAAGGCGAGCGGCGTTGCTCGGCGGCCGGCTCGGGCCCGGTCGTGGCGACCGACGTGAAGGGCTGGCGCGAGGACCTGGCCGCGCTGCGGCGCGAGATCCTGGCCGCGGCGCAGGGAGGCGCCGCCGCTCCCGAGGAGGCGGGACGCGATGTCGAGCGCCCCATGCCGAGCGTCCTCGTCATCCAGGAGGAGGGCGCCGACCGGGAAGCGCTCGTCCGCGCGCTGGGTCAGGAGAGCTTCACCGTGCGCGCGGCGGCGGGCCTGGACCCTGCGGCCGGAGTCCGGGGCGGGCGCCTGCCCGACGCGGTCATCGTCGACGCGGCCGGGGATCAGGCCGCGGCCTTCGCGCTCGTGGAGCGCCTGCGCGCGCAGCCGGGCGGCGATCGGCCCGTCGTCTTCGTCGTCGGTGGGCACGGGGGCGTGCTCGATCGCGTGGAGGCCATTCACTGCGGCGCGGACGGGCACTTCGCCAAGCCCATCGACGTTCTCGCCCTCGTGCGCCGGCTGCGCTTCCTGCTCGACCGCGAGAGCGCGGAGCCGCCACGCATCCTCTCCGTCGAGGACGACCCCCAGCAGGCCGCCTTCCTGCGCACCGTGCTCGCGTCGGCGGGCTACGAGCTGCGGGTGGTCGACGATCCGGCGCGCCTGGAATCGGAGCTGGCCGCCTTCCGTCCCGACCTCGTGCTGATGGACGTCCTCCTCCCCGGACGAGCTGGACGCGCGCATCGAGGCCGCGCGAGCCGGGGGCGACGAGCACCTGGTCAAGCCCGTCTCGCCCGCGCTGCTCCTCTCGACGGTGGCCGCCCGCGTCGAGCGCGGCCGCTTCCTGCGCCTCCTCGTCGAGCGCGACGGCCTCACCGGTCTGCTCACCCATACCGCGCTCCTGGAGCGCGCGCGCGCGGTGGTCGCGAAGAAGCGCCGCGATCCGGCCCGGGAATCGACCTGGATCATGATCGACCTGGATCACTTCAAGGCCATCAACGACGGGCACGGCCACCCCACCGGCGACCAGGTCCTCGTCCGCCTGGCCGGGCTCCTGCGCGCGCGCCTGCGGCAGGCGGACGTGGTCGGACGCTATGGCGGCGAGGAGTTCGCAGTCGTGCTCGAAGATCTCACCGCGGAAGACGCGGCTCGTCTCATGGAGCGACTGCGCGCGGAGTTCGCGGCCATCGACCATCGCTCGCGCGAGGGGGCCGAGTTCCGCGTCACCTTCAGCGCGGGGCTGGCCTCGCTGGAGGACGGCGAAGGAGTCTCCGCGTGGGTCCACGCCGCCGATCGGGCTCTCTATGCGGCCAAGGCCGGAGGACGAAACCGGATCGTGACGGCGCCGGCGCGGCGCTGAGGACCGTTCCCGTCTCCGTCTCCGTGCCCGTTCCCGTCCGTTTGGCGACTACAAGCCTTTGCCGAGGAACCGCTTGATCGCGTCGTAGATCTCGTCCTTGTCCCGGATCTCGCTCGTCACCACCTTGGCCTCGCCGGGGAAGGCGTCCTCGATGTCGTTCTTGAAGCGCCCGCCGCCGTAGGACGAGCGCACCTGCCCGAAGCAGAAGAGGTTCAGCTTGGGCAGGAGGTCCTTGCGCAGAAGCTCCATGCACTGGTCGGTGTCGCGGCTGTCGCCGTTCTCGCCGTCGGAGAAGTGGAAGAGGTAGACGTTCCACGAGTCCGGAGGGAACCGGCTGTCGATGGCGGCGTTGATCAGCTCGTAGGCGGTGGAGATCTTGGTGCCGCCGCTCTCGCGCAGGTGGTAGAACGTGTGCTGGTCGACTTCCTTCGCGAAGGCCTCGTGCACGACGTAGACGTTCTCGAGGTTCTTGTACTGGCTGCGCAGCCAGGTGTCGATCCAGAACGACGCCACGCGCACGATCTCCTTCTGCTGGTCGCCCATGCTCCCGGAGACGTCCATGCAGAGGATGATCACGGCGTTGCTCTCCGGCACCTCGCGCACGTGCCAGGAGCGGTAGCGCCGGTCCTCTCGGATGGGCACTATGAGCGGGTTGCCCGGGTTGTAGAGGCCGAGCGCGACCTGACGCTTGAGGGCCTCCCGGAACGTCCGCTTGAAGTGGCGCAGGCTCTCCGGCCCCACGCGGCGGATGTTCGAGTACTTGACCTTCTCGACGGGCACCGAACGGCGGCCGCGCGGAAGGATGCGCGGCAGCTCCAGCTCCTCGCCGAGGATCGCGGCCAGCTCGTCGAGCGAGACCTCCGCCTCCAGGATGTGGTCGCCGGGCTCCGTGCCCGGCGCGCCCTCCACCCCGTCGCCGGCCTCGCCGTCGCCCTGACCGACGCCTCCCGCCTCCTTGCTGCCGAAGCGGAAGCGCGGGATCTCGATCTGGGGGAGGGGAATGGAGACGATGTGCTTGCCCTGGCGACCGATCAGCTCGCCCTGGGTCAGGTACTTCCGGAATTCCTTCTTGATCACGCCGCGGACGATCTGGCGGAAGCGCTTCACGTCGCGATCGATCTTGCGCAGCATCGTCGTCATCGGGCGAGCGCCCTATGAGGCCAGCGTACGGGATTTCCCCACCCCAGACAAGATCGAGCCGGCGGGGGCGGGGGCGGGCGTGCTACAGTGCGCCGCCGGGAGGCGCGTGAAGTACTGCGACACCTGCCGCTCCGCGTACCCCAACGACTTCAACACCTGTCCACGCGATCAGGCGCCCCTGCGCGCCACCGCCGACCTGGTTCCGGGCATGGTCGTGCGCGGCAAATACGAGATCCTCGAGAAGATCGGCGCGGGCGGGATGGCCGCGGTCTACCGCGTGCGCCATCTCGCCTTCGGCGAGATCCGGGCCATGAAGGTCGTGGCCGCCAAGCTCTGCGACGACGAAGGGTTCTTGAAGCGCTTCCGGACGGAGGCGGTGGTCACGCGCCGCCTGCAGCATCCCAACGCGGTCCGCGTGGACGACCTCGACGTCACCGAGGACGGCCGGCCCTTCATCGTCATGGAGCACGTGCAGGGGAAGAACCTGCGGGAGGTGATCCGCGAGGAAGGCGCTTTCGACGTCGCGCGGGCGGCGGCCATCGGCGCCCAGGTCGCCTCCGCGCTCGCGGCCGCGCACGCCCTCGGCATCACGCACCGTGACATCAAGCCGGACAACATCCTCCTCACCGTCGGGCCGGACGGCCAGGCCCAGGCCAAGGTGCTCGACTTCGGGATCGCCAAGGTCCGCGAGGGCTCGTTCGACGTGGGGCCGGGCTACACGCCGACGGAGACGGGGATGGTGGTGGGCACTCCCCAGTACGTCTCGCCGGAGCAGGCGATGGGGAAGCGAGGCGATCAGCTCGATGGCCGCTCGGATCTCTACTCGTTGGGCGTGACCTTGTACGAGATGATCACGGGCCGCCTTCCCTTCGAGTCGACGACACCCATGGAGATGATCCTCCACCACGTACAGACGCCTCCCCCTCCGCCCCAGAAGGTGCGTCCCGACCTGGCCCTTCCCCCCGCGGTGGGCGCGTTGCTGATGCGAGCGCTGCAGAAGGATCCCGGCCGGCGCTTCCGCACCGCCGAGGAGATGGAGGCGGCGCTCGAAGCGCTCACCGCGCTGCCCGCCACCGCGCTGTCGCCGCGGCCGGGGCTCACGGCCCGGCCCACCCCGCGCGCAGCGGCCTCGACGGCGATCGAAGTGGACCCCATCCTCACGCCCGCGCGTCCCCGAACGTCGGCCACGCGCGTCCGGCCCCCCGTGACCGCGCCGCCCGAAGAAGAGGCCGCCCCCCGTTCGAGTGCGGGCGCGCTCATCGGCTCCGCGCTCGTCATCCTGGCCGTGGGGGGAGCCGTGGCGTGGCGTTCGAACGCGCGCGCCCGCCCGCTCCCGCCCACCGCCGGGCCCGCGGTCGAGGCGCCGGCCGCCACGCGGCCCGCCTTCGTCGAGGCGGCGCCGGTGGCCGCCCCCGTCGCGAGCGACTCCGATGCTCGGATCCAGAACGAGATCCAGCGCCTCTTCATGTCCTCCTCCACGCTATGGAGCCAGCCCATCGTGGTCGAAGTCGCGAACGGGATCGTGACCCTCAGCGGCTCGGCGGGCGACGGCGTCTCCTCGCAACTCGCGGAGAGCTTCGCCGCGAGCGTCGCGGGCGTGCGCCGCGTCTTCAACACGCTGCGTGTTCCGGCGGCCCCGCCCGGCGCCGTGGCCGCGGCGGCGGGGGCGGCGGACGCGACGACCTCGGCCGAAGCGCCGCCCGCCCAACCCCCACGACCACGCGCGGACGAGGAACGGGAGTCGCCGCGCGAGCTCATGGAGAAGGCCAAGCGCGAGCTGGCCGCGGGCAACCTGCCCGGCGCGATGGGCGCCTGTCAGGCCGTCTTGCGGATCGAGCCGGCCAACCCGATGGCGCGGGAGTGTGTCCAGAGGCTGGAGGCGCGTCTGGGCGGACCTCCCCGCCGCCGCTGATTCCGGCCGCGCGCCTTCACTCCGCTCCAATCTGTCCGCGCCACCTTGACCCGCCGGCATCCCCCCCTCACC
>WNFN01231277.1_pt1 | contig 15633 bp, 11 predicted proteins | sample 5400161 | NCBI WGS metagenome assembly WNFN01 (sample SAMN13153353, study PRJNA577476) | soil metagenome | isolation source: 80 cm saprolite on Douglas fir-dominated hillslope | place: USA:California | collected 2013-09-17
AGGTCATGCCGGGCAGGCTCGTTCCCGAGGCGGAGATGGCGGGCCTGCGGAAGTTCCTGCGCGCGCTGCAGCGGGAGGCCCCAAAGGTCGAGCGCAAGAGCGTCCGGACGACCGATGGCGGCACGCTCGAGGGGCAGGTCCTCGGAGAAGGCCTCGACGATCTCCAGCTCTTGACCGACGACAAGCGGCTGCACCTGCTGCGGCGCGCGGGAGACGTGTTTCGAGCGGTCACCTCCGAGGCCGGGTGGCCCAGCTATAACGGCGATCCCGGCGGCAACCGGTATACCACGCTGACCCAGATCGACAAGACGACGGTCACGCGCCTGGCCTCCCGATGGCTGTTCTCGATTCCCGATGCGGGCCTCCTGCAGGTGACTCCGGTGGTGGTCGGCGGAGTCATGTACGTCACGGCTCCGAATCAGTGCTTCGCCCTGGACGCGGGCACGGGCCGGCCGATCTGGCACTACAAGCGGGCCCCCACCAAGGGCGTCTCCGGCGGCAACGCCAACCGCGGCGCGGGAGTCGCGGGCGATCGCGTCTTCATGGTCACGGATCACGCGCACCTCATCGCCCTCGACCGCTTCACCGGCGAGCTGCGGTGGGAGACGGAGATGGCGGACTGGCACCAGAACTATGCGGCGTCATCGGCGCCGCTCCCGGCCGGCGACCTCGTCCTCTCGGGCGTCTCCGGCGGCGAGCACGGCGCGAACGGCTTCGTCGCCGCCTACGAGCAGGCCACGGGCAAGGAGGTCTGGCGATTCTGGACCGTCCCCCGGCCCGGCGAGGCCGGGTCGGAGACGTGGCAGGGGAAGGACATCGCGCATGGCGGAGCGCCGACCTGGTTCACGGGCAGCTATGACCCCGCGCTCGACCTCGTCTATTGGCCCACCGGCAATCCCACCAAGGAATACAACGGAGACGATCGCCAGGGGGACAACCTCTTCGCGAGCTGTATCCTCGCCCTGAACGGCAAGACGGGGAAGCGCGTGTGGCACTACCAGTTCACTCCGCACGACCTCTGGGACTGGGACGCCACCCAGACGTCGGTGCTCGTGGATGCGCAGTGGGAGGGCCAGCCGCGCCCGCTGATGCTGCACGCGAACCGCAACGGGTTCTTCTACGTGTTCGATCGCCGCGACGGCGCGCTGCTCCTGGCCAAGCCGTTCGTCCGGAACCTGACCTGGGCCTCCGGTATCGGCGCCGACGGCCGTCCCGTGAAGATTCCGGGTCAGGAGCCGACGGCGCCGGGGACGAAGGTGTGTCCCTCGCAGGACGGCGCGACCAACTGGTACGCGCCTTCCTTCAACCCCGCGACCGGTCTCTATTACCTGCAGACGGTCGAGAAGTGCAGCGTCTACACCAAGAGCGACCAGGGGGAGTGGGAGAGCGGACGGACCTACCTGGGCGGAACCCAGCGCACGGCGCCCGATCCCAAGCCGCAGCGGATCCTGCGCGCGATCGACATCCGGACGGGACAGGTGGCGTGGGAGCTGGCGCAGACCGGTCCCGCGAATTCCTGGGGCGGAACCTTGTCGACCGCCACCGGCCTCGTCTTCGTCGGCGAGGACGGCGGCGGCCTGATCGCGGTCGACGCGGAGTCCGGCAAGCGTCTCTGGACGTTCCAGACGAATCAGACCTGGAAGGCCTCGCCCATGACCTACACCTTCGACGGGAGGCAATACATCGCCGTGGCCGCGGGGCCCAGCATCATCGCGCTGGCGATCGGGGACCAGGCCTCGCGCTGACGGTGGACCTGGCGCTCGTCGATCAGGAGGATTGATGGATCGCAGCACGTTCCTCTTCGTCGCCGTCGTCATGGTCCTGGCCCCGATGGCCCGGGCCGCGGACAGGGTCAAGGTGGACGGCGGGATCCTCGAAGGGACGGTGGGGACGGAGCCTTCCGTCCGCCTCTTCGAGGGTGTCCCTTTCGCGGCGCCTCCGGTCGGCGCGCTCCGGTGGAAGGCTCCGCAACCTGTCCCACCCTGGACGGGTGTGCGCAAGGGCGACTGGGGCACGCGCTGCATGCAGGGACCGATGTGGGGACCGCTCCACACGCGCGACGCGCAGATGGGGGAGGACTGCCTCTACCTGAACGTGTGGACGACGGCCCGGTCGCCCAAGGCCAGGCAGCCCGTCCTCGTCGTGTTCCATGGCGGGGGATTCGCGGCCGGCTCCGGCTCCGAGCCGCGGACCGACGGCGAGTGGTTCGCGCGGCAGGGCATCGTCGTGGTCGAGCCCAACTACCGGCTCAGTGTGTTCGGCTTCCTGGCCCATCCGGAGCTGACCCTGGAGTCGGGCGGCCACGGTTCGGGCAACTATGGAATGCTCGACCAGGCGGCCGCCCTGGAATGGGTGCGACGGAACGTCGCCGCTTTCGGGGGCGATCCGTCCAACGTGACCATCAACGGCGAGTCCGCGGGATCGATGTCCGTGAGCGCGCTCATGGCCTCCCCGCTCACCCGGCACCTCGTCCACAAGGCGATCGGTCAGAGCGGGGCCTTCTTCGCCAGCCCGTCACGCAACATGTCGGAGAAGACCGTCTCCGAGAAGGAGGAGGACGGCGTGAGGTTCGCGACGTCCGTCGGCGCCGGCTCGCTGGCCGAGCTTCGCGCGAAGCCGGCCGACGAGCTCCTGGCCGCGGTGATGAAGACGGGGGGTTGGGGCTACAGCCCGGGCGTGGACGGCTATTTCCTGCCCCAGAAGGTGTCCGCGATCTACGCCGCCGGCAAGCAGTCCAGGATTCCTCTCCTGGCCGGCTGGACCTCCGCGGAGACGGGAATGGCGGTGGCCATGGATGCCAAGAAGCCGACGATGGCGACGTTCCCGGACAAGCTCAAGGAGCAGTTCCAGGACCAGGCCGACACCGCGGCCGGGGTCTATCCCGCGTCCAGCGACGCCGAAGCGCTTCAGTCCGCCGCCGACCTCGCCAGCGACCTCTTCATCGCCTACTCGACGTGGAAATGGATCGACGTGCAGGCGAAGACCGCGCCCGTCTACCGCTACCGCTTCGATCGCGCTCTGCCCGAGGCGAACGGATCGAACCGCTTCGGCGCCGCGCACGCCTCCGACATCGAATACGCCTTCAACACGCTCGATTCGAAGAAGGCGGACTGGCAGCCGGCGGATCGGGACACGGCGCGGACGATGGCCGCCTACCTCGCGAACTTCGTGAAGACGGGCAACCCGAACGGTCCCGGACTGCCGGAGTGGCCCGAGTTCGGCAAGACGCGCCAGGTGATGCAGCTCGACGCGGTCAGCAAGGCCGTCCCCGAGCCAAGCCGTGCGCGCTACGAATTCATCGACGCCTACGTGGCGAGGCAATTGTCGTCGGCGCCGTGAGCGAAGCGTGACGGCCAGGGACGGGCAGATGGGCCGGCGGGAATTCCTGGAGGCGGCGGCCGCCACCGGCGCGGCGGCCTTGCTCTCCGCGCGCTCCGAACCCGCGGACGCGACCGATCCCAATCCCTTCGACCGCGCCATGCGGTGGGGGCAGCTCGCCTTCGTGGAGAACGATCCCGGCCGCTACGACCCCCAGTTCTGGCTGGACTACTTCGCGCGCACGCACTGCGATGCGGTGACGCTCAGCGCGGGCGGCGTGGTCGCGTTCTATCCGACGCGCGTCCCGTTCCATCGCCCCAGCGCCTGGATGAAGGAGGGGATGGACACCTTCGGCGAGCTGGCCAACGCCTGTCGGCAACGAGGCCTCCTCGTGCTCGCCCGCGTGGATCCGCATGCCGTCTACGACGACGCGCGCGCGGCCCATCCGGAGTGGATCGCGGTGGACGAGAAGGGCCAGCCGCGGCGGCACTGGGCCAACCCGGACATGTGGGTCACGTGCGCCCTGGGTCCGCGCAACTTCGAGAACGTGACCGAGATCGTGCGCGAGATCGCGACCCTCTACGACGTGCAGGGGATCTTCGCCAATCGGTGGGCCGGCTCCGGCATGTGCTACTGCGAGACCTGCCGGCGCAACTTCAAGGCGGCGGCGGGCAAGGACCTGCCCGGCCCGAGCCCAGACGATCCGGCGCGGCGCGACCACATCCTCTGGCGGCGCCAGCGGCTGCGCGAGCTCTGGGACGTGTGGGACGCGGCCATCCGCAGCGTCCGTCCCGGTGCGCGCTTCATCCCCAACGGTCCGCCCGGCCTCGACAGCGCCGCGCGCGCGCCACTGCTGGCCGTGGACCACCAGGCGCGCCGCGGGCTGACCGCACCGTGGGATTTCGGCCGCTCGGCCAAGCAGTACCGCGCGGTGATGGGTGGAAAGCCGCTGGCCGGCCTCTTCAGCGTCGGGGTCGAGGAGGCCTACCGCTGGAAGGACTCCGTGCAGTCGGGCCCGGAGATCCGCCTCTGGGCCCTCGACGGCATCGCCAACGGCTTCCGGCCCTGGTTCACGAAGTTCTCGGGTGTGCTCTACGACCGCCGATGGCTGGCCACCGTCGAGGGCCTGTACGGCTGGCACCACAAGAACGAGCGCTACCTCCGCAACGAAGCGCCGCTGGCCCGGGTCGCGGTCGTCTACTCCGAGCAGACCCGCGACTTCTATGGCAAGGACGCCGCCGAAGCACGGGTCGATGACCACCTCAAGGGGATGTACCACGCGCTGGTCGAGGCGCGCGTCCCCTTCGAGATGGTGAACGACACGCGGCTCGACGCCGCGGACGTCGATCGCTTCAAGCTCCTCATCCTCCCCAACGTGGCCGCCCTGTCCGACGCGCAGTGCCGGAGCCTGGCCACCTACGTCGACCGCGGAGGCAGCCTGCTTGCCACCTTCGAGACCTCGCTCTACGACGAGGCGGGCGGCGCCCGTAAGGACTTTGGTCTACGCGACGTGCTCGGCGTCTCGTTCGACCGGCAGGTGGACCGGCGGATGCAGAACTCCTACCTCGCCCTCGACGCGGAGGCGCGCCGCACGCACCCACTGCTGGCCGGTCTCCAGGACGCGCCGCGCATCATCAATTCCGTGCAGCGGGTGCGCGTGCGCCCGCGCGGCGAGTTCCCGTCACCCGTCACCCTCATCCCGTCGTACCCGGACCTGCCCATGGAGCACGTGTTCCCGCGCGTGGAGAAAACCGACGAGCGGCAGGTCTACCTGCGCGAGCAGGGGACGAGCCGCATCATCTACTTTCCCGGCGACCTGGACCGCACGTTCTGGGAGGTCCTCGCTCCCGACCACGGCCGCCTCCTCGCGAACGCGGTGCAGTGGGCCGCGAACGAGACCCCGCCCGTGACGGTGGCCGGGCCGGGGCTGTTCGACGTGACGGCCTGGCGGCAGAAGGACTCGTTGACCGTGCACCTCGTGAACCTCACCAACACCATGGCCATGAAGGGTCCCGTGCGCGAGTTCGTGGCCGTAGGGCCGATGACCGTGACAATCCGCCTGCCCGCGGGCGCGCGGACCCGTGGTGTCCGGTTGCTCGTCGCCGAGACGCAGCCGAAAGCGGAAGAAACGGGAGGCACGGTCACCGTTGTCGTGCCTTCGGTCCGCGATCACGAGGTGATCGCGGTCGACCTCTGAGTCACGCCGCGCTATCCGACGGCTCCGCCCGTTCCACCTTCAGAGGGATTCGGCTTGGGGCCGCGGAGGAGGGCAGAGAGTGCGGCACGGACGGCGACGAGGTGGGTGCGCACGCGCGCCAGGAGGGTCGGAGGGCGTTCGGAGTGAGCCATCATCCGGAGTTGGACCACCCCGCCGGCGTGAGGGTTGAATCAGGAAGAGCTTTGCCCGCGGCTTCCCCACCCCCGGCCGCGTCGGTCCCGTGACTCATCACACTCCGGTCCCACACGACAGGCCCCACCCCGGCCCCGCTCCTGCCCGGGCCGGACGTGCCGCGGGCGCTCTGTGGCCTCCGGCGTGAGGCGGACGGCGGTGAGCCCGCTGGGGAGATCCCGAACCGCCGGAAGCCGGCTCAGCCGGTCCACTTCCTGGCCGAACAACGGATAGGCGCCGATGCGACGGGCGAGGAGAAGCACGGCGCTGGCGTTGCGGGGATCACCGAGTGTCTCAGGCGTGAGCAACTGGAAACGCTCGTCGTAACCGGCGTGGGGAAACAGGCCGCTCTGGACCAGGACCCTGGGCTCGTCGGCGAGCTGGGCCACCGCGCGCGGAACGGCGGCGATCTCCGCCTTCCAGGGTCGCAGGCTATAGCCACGGTGTCCGCTGCCCACGAGCAGAGGCCCCAGCAGGACGGCGACGGCCGCCGCCAGTTGCGCGTGATCCGGGTTCGTCACGACCCGTCGCGCCAGAGCCAGTGCGCCGGCGGACGCGGCCAGGACGAAGAACGGCACGAACACGATGGAGTAGTAGATCGCGAACGCTCGGACCTGCTCGTTGGCCGAAGCTCCATACAGGGCGGCGATGGGCAGGGTGCCGATCGCCCATCGCCAACCCACGAGGGGGAGGAACAAGTGGGGCTGGATGGTCTTGAAGACGCCCGAGGTCATCGTGCTCTTCACGACTCGCCAGGGATGGGTCACCATGCCGAGGAGCGCCGCCATCGGTGTGTCCCCGTAGTTCGCCCAGAAGTGCGCGTACGTCGGCCGGCTCTCTCCGCTCAGCATGGGCACCACGTACCCGTAGTAGAGGCCCAGGTTGGCGAGGGCCACGACCGTCGGGAGAACGAGGAACAGCAAGCGGTTCGTCCGCGTCATGCTGCGAAACCCGTTGAAGGCCAGCGCGACCGAGGCCGCGAACAGGGGCAGGCACGCGTCCTCCTTCACCAGCACGCTCGCCAGCATCGCGGCCAGGAAGGAGGCCCGCGCGCCGCGCAGCCCGGCGTCGATCATCCAGGGGATGAACCAGGCGTAGAGCACCTCGGGATGGAAGCCGTAGTTCAACGTTCGCGCGGTGTTGTCGTTGAGCACGAAGGCGAGTGCCGTCGCGCTGGCCAGGGCCCCGCCCGCTCCCAGCCTCTGCGAGATTGCAAGCACGTGCAGGCTGCCGGCGACGATGGCGATGACGGAAAGCGCATGAAGCCACAGCGGGCTGGGATGAAGAGCATACGGAGCACAGACGATCAGCATCCCCCAGTACGCATGGTCCGCGAGCTCGCTTCGATTGGAGAGCCCGGGCGTGTCCGAGGTCTCGACGAACAGCGGGCGGCCATGGACGGTCTGGAAGCAGGGGCGATCGTAGTAGACGGTGAAATCAATGGCGTTGATCTCCCCGGATCGAAACCGGGTCCACACGTACCAGAAGAGCAGGATCCCGACGACGAGCGCCCCCGACCATACGAGGCGACGAGACGGCTGCCAGTCCACCGTGAGGAGCGGAGACTGCCGCCAGTACGGGCGCGGCGGCACCAGGAGGGCCAGGGCGAGCGCCGGCACCAGGACCGCCGGGAGACGCACGACACGTGGCCAACCCACCAGGGGCGCGCCGATCAGTACGACGAGCACGGCCAGGCCGATTGCCGCCAGCGCGACGGTCGAGCGACCTACGCGCACATCGCCCTGGGTGATGCCGCGAACGTAGAACGCCCGTTCGATCGGGGCTGGCAGCGCTCAGGCGTCATGGGGAGGGCGGGACTATATCGCAACTGGATCCAAAGTATTGATTCAGGCGCGAACAAACGCGCCTCGAGAAGCGGGACCGACTGAACACCTCGGATCACACGACGGGGTGACACGGTGACACCAATCACCACCGATGGCGTCGGGCCCGGCCTCTTTATCTCGAACGTAGCAACACGATTGCCGGGCGACCTGCGGACGCCGCGGTGTGCGGGGAGAGCATTCGATGGATCGGAGGATGACGGGCTGGGTGGCCTTCGGCGTGGTCTGGGTGCTGACCGTCGCCGCGGGCTTTATCGTCCTGTGGAGGTACAAGCTCCGGCCCGGCGAAGCGGAGGGTGCGCCCGCGGTCTGGCCTACCGAGAGCAGGATCCCCCGACACCAGGACCGCGCGACCCTCGTGCTCTTCGCCCATCCCCAGTGCCCGTGCACGCGCGCGAGCCTGGCCGAGCTCGCTCGCCTCATGGCCGGATTCGAGGACCGCCTTTCGGCCGACGTGGTCTTCCTCCGGCCGTCGGACGTCGGCGCGGACTGGGACCATACGGATCTCTGGCCGCGCGCGTCGGCCATCCGGGGAGTGATGACCGTCCGCGATGACGATGGAGTCGAGGCCGCGCGCTTTGGAGCCGTGACCTCCGGGATGACGGCCCTCTACGACCCGCAGGGGCGGCTGCTTTTCAGCGGTGGCATCACGTCGGCGCGTGGCCACGAAGGCGACAGCTTCGGCCTGCGACGCATCCGCTCCCTGCTCTTGACCGGAAAGGCGGACCGGCCCGACGCACCCGTGTTCGGGTGTGCCCTGGGGAATGAACCCGCGCGGCGCCCCGCGCACGGAAGCGAAGAGGAGAGGCAATGAGAACAGAGGATCCAGTGGCCCTCGCCGCCCAGGCGATCGTGCGCCGGGCGGAGGAGAGGTTTCAGGCCCATCGGCTGGAGATCGTGACCTGGACGGACCGGTTCTTTGCCCGCCTCATGGTCGGCCAATGGCTGTTCGGGATCTTCTTCGCCCTTGTCCTCTCGCCTTACGCCTGGGAAGGGAAGGTGAGGACCGTGCACGTGCACGTATGGCTCGCGGTCTTCCTGGGCGGCGCCATCAGCGCGTTGCCCATTGCGCTCGCGGTATGGCGCGGCGGTTGGGTGGTCACGCGCCATGTCATCGCGGCCGCGCAGATGCTCTGGTCGGCGCTGCTCATCCATCTCACCGGGGGCCGGATCGAAACGCATTTCCACGTCTTTGGCTCCCTCGGCATCCTGGCCTTCTATCGCGACTGGACCGTGCTCGTGACGGGCACGGTGATCGTCGTGGCCGACCACCTCATCCGCGGCCTCGCCTGGCCGGAATCGGTCTATGGGATCGTCAATCCGGAATGGTGGCGGTTCCTCGAGCACGCCTTCTGGGTGACCTTCTCGGTCTTGTTCCTGGCCGTCTCCTGCCTGCGCTCGCTGAAGGAGATGCGCCTGATGGCGGAACGGGGCGCCCACATCGAGGCGCTCTCGGAGGCGGAGTGGCGAAGGTCGTCCGTGCTCGAGCGCGCGGCCAAGGTCCCGGCGTGACGCTTGGCGGCGCGAGCGTCACCGCGAGGGGATTCGACCACGTCGAAGTGCCTTCCGGCGACGGCGACAAGCCGAAGAAGCGGCTCAGCAAGGGTCAATTCGAGGCCCTGCCCTTGCAGGAGAGGATCGGCCTCCTGGTCCAGGGGACCTTGCGCTTCTATCGCGGTGACCAGGAAGTGGCCGCCTCCGAGGCCATGCGAGCCGCCTACTAGGCCCTCACTCCTCCCGAAGCGCGACCATCGGCTCGAGGCGGGTGGCGCGCCGGGCGGGGATCCAGGCCGCGACCATCGCGACCGTGGCCAGCGTCGCCGTGACCCCGGCGAAGACGAGCGGGTCGCTCGTGCTCACCTCGAAGAGGAGCGTCCGGAGAGCGCGCGTGAGGGCCACTGCCCCCAGCAGTCCGGCCGAGATGCCTGCGGCGACCAGGAGGAAGCCGCGGCCGAGGAGAAGAGTCACGATCGCGCGCGAGCTGGCGCCGATCGCCATGCGGATCCCGATCTCGCGAGTCCGCTGGCGCGCGGCGTACGACATGACGCCGTAGATCCCGACGCCGGCGAGCAGGAGGGCCAGGCCGGCGAACGTGCCGAGGACGACGGCCTGTAGCCGCGGCTGCGCGAGCGACGCCGAGAGCCGGTCCTCCATGGTGCGGATGCTGGACGCGGGGACGTCGGGATCCACCTGGCGAATCCGATCGCGGATGGCGGCGGCGAGGCCGAGCGGGTCCTTCTCCGCACGCACCACGAGGTACATCGTGGTGGTCCCCTCCGAGCCCTGGGCAAACGGCACGTACACCACCGGTAACGGCGGCGTGCGCAGCGAGGCATAGCGCACGTCCGCCGCCACCCCTACCACGGTGAAGAGCGTCGGCTTGTAGTCGGGCGGCACCGTGCCGCGGGGGACGAGCGCGAGGGGAGGATTGACGGAGAGGACCTTGCCGATCGGATCCTGACCGTTCCAGTAACGGCGGACCATCTCCCGATTGACGATCGCCACCTTCGCGCCATCCTCCGTATCGGTGTCCGCAAAAGCGCGGCCGGAGAGGATCGGCACGGCCAGGGCGCGAAAGTAGTCCCCGGCGACGACCCGGTACTGGATGGGAGGCAGCTCACGGACGGTGGCCGGCAGCGGCCGGTCGTAGAACGTGACGGACTTGCTCCAGACCTCTCCCATGAGGGGCAGTCCGCTGATCGCGCCCGCCGCGCGCACGCCCGGCAGCGTGCGGACCTGCTGCACGACGTCGGTATAGAAACGGAGGGACTTGGCGTAGGCCCGGTTCGAGAATTGGCGCTCCCACGACTCGTCGATGTACTTGCGCCGCGGGACGCTGACCTGGACGGTCAGCACGTCGTGGGGGTCGAATCCGGCATCGACGCGGGTGAGGCTGTGCATGCTCTTCACCATCAGCCCGGCGCCGACGAGCAGGACGAGCGACATGGCGATCTCCGCCACCACGAGGGCGGAACGCACGCGGTGCCCGCGTGCGTCTCCCCCCGTGCGCGCTCCCTCCTGGAGAGCCTCGCCGGGATCGACGTCCACGCTCCGCCAGGCGGGGGCGAGGCCGAAGAGCAGACCCGTCAGGACCGCGATGAGGGCGGCGTACCCCAGGACGACTCCGTCGATGCGGATGTCCTCGGTACGGGGAAGGACGGTCTGGTTGAGCGAATTGAGCGTGCCCACCGACAGCCAGGCCAGAAGGAGCCGATGCGCACCGCGATCTCCCGCCGCCGCGCGGCCGCGCGCGCCATCAACAGGTTGGCCAGGTCGGCGCAGGCGATGAGCAGCACGAAGACGACGGCCCCGAACAGGACGAGGAGGGCGCGCCTCACGTCCTCCACGAGCGCGGCCTGGAGCGGCCGTACGTCCATCTGGTTCCCGCGGTTCTCGGGATACTCCGCGATGATCTGTTGCGAGAGACGGTTGAGGTCGGCGGCGGCACGGGCCGGAGTCGCATCCGCGGCCAGCCGTCCGACCATCGTGAGGAAGGAGTTGTTGTGCGTGTTCATGTTGTCGCCGGGCGCGAACGACATGGGCACGAGCGCCTGCGCGTCGAGGCCGACGAAGGAGAACCGGGGCGGAAGGATCCCGACCACGAGATACGGCTCCGCGCCGAGCACGATCTGCCGTCCGAGGATCGCCGGATCGGCGGCGAAACGCCGCCGCCAGAACGCGTCCGTGAGCATGGTGACGCGGTGATCGCCCCATTGCTCGTCGGCCTTCTGAAGGTCACGGCCGCTCGCGGGCGCGGTCCGCAGCGTGGAAAGGAAGTCCGACGACACGATCAAGACGCGGATCCGCTCCGGCTCGCCGTCGCCCGTGACGTCGAAGGGCCGGGAATAGAACGACGAGAAGGACTCGAACGCGCGATTGCGGGACCGATACACGTAGAAGTCGGGCGGTGCCGTGCCGCCGGGCCGATGACTCTCGTCGACGGTCTGCACGAGCTGCAGGCGAGCCGGATCCGGATAGGGAAGCGGCCGCAGGAGGACGGTGTTCACCACGCTGAACATGACGGTGTTGGCTCCGATGCCCAGGGCCAGCACCACCAGCGCGGCCGCGGTGAGGCCCGGGCTTCGCCGCATCATGCGCAGGGCGAGCCGGCCGTCCTGGACGATCATGTCGACCAGGGGCAGGCCGCGCCGATCGCGGTAGAGCTCCTTGGCCTGCTCGACGCCTCCGAGCTTGAGGAGCGCGGAGCGGCGCGCCTCGTCGGGCGTCAACCCTGAGCGGATGCCGTCCTCGACGTGCATCTCGAGGTGGCTGGCCAGCTCTTCGTCGAGCTCGCGCTCCCAGCGGCCGCGGCGGAAGAGCGCGGTCGCGCGCAGCCAGAACGCCCGCAGCCGCCTCATGACGAGGCCTTGGCGGCGAGGAAGCGCGCCAGCATGGCCGCCGTCTGCTGCCAGGCCCGCGCCTCCTTCTCCACCTGCGCCCGCCCGGCCCGGGTCAGCCGGTAGAACTTCGCGCGCCGGTTGTTCTCCGACAGTCCCCAGTCCGAAGCGACGTAGCCCTCCTGCTCCAGCTTCAGCAGCGCCGGATAGAGGGTGCCGTAGTTGATGGTGAGGAGGTCGCCGCTCGTCTGCTCGATACGGCGCGCGACGCCGTACCCGTGCAGTGGCCCCATCGTCTCGAGCGTCTTCAGCACCATCAGGGCCAGCGTCCCCTGCTGGACCTCGAGCTTGTCGCCCATCTCCGCCTCCCTATGGTCTTCCCATAGAGAGTAGGCTGTCTCATATGGGAATGCAATAGGGCGCGCAGGGCGGGGGCCGGTCGAGGCCTAGCGCGTGCGCCGACCGCGGAACGCGCACGTGCCGCGGTAATCGAAGGTGGGGTTGCCTTCGGCAGTCAGGCCAGTGCCGACCACCGTCAGCTCGCACCGGACCTTCGGACCCGCGACGTGGTCGAACAAGTAGACGCGGCCGCTCTCCTCGCCGGTGGCGAGATTCACTTGGAAGCGAAACTGGTCGTCGTGGATCATGACGGGGGCCGACCCCGCGATCGTTCCCGAGTAGACCTGGTCCCCCGTATTCACGAGCGTGCCCGCGGCGAAGTCGAAGACGGACGTGACGTGATACAGGACGAATCCCTTCAGGTCGCCGCGCAGCTCGACGATCTCCGTGCTCCTCTGGATCTTGCCGGTGGGCGTGGGCTGCTGGTCGTGGACGAGGGCCGTGACCAGATGGTCCACGCCGCTTCCGGCGACGGGCACGGTGGCGGGGTCGGCGTCGGCGGTACCGATGCACAGCGCGAGGACGGCGACGAGACGGGACGCTTGGCGCGAGATCATGGGAAGCCTCCTTGTGTGGACGCGAACGTAGGCGCTCCCGGGATCCCCGACAAGACGACAAAGGTGGCCGACGCCAGATGGCCCACTTTGGCCGCTAGAATGAGGCCGCTTGCCCGCCGCATCCGACGACCGGCTCGATTCCTGGAAGGAAATCGCCGCGTATGTCAGCCGCGGCGTGCGGACGGTGCGCCGCTGGGAACGGGAGGAGGGACTGCCCGTGCACCGTCATGTGCATCGCGTGCTCGGCAGCGTCTACGCCTACAAGTCCGAGATCGACGCCTGGCGGCAGTCCGGCGCGCGGCGCCCCGCGTCACGGCCGGTGGCCGCCACCCCCCCCCACCGACATGGGGCCCGGACCGCTGAAATCGATCGCGGTGCTGCCCTTCGCGAACCTGAGCCTGGATCCGGAGAACGAGTACTTCGCAGACGGTCTCACCGACGAAGTCACGGCGGGGGCTGGGGGTCCGGTACATCCTGGAAGGAAGCGTGCGCCGGGCGGGGAGCCGGCTGCGCGTCACCGCGCAGCTCATCGATGCGACCACGGACGGTCACCTGTGGGCCGACAATTACGACGGGACGGTCGAGGACGTCTTCGCGATCCAGGAACGGCTCGCGCGCGTCATCGTCCAGGCCCTCGAGCTCCAGCTCACCGCCGACGAGGACCGGCGGCTGGCCGAACGGCCCATCGCCAACGTCCACGCGTACGAGTGCTACCTGCGGGCGCGGCAGGAAGCATGGCGCTGGCGGCGCGATGCCATCGATCACGCGATCCAGCTCCTGCGCAACGGGCTGGCCCTCGTTGGCGAGAACGCGCGACTGTACGCGGCGCTGGGGTTCGCGCACCTCCAGTACCGCGAGGCCGGCCTCGACTTCGGCGAAGGCCCGCTCCGGGAGGCCGAGGTGTGTGCGGGGAAGGTATTCGCGCTGGAGCCGGCGTCCGCCTCCGGGCGGCTATTGCGGGGTTGGATCCATTACTCGCGCGGGCGAATCCAGGAGGCGGTGCGGGACCTGAAGGCGGCGCTGGAGATCGAGCCCAACAACGCGGACACGCTGCTCCTGCTGAGCAACTGTTACCTGATCTCGGGCCGGGTGTCGGTCGCGCGTCCCCTCATCGATCGCATCCTGGCCGTCGATCCCCTGACTCCATTGAGCCGGTGCCTGCCCGGCTACGCCGACGCCCTGGAGGGCCACCTCGCCGCGGCCCTCGGACCCTATCGGCAGATGTTCGAGATGGATCCGGGCAACCCGATGGCGCGGCTCTTCTACGTCTGGGCGCTCGCCCTGAATCGTCGCACGGAAGAGATCGGCGCCATCGTGGAGGCCTTCCCCGCGGAGGCGCGGGACAGCCTTCCCGCGCGTCTCGCTCTCTTCCTGGGCCATGCCGTCGCGGGGAACCGCGGCGAGGCGCAAGCGGCGCTGACGCCGGACATCGAAACCGCCGCTACCGCCACCGACTTCTTTCCGCGGCTGCTGGCCCAGGGCTACGCGCTGGCGGGCCGGCCGGAGCGCGCGCTGCATTGCCTCGCGATTGCCGTCGACCGTGGCTTCATCAACCATCCCTACCTCGCCCGGCACGATCCCTTCCTCGAGAGCCTGCGTGGCGATCCGCGATTCCAGCGGCTCCTGGAAGCCGTACACGACCGATGGGAGAGGTTCGAGGCCTGAGCCCCCCGCCGGCCGTCGTTCCTTGGCAAGATAGAAGACCGAGGTGTGATGCCCAGGAAGACGGCCGCCGTGCGCCGACCCGATGACGACCGGCGCGGAGACGTCCTGCGCAGCCAGGATCAGTTCCGGCTCATGGTCGAGGCGGTGCTCGACTACGGGATCTTCATGCTCGATCCCACCGGCCACGTGGTGAGCTGGAACGCCGGCGCCGAGCGCATCAAGGGCTACGGGCGCGAGGAGATCATCGGACAGCATTTCTCCGTTTTCTACCCGCCCGAGCAGGTGGCCGCGGGTTGGCCGGAACACGAGCTCGAGATGGCTCGCAAGACCGGCCGCTTCGAGGACGAGGGCTGGCGCCTCCGCAAGGATGGCTCCCGCTTCTGGGCCAACGTGGTCATCACGGCCGTGCACGACCCGGCCGGCGCCCTGCGCGGGTTCGCCAAGATCACGCGCGACCTCACCGAGAGCAAGCGCATGGAGACGCTCGAGAAGGAGGGCCGGCAGATCAACGAGTTCCTGGCCATGCTCGGCCACGAGCTGCGCAATCCGCTCGCCCCCATCCGCAACGCCGTGGCCGTGATGGCGGCCCGGGAGGTCTCGGACCCCACCATCGTCTGGGCGCGCGAGCTGATCGAGCGCCAGGTGGGCCACCTCAGTCGGCTCGTGGACGACCTGCTCGACATCGGCCGGATCACCCGCGGGAAGATCACCCTGCACCGGGACGTGCTCGACTTCACGGCCGTCGTCTCCCGGGCGGTCGAGGCCACGCTCCCTCTCCTCGAGCAGCGAAACCACACGGTCGAGGTGGACCTCGGGCGCGGTCCCATGCGCGTGGAGGGCGATTCCACGCGTCTCGCCCAGGTCATCCTCAATCTCCTGGGCAATGCGGCCAAGTTCACGCCGGAGGGCGGCCACATCTGGGTGCGCCTCACGCGCGAAGGCGACGAGACGGTGCTGAGCGTGCGCGACGACGGGCTCGGGATGAGGGCGGAGCTCGTCCCGCACGTGTTCGACCTCTTCATCCAGGGTGAGCGCGGCCTCGACCGGTCGGAGGGTGGCCTGGCATCGGACTCACGATGGTTCAGCGATTGGTCGCGCTTCACGGCGGGACGGTCGCGGCACGC
>WNFN01113225.1_pt2 | contig 15610 bp, 12 predicted proteins | sample 5400161 | NCBI WGS metagenome assembly WNFN01 (sample SAMN13153353, study PRJNA577476) | soil metagenome | isolation source: 80 cm saprolite on Douglas fir-dominated hillslope | place: USA:California | collected 2013-09-17
GGACCGGAAAGCTGCGCCCGCCGCGCTATGGCTTGCTGGGCTATGTCGCCGAGGCCGTCGCCCGGGGCCAGGCCGTGGACGCCTGCCTCGTGCCGGTGGCGATCACCTACGACCAGCTCCGCGAAGTATCGGCCATGGCCGCCGAGCAGGCCGGGGCCGCGAAGAAGGCCGAAGGCATCGGCTGGCTGGCGGCGTATGCGCGAGGTCAGCTTGCCCGGATTGGCACGGTCCACGTCCGGTTTGCCGAACCGATTTCGCTGCGCGCAGCACTGCCGCCTGGCGGCCCTGACGGCGACAAGGATGCCTGGCGGCTAGCGTTGCAGAAAGTGGCGTTCGAGGTAGCTGTCCGGATCAACAGGGTTACCCCGGTGACCGCAACGGCACTGGTGACGCTGGCGCTGCTGGGGGTTCGTGACCGCGCGCTGACTCTGGGTCAGGTCCGCGGAGTTCTGGAGCCGTTGCGCGGTTACCTGGCCGAGCGGGGACTGCCGCACTCGCGGGAGATCCTGGACACCGGCGCCGGGGTGCAGCGGGTGCTCGGCGCCCTGTCCCAGCAAAATGTGGTCACCGTCTACGCGGGCGGGGAGGAGCCGGTTTACGCCATCGAACGGGGCCAGCACCTGGTCGCGGCGTTCTACCGGAACAGCGCCATCCACCATTTCGTCGACCGGGCGGTGGCGGAGTTGGTCTTGCTCAGCGCGCCTGGCGGCCGGTGGGATGAGGCGATGCGGCTCCGAGACCAGCTCAAGTTCGAGTTCTTCTTTCCGGACAAGACCGCCTACCGCGCGGTGCTCCAGGCCGAGCTTGACCGGCTCGATCCCGGCTGGGAGACGGTAGCCGACGGGCGTGCCGTGCTGGAGCGGTCGGACCTCCTGGTGGCCAACCGGGTACTGCGGTCGTTCCTCGACGCTCAGCTCGTGTTCGCCGAACGACTCGCCGCGCGTTCCCCGGACCAGCCGTTCGTGGAACGGGAATTCCTCGGCGAGTGCGGCGGCGTGGGGCAGCAAATGCTGTTGCAGGGTCGGCTGCACGGGCCGGAGTCGCTGTCCCGGGAACTGTTCGCCGGTGCGGTGAAGCTTGCCGCGAACCTGGACCTGCTCGGCCCTGGCGGCGACGACCTGGCCCAGCGCAGGCGGGCGTTCGCCGGGCGCCTGCATGACGACGTGGCACGGCTGATCGTGATCGACGAGATCGATGCCGCAGGCCGGCGGGAGGCGATTGGTGTCGAACCTTAGCCAGCCAGCCGCCGGCCCGTGGTCGGAAGAGGACCTGATCGCCTCCGTCGAGGCCGGGCGGAAAGGCCCGCACATCGGGGCGTTCTTCGACTTCGACGGCACCCTGATCGACGGCTACTCGCTGTCCGCGTTCGCCCGCCACCACCTCAGGTCGCTGCAGGTCACACCAGCCGACCTGGGGCGGATGCTGCTCACCGGCATCCGCGGCGTGACCAGCGAGGAGGACTTCGAGCAGTTCACCGTGCTGAGCATGCATACCTGGGCCGGGCGCAGTGAGGACGAACTCGCCGAACTCGGCGAGCGGCTGTTCGTGCAGGGCATCTCCGGGTCGCTGTACCCGGAAGCATGGCGCCTGGTCGAGGCACACCAGCGGGCCGGGCACACCATTGTGCTTGCTTCGTCCGCCACCCGGTTCCAGGTGGAACCCACGGCCAGGGCGATGGGCGTATCGCACATTCTTGTTTCACCGGTAGAGATAGTGAACGGTGTCTGCACCGGCCGGCCCGGCGGCCGGCTGCTGTGGCGCGCAGCGAAGGCGGCAGCGGTGCGCGCGTTCGCCGGGGAACACGGCATCGACCTGCCGCAAAGCTACGCCTACTCTAACGGCGACGAGGACGTCCCGTTCCTGCAGGCCGCCGGGCGGGCGCGTGCTATCAACCCCGGCCGTCACCTGGCCGAGGCGGCGCGGCACTACGGATGGCCGGTGGCCAGGTTCCGCTCGCGCCGGGCCGGGGTAGCGGACATCGCCCGCACGGCGGCCGGGCTGGCCGGCATGCTCGGCGGCTTCACCGCGGGCATGGTGCTGGGCGCGGCCACGGGATCCCGGCGGGAGGCCGTCGACCTCGGCACCACGCTCGCCGGTGAGCTGGGTAGCGTGCTGGCCGGGGTACGGCTGGACGTTCATGGTGCCGAGCACCTCGCGGCCCGGCCCGCTGTGTTCCTTTTTAACCACCAGAGCCAGCTTGACGTGCTCATCTTGGCCAAGCTGCTGCGCGGCGGGTTCACCGGTGTCGCCAAGAAGGAACTCGCGAACAGCCCCGGTTTCGGGCTGATGTTCCGGCTCGCCGACGTGGCGTTTGTGGACCGCCAGGACAACGCGCAGGCGCGTAAGGCCCTGGAGCCGGCGGTGCAGAGGCTGCGCGACGACATCTCCCTGGTGATCGCGCCCGAGGGCACCCGATCTGCGACCCCGGCGCTCGGGTCGTTCAAGAAGGGGGCGTTCCACCTCGCGCTGCAGGCGGGCGTGCCAATCGTGCCGATCGTGATCCGCAACTCCGGCGAGCTGATGTGGCGCGGCGCCACCACGATCCACGCGGGAACGGTGCAGGTCGCGGTGCTTCCCCCGGTAGCCACCGTGGGCTGGGACGCGGCCGGCCTGGACGAGCACATCCACAGGGTTCGCGGGCAGTACTTGGCGACGCTGGCCAACTGGCCGGCTCACGGCACCGGGCAGGTGACGGCCACGACGACGGCCAGCATCGGCCCGCCGCCCGCGCTGCCGCTGGACTGGGGCGCCTCCCCGCGGATGAACCCGCTGGAAACGGCCATGTGGCGCGCTGAATCGGCGGACCCGCGGCTGCGCGTCACCGTCAGCCTGCTCGAACTGCTCGCCTCCGCCCCGGACTGGGACCGGCTGCTCGCGGCGCACGAGTGGGCTTCCCGCATGGTCCCGCGGATGCGGCAGCGCGTGCTCGAACCGGCGCTCGCGCTCGGTACCCCGGCCTGGGTGACGGCCGGTGACTTCGACCTGTCCCGGCACGTGCACCGGGTCCGGCTGCCCGACCCCGGCACGCTGCGGCAGCTGCTCGACGTGGTGCAGGATTTCGCCGCTGCTCCCCTCGACCGTAACCGCCCGCTGTGGGCGGCTCTGCTGGTGGAGGGTCTGGCCGACGGCCGGGCCGGGTACGTGGCCAAGAGCCACCACAGCGTCACCGACGGCATCGGTGCGGTTCAGCTGATGACGCGGCTGCACAGCCGCACGGCAGAGCATGACCCGGACCGGCCGGAGCCGTCGGTCCCGGCGGCTGGCGAGGGGTCGCGCACCAGGCTGTTCGCCGGGCAGGTCGCCGACGCGGTCCGCGCCACCCCCATGGCGGCGGCGCGCCAGGCTACCAGGGCGCTCGGCACGCTGACCCAGCCGTGGAGCGCGGCCTCGCGGGCGGCGGGCCAGGCGCTGTCCGCAGTCCGCTTCGCTCGCCAGGGCGCGGCCGCCTCATCCGGCTCGGCGCTGCTGGCCCGGCGGGGCGGCGACTGGCACTTCGAGGTCGTCGAGGTGCCACTGGCTGACCTCAAGGCCGGGGCGAAGGCGGCCGGCGGATCCCTCAACGACGGGCTGCTTGCCGCGGTGATCGGCGGGTTCCGCCGCTACCACGAGCGGCAAGGCGCCCCGGTCCATCAACTCACGGTCGGCTTCCCGATCAGCCTGCGCGCTCAGGACGACCCGCAAGGCGGCAACCGGTTCACCGGCGCCAAGTTCGCCGCGCCCATGGCCGAGACCGACCCTGCGGCCAGGATCGCCGCGGTGCGGCAGTTCGTGTTGGCCGCCCGCGCGGCCAGCGCCGCCACAGCCGACACCGTGACGGCCGCCCTGGCCTCGGCGATCGGCTGGCTGCCCGCCCCGGTGGTCAGCACGATCTCAGGCCGGCTGACAAGCACCAACGACGTCCAAGTCTCCAGCATCCCCGGCGTGCCTTTCCCCGTGTACATCGCGGGCTCGCGGATCACCCACATGTACCCGTTCGGCCCGCTGCCCGGCTGCGCCGCGATGATCACCCTCATCTCGCACGACGGGGACTGCTGCATCGGCATCAACACCGACACGCTCGCGGTTACCGACCCAGGCGGGCTCGCCGATGACCTCCGGGCCGGGCTGGACGAGGTAGTCGAGCTCGCATGACATCTCCCGGCACCACCACGGCCTTCGGCCGCAGCAACAGCCGTGCGACCGTCGTCCCATTTCGCCGCTGAGCAGGGCTTTTCCGTGGCCGAAGTCCTGCTGCCGGGTGTAGTACGAGCGCAGGCTCCGGAGCGCTTCTGAGTTTCCGCAGGTCACGGGCCTGGGACTCGAGCGGCCCGAGAATGTCAGAGTGTTCGAGCTCATCAGTCTGAAAACGGCATCGCGCTCGCAGCGGCATCACGCATGATAGTGCGCTGCTTGGATGCGACCGGCTCGTACGGAATGTCTGCGTGCTGCCATCCTGCCGGGCATGGAGCCTCATCCACCTGATGGCAGTCCTGGCCGGATCATCTTCCTGAACGGTGCCTCCAGCACTGGCAAATCAACGCTGGCGAAGGCGATGCAAGAGACATTGGCTGAACCGTTCCTGCACGTGTCATCGGATCATCTGGTAGCCAGCGGCATGCTGCCTGCCAGGCGCGATCGCGAGGGCCCGTTCGCCTGGTGGCAGCAGATGCGGCCACGGTTCTTCGATGGCTTCCACCGGTGCCTGCCCGCGCTGGCCACAGCGGGAAACGACCTCATCGTCGAGCACATCATCGAGTTCCGCACCTGGCGCGAGGACCTAGCTCGGCTGCTCGAAGGCCTCGATGCCTTCCTCGTCGGCGTGCACTGCGACCTAGCGGAAATCGACCGCCGGGAACGCAGCCGGGGAGATCGCCGCATCGGCGAGGGCCGGTCGCACGTGGAAACCGACCTAATCCACACCTTCGGGCCTTACGACCTCGACGTCGACACGACGAACGCGACCCCGGTGCGCTTGCCGAATCCGTACTGGCCGCGTGGCGAGCCCGCGCCCGCCGGAGAGCCTTGTGGCAAGGCACGCCTGGCAGCTGAGGAACCTCATTCGCGCCTGGCACTGCCGCAGTCCTCGCGGCATGAGCGGTAACGAGTGTCAAGGAGCCGACCCCTGGTCTTGGGGCGCTTACCGTGAGGACGGCTGGCCGACCTGGCGGTAAGGGCCAGAGACCGGTCGTCCCGCGAGGGTCGAGAAGCGTCAGGAAGTAGACCGGGCCTGGCTGCCAGCCAACTCTCCGCGCAGCGGCATGACCGGATGTCGACGCGCGTGGTGACTTTGCCTGCCCCAGGGGCGTGTTATTTCGTCGCGCCGGTCTGCGCGTCGGGAGAGGCAAGGACGGCTATCACCGTGCACGGCTCGCCATTGTCGTGGCTGATGGCGTGGCTGGTACCCGGCTTGATGATCACCGCGTCTGCTGTCCTCGCGGCCTCTGGCCGGCCATCGACTATGACGGTGCACTCGCCGGCGGTGACTAGCAGGACCTCTTCGACCTCATGGGTGTGATCGGGAACCGCTCCACGCTGGTGAAGGTGTTGATCAGGACGGTCACGGCATTCGAGCCACTGGCCCGGTCGACCAGGCGCTGCAGCGTCGGCAACTTGGGTCCGCGCACCAGAACCGGACGGTCGCCGCGGCGCACGATTGACATCTCCCGGTGTCAGGCGTGCTTCGGCGGATCAATCATGCCAGACCTCGCCTGCCAGGCGACTCTTCACGCGGCCGCGGTGTATGCACTATCCGCGGCATGAGCGCGTTCAATGTCAGGCATGCAGAGGCGAATTCGCCGGCGGTTCTTCGCTTCGCGGATCTTCGCCGGGCGCGCCTTCGCTTGTGGCGTCATCGTCAGGCTGGTCCTCGTCGGGCAGGATCTTGGCCAGCGCGTCGACGGCGCGTTCGAGCTCGGGCAGGTCGTCGTCAACGGTCGCCTGCAAGATCGCGTGAGCGGTGTCGAAGTATCGGTGGGCCAGGTGATCGCGCATGCGGGCGATCTGGCGCCAGGGGATGCCGGGCTGGGTGTCGAGCAGCTCATCGGGGAGCGCCTTGACGGCCTCGCCGATTTCCAGCAGCCGGATCCGCACCGCGTCGAAGACTAGGCCATCCGACAGCCCGCCGCGCTGCAGGTGGGAGCGGATCGCGTCGATCGCGGCCTGGATGTCGGCCAGCCGCTGCCGATCCCGGTAGGTCACAGGGCCACCAGGTCACGGCGGGCCCGGGCGCGGACACCCGGCTTGAGATCACCGGCCGGCACCAGGTCGACCCGGCTGCCGACGATGGCCTCCAGCTCGGCCTGCACCCGTCCCAGGCCGAGCAGTCCCATGCCCTGCGGCAGGTCCGCCAGCAGGTCCAGGTCACTGTCGGGGCGGTCGGCGCCGCGGGCCACGCTGCCGAACACCCGCAAGTTGGTCACGCCGTGGGCGGCCGCCGTGGCGATCAGGTCCTGCCGCCTGCGACGCACCCGCTGGCCTACCGGCCCCGACAGCTTGCTCAGCCGCCGCCGATGCGGCCGGACATCGGCGACCAGGTCGTAGCCGGCCGCCTCGATCAATGCGGCTAGGGTCGGCAGCGCGGGCTGGCGGTGCCCGGACTCGTAGGCGCTGATCACGCTCTGCGTGACGCCTGCCCGGGCGGCCAGCTCAGCCTGCGACAGCCCCGCGCCGGTGCGGGCCCGCCGCAGCAAGGCCCCAGCCGTTTCCGTTGCATGATCCACGACCCGATTATAGCGGATCGTCGATATCAGCGCGCGCCTGCCGCCACTCTCACATCGGCAGAAGCGGTAGTTCTTCGAAGGGGTTCGTCAGCGTGCGCTCAGCTGGTGTCCGGCTTGCTTACCCAGGAGGTTGTCGTTTCAAGATCGTGTCCATGATTTCGGCTCCGGTGGTGAGCACAGGGCGTAGATCGCGGCGGTAGACCACCTCGGTGGTGCGGGAACTGGAGTGTCCGGCAAGGCGGGCGATCTCTTCGACAGGCACGCCGAAGGTGGACATCAGGGAGACGAACGAGTGGCGCAGCTCGCGCGGGGTCCATTGCTGGCCGATGTTGGCGGCCGTGCAGACGGCGCGGAACTCGCGCCGGACGTTGGCGGCGTCCAGGGCGGCGCCGGACCGCGTGGCGAAGACGAGATCCTGCTCGCTCCACCGCACACCGGCCGCAAGGCGGTCGGCGGCTTGCTGGTCCTTGTGGGCGCGGAGCGCGTCGACCGCAATCTGGGGCAAGGCCAGCGTCCTGCGGGACTTCTCGGTCTTGGTGTCCCCGTGGGCGCGTACCGAGCGCCATACGGCGGCGCTGGCCGGGACCGGCGGATCGGCGTTCGGGTCGCCGAAGCGGACGTGCTCCCAGCGCAGCGCCCGGGCTTCCTCAGTGCGGATACCGGTGGCCAGGCACAAGGCGATGTAGGCGTGCATCCGGGCGTCGGTGGCGGCGGCGAGCAGAGCAGATGCCTGGTCGAGGGTCAGGCTCTTGCTGGGCCGCCCGGTCTGGCCCTTGGGGGTGTCGACGAGGGCGGCGACGTTGCGGCTGGCCAGGTCGCGGGCCTGGGCGTGGCGGATCACCCGCGTGAGCGCGTTGTGGCCCATCGCCACCGCGGCCGTGGAGTAGCGGGCAGCCATGGTGTTCAGGGCCTGGTGCACGTCGGCTGCGGTGAGCTCACGGAGCCGACGGGCGCCGATCGCGGTCAGCATCGGCTCCAAGACATTCTCGTTCTTCTTGATCGTCTTGGCCGACCGGCCGTCCAGGCCCTCGCGCAGCCAGTCCTCGGCGGCGCGCCGGAGCGTGTAGTTCGGCCGGGCCCGCACACCCGCGTCGAGGTCGCCGTGCAATGTCCTCAGCCGCTCCTGGACGACGGCTCTGGTCTTGCCAGAGACTTTGCGCCGGATGCGTTTCCCGTCGGGCCCGGAGCCGAGGCTGACCACGCCGCGCCAGCGGCCCTGGCAGCGCTGGTGGCGGTTTCGGTCGCGGCAGGGCGCGGCGCGCCACATAATCCCAGACGACCACCAGAGGGCCGGCGAGCTGCTGGTGCGCGGCGTCGAGCAGGCTGGCGTAATCGGCCTCGGTGAAGCCCTTGCGCCGGTCTTTGCGGTGGCGGCGGCCGGTGTGGGTGCGGTAGATCAGCCGAGGCCGGCACCCGGGCCTGACGGCGATCAGCGCGGCCAGGGACAGGCGCGGGCTGTTGCGGGCGGTCACCCGCACCACCGGGGTGTGCCCGCGGCGGTCCCAGGTGCGTCCCCTGGGGCGGCCTTAAGCCCTGACCGGACTCGTCTTCGAAGACTAGCCAGGCGCCCAGGTCCGCCGCCGTCCTTTTACCACGGGCCAGGTCTCCTCCCGCCAGGCGGCGATCGCCGCCTCATCGCGCTCGGTGGCCTGGCGGGCCGGGACCTGCACGCTCCAGCCGGCCCGGTGCAGCAGCAGGTCCAGCCCGGCCAGCGTGTAGTCCACCCTGAACCGGCGATGGACGACCTCGGAATCCGGGCCGCCGTAACCTCCGCCATTAATGATCTTTAGTGTGTAGGGAGTAGCGGTGCGACAGCCTTCGCCCGCATATGAGTCACCACGATCATGAACCCGCGCTCAGAAAGACCAGGCGGGCGGTAAGCCGGGATGCAGAAGTGTGCAGCTAAGGTGAGCGAACCTGGTCCACCGATGATGGCTGGTGCTGTGAACACAACGGTTGTAGCCTGCTGCCAGCTCGCCCCGGCTCTGGGCGACCCGGCGGCGAATCGTGAGCTCGCCGCCGACGCCGTAGGGCGCGCCGTCGCACAGGGCGCGTCGGTTGTCGTCCTGCCCGAGCTGGTCTCCAGCGGGTACGTCTTCGAGAGCCGGGCAGAGGCTCAGGCCTGCGCGGAGGCGGCCGACGGCGAGACAGTCACCCTCTGGGCGCGACTGGCCGCCAGCCACGAGATCGTCATCGTCGGCGGCTTCTGCGAAACGGCCGCGGGCGGGCTATTCAACAGCGCGGCGCTGGTGGACCCGGACGGGCTGCGCTGCGTTTACCGCAAGGCGCACCTGTGGGATAAGGAGGGCCTGTGGTTCACCCCTGGAAGCGCGGCCCCTCCAGTGATGTCGACCCGGTTCGGCCGGATCGCGGTAATGATCTGCTACGACCTCGAGTTCCCCGAATGGGTCCGGCTGCCCGCACTGGACGGTGCGCAGCTGCTGTGCGCCCCGGTCAACTGGCCGGCGTTCCCCCGGCCGAACGGTGAGCGGCCTGCGGAGATCGTGCGGGTCCAAGCCGACGCGGCCGTCAACCGGATCTTCATCGCCGCGTGCGACCGGACGGGCGAGGAGCGCGGCGTCGCATGGGTCGGCGGCTCGGTCATCGTCGACGCCGACGGGTGGCCGCTCGCCGGCGCGGCCCTGGCTTCCGGTCCGGTCACCATTTTCGCCGAATGCCAGCTCGGCGACGCGCTTGACAAGGCCACCGGCCCGGCCAACAACGTTCACGCCGACCGCAGGCCCGGGCTGTACCGCCGGGTCACCGAAGAGACCGCCGCGCAGCAGGCACGCTCACCTGGCTAGGGTTGGCCCGCGCACAGTGTGGATGCGGTAACCGACCAGATGGTTCGGTCCGTGCTTGCGTAGGCGGAGGGTCGGCTCGAGCTTGCTCCTGTCCCGCTCGACTGGGGCTCGCGGCACCTCTCGGCTGGAGGATGGGTATCGTCAGGGAGTTCCTCGACCGGATGGAGTGAGCGCGCGGCTGGCCTACTAGTTGCCGAGGGCGATCAGCGCCAGCAGCTCGTAGCAGATGTGGGCGGCAGCCACGGTGGTCATCTCGGCGTGATCGTAGGCGGGCGCGACCTCGACGACGTCCGCGCCCACTAGGCGCGTCCCGGCCAGGCCCCGCAAGATGCCGAGCACCTCCCGGGAGGTGAGGCCGCCCGCCTCGGGTGTCCCGGTTCCCGGCGCGTGAGCCGGGTCGAGCACGTCGATGTCGATCGAGGCGTATACCGGCCTGTCCTGCACCCGCTCGCGGATGGCGGCGACCACGCCGTCGATGCCAATGCGCTCGATCTCCATCGCGCTGACCGTACGGAAGCCGAGTTCCGCGTCCTCTTCGAGGTCGCTTGGGGCATACAGCGGCCCGCGGATGCCGACGTGCATACTGTGCTCTTCCAGGAACAGCCCTTCCTCGGCGGCGCGCCGGAAAGGCGTGCCGTGGGTGAGCGGCGCGCCGAAGTAGGTCTGCCAGGTATCAAGGTGGGCATCGAAGTGGACGAGGGCGACCGGCCCGAACCGCTGGCGGGTGACCCGGAGCAGCGGATAGGCGATGGTATGGTCGCCGCCGATCGCCAGCAGGTGCGCGGCCTCGGCGAGCAACCCAGCCGCAGCCACCTCGATCTGGTCGACAGCCTCCTTGATGTCGAACGGGTTGCACGCAATGTCGCCCGCGTCTGCGACCTGCTGGGCGCCGAACGGCGCCACCCCCAGGCCGGGATGCCACGGGCGCAGGAGCCGGGAACCCTGCCGGACCGCGGAAGGCCCGAACCGGGCACCAGGACGGTACGACGTGCCGCTGTCGAACGGGACGCCGACAACGGCCACATCGCAGCGCAAGACCTCGTCCCGCCGCGGCAGCAGCGCGAAGGTCGGCGGCCCGGCGAAGCGCGGCGTCCGGCTGGCGTCGATGGGGCCGCGCTCGGCCCTGCCAGGCTCGTGGTCGTTACCCGTCAACCCTGCCCTCCTGCCGCCGCACGATGGTGAAGCCGTGCATCGTGCATAACAAACTGCGTCGCAGTTCTGCACGGCCCTCCACGGCCGGAGTACCAGACGATGCCCTCTTAGGGCAATAGTGCCGGCCACAGAGCATGCCCTCTTGAGGACCCGGCTCCCTGGCTGTTCGGCTCTGAGATGATCACGACGACCGGGATCGCCATTCCTGGCCGGGCCGAGCGCCAGCGTGCTTACCTGGTGCGTCTCGACGACGCCGGGGTGGCGTGCCAGACCCTTTCCGAGCAGCTGTTCGGGCCCGCTGACCGAGGCTTTCCTGGCCGCCGCCGACCAGCGGGGCTTCGCGGTGGTGGAGGTCCCACTTGCGGTGCCCTTCACGGCGATCTCGCAGGAAGTCGCCGCGCGGTGCAGGTCGACACCGGCCAGCGGCTCAACGCGCAGCTGCAGGTCTTCGGCGCGGTCCGGTGGCTGGCCGCGGGGAACCTGAGCACCCGGGAGATCTTCGCCAGGCACACGAGCGAGAAATGCTCCGCCGTGAAGGCGTGGAAACCCTGGCGGAGATGCTCCGGGGCGTGCTGGACACGCCTGTGGTGACCCGGCGGCTCGCCGTGCACGGCTTCCCGGCGGACGCCAGGCTGATCCTGGCGATTCGTGCGGCCGAAAGGACCCAGGCGCCGAGGGCGACACCGTAGACACGCCCGCCCACGGCAGGTTCCCGCAGCTTCTGTGCAACACACTATTGACTCGTGGCGCGGCGTCCCCCACCGTTACGTTATTAAGCGCAGGCCGCATTCTTCGGACAAGAGAAGAGCTTGCCGTGGCTACTAAGGACAAGGCGCCGGTACGCACGCAGGGGACCGGCATCCACGGTGTCGAGACGCGCTCGATCGACTGGATCCCGGACAACGAGCGGCACGGCAAGGTTTGGCACCAGGCGCCGCTGTGGTTCCTGGGCAACTTCCAGTACTTCACCATTCCGATAGGCTTCATCGGCCCATCGCTCGGCCTGTCCCTCGGGTGGACGATCGTCGCCGGCACGGCGGGGATCCTGGTGGGCACCCTCTTCATGGCCCTCCACGCGACCCAGGGACCCACGCTCGGGCTCCCGCAGATGATCCAGTCGCGCGCCCAATTCGGCTTCCGGGGCGTCATCGTCGCGCTGTTCGCCATGCTGTTCACGTACATGGCCTTCAACGTCGCCGACCAGGTGCTCCTGGCGCAGGGCCTGCACGGAGCCTTCGGCTGGAACGCCAACCTGGTCGCGATCGTGGTCACCGTCGGTGCCGCGCTGCTGGCGATCTACGGCTACGACTGGGTGCACCGCGTCTTCCGCGGAATCCTGTTGATCCTCCTCCCACTGGTGGCCATCATCACCATCGGCGTGATCGCCGGCAAGGCGGGAGGCGTGGTCAACCACCACGTCTACGGGTTCAGCTGGACCGGATTCATGGCCCAGTTCTCCGCCGCGGCGGCTTACAACATCACCTACGCGGGCTACGTCTCCGACTACTCGCGTTACCTGCCGCGCGACACACCACGGGGCAAGATCATTGGCTACGCGTTCGCCGGTGCCTCAACGCCGGCGATCTGGCTGATCGCCCTGGGTGCCTGGCTTGCCATCCGCCTGGGCGCGACCGATGGCCTGGTCGGCCTGCAGACGGCCGGCAACAACGTGATCAGCCATCTCGGCGGGGTAGCCGGCTTCCTGTCGGCCGTCGCACTGGCCGCGACCATGGGCATGAATGCCTACGGCGCGATGCTGACGACCCTGGCCGGGGTGGACGCTTTCCGCAAGGTCAACCCCACGCGGAGCGTCCGGGTGATCACCATTGTGGTCCTGGCAGTGATCTGGTTCGTGATCGCCAAGGCGATCACAACCACCGCGGTCGGCGTCGTGGACACCGTGCTGACGCTCATGCTCTACCTGCTGGTGCCGTGGACAGTGACCAACCTGATCGACTTCTTCTTCGTGCGCCACGGCCATTACGCCGTCATGGACATCTTCCGGCCCAACGGTATCTACGGGATGTGGTCGTATCGCGGCCTGATCGCCTACGCCGCAGGCTTCGCCGCCGAGATCCCGTTCATGGTGCTGCTCAACCTGGTCACCTTGAAGAGTTACTACACCGGACCGCTGGCTAAAGACCTGAACAGCGTGGACATCTCCTGGATCGTGGGTGCGGTGGTGACAGGGGTGGTCTACCTGCTGCTGACCCGCAACCTCGACGTCGCCGCGGAACAGGCGGCGATCGAGCGCAGCGACGCTGAATTGCGCAGCATAGCCTCAGACCTCCGGAAGTAGGTGAGCCGCGGGCCTCCTGGCCTGCAATTTCCTTAACCCTGCTGTTATGCGGAAACAGTTAAAACCGCGGTAGGATTATGGCATGAGCCCAGCCGCCGCGGCCATCCTGGAGGGCATGCCCGACCCCAGGGACCTGCGCCGCGGCGAGCATGACGGCATGACCTTCATCTGTGCCGGATCGGCGCTGCTGGCCTGCTACCCGTCCGGGGACGCGGGGATGCGGAACGTGGCCGTGGCGGTGCTGCGCCAGCTCGGGTTCGGCGGCCGGACGGTCGCAGCGGTGATGGGGCTGACCGAGAACTACGTCGCCACGCTGCATAACCGGGCACTGCGCGAGGGGACGCCCGGGCTGGTGCGCGAGCGGGGACGGCCCGGCAAGCTGGCCGCGCGCGACTGGGAGCAGGCGGCCCGGTGGCGGGCGGAGGGGGCTTCCGACAGCGAGATCGCCCGCCGGCTGCGGGTCGCCCAGTCCACGGTGTTCCGCCGCCTGGGCCCGGCCGCCGTGCAGGAGCAGCTGCCCGGCGCCCGGCCGGAAGGCGAGCCCGGGCCGCAGCCGGGCGGACCGCAGCCGGGCGCGCCCGCGGCGCCCGGGCCGGAGCCCCGGCCCGCCGGTGAGCTGGTCACGGGCGGGCGGGAGCCGTCGCCGGGCGCCGGGCTGGCCCGGGTAGCCGGCGATGCGCTGCCCACCCGGTATGCGGGGGCGATGCTGGCCCACGCCTACTTCGGCCGGATCGGCGCGGAGGCGATCCTGGCGGCCGCGCTGCCGCCCGCCCTGGCCCGGCCGCGGTATGACGACCTGGGCCTGCTGACCGCCACGTCGCTGGCGTTCGCGCTGGGCGCCTCCTCCGCCGAGGGGACCAAGCACCTGATCCCGGCCCAGGCCGGGATCCTGGCCGGGATCGGCCGGCTCCCCGACCCGCGCACGCTGCGGCCCCGGCTGGCCGCGATCGCCGGGGCGTGCGACCCGCTGGCCCTGCAGCGCCAGCTGGCCGCCGCGATGCTGGCCGCCGACGCCCCGGGCCTGCACGTGTACTACGTCGATGACCACTTCGTCCCCTACGAGGGCGCCAGGCCGGTGCCGAAGGGCTGGAACACCAAGCGCCGCCACGCCCAGCCCGGCCGCGCCGACACCATGGTCAGCGACTATCAGGGCCGGGCGGTGTGCTTCGCCGCCGGCGAGCCGTCCGGGCTTTCCGCCACCCTGCCGCCCGTCCTGGCCCAGCTGCGCCAGGTGCTCGGCGAGCAGGCGAAGATCCTGCTCGGCTTCGACCGCGGCGGCTCCTACCCGGTCGCCTTCCGCGCCATCCGCGAGCAGCACGCCCACTGGGTCACCTGGCGGCGCAGCCCGCTCGCCCCCGTCACGGCCGCGCCGCGCCGGTGCTGGGCCGCCCGCGGCGACGGCAAGCCCGCCGAGGTGCTCTGGCTGGCCGATGAGACCGTAGAGATCAAGGACTACGGCCAGGCCCGGCAGATCACCCTGTCCGAGGACGGGGTCCCGGTGCTGCAGGTCCTCACCAGCGACACCGATGCCCCGGCGGCGGCGCTGCTGGCCTGGCTGCGCTGCCGGTGGCGGATCGAGAACCTGTTCAAGTACCTGGAGGCCCACTACGGCATCCACTGGCTATGCGACTACCACGCCGAGGCCGAAGACGACGACCACCTGATCGCCAACCCCGAGCGCAAGGCCGCGCGCGCCCGGCTGCGCGAGGCCGAGGCGGCCCTGGCCGCCACCGAGCGGGCGCTCGCCGGCGTGATCTCCGCCCCGGACCTTTCCGCCGCCGCGAAGAACAAGGCCATCCCAGCCGCCGAGAAGAAGATCACTAAGGCCAGGCAGGCCGTCACCGCAGCGAAGGCGGCGCTCAAGAAAATCCCCGCCAGGCTGCCCGCCAGCCAGGTCACCCCCGGCGCGCAGAAAGCCATCCTGCGCACCCGGCGCCGGTCCCTGCAGATGGTGCTGCGGCTGCTCGCCGCCGCCGCCGAGCACTGGCTCGGCAACCGGCTCAACGACTACCTGCGCGACCCCGACGAGTACCGGGCCATCACCCGCAACCTGCTCCACCTCGGCGGCACGATCACCAGCACGCCCCGCGTGATCACCGTGACCCTCGACCCCCCGGCCGCGCCCCGGATCACCCGCGCCCTCGCCCTGCTCATCGAGGAGATCAACGCAACCCCGCCCCGCATGCCCGGCGATACCCGGCCCATCACCTATCAGCTCGCGGCGCACCCCCGGATTTAACAACGATCAAGGACCGACTTCCGGAGGTCTGAGCCTGGCCCGCTCGCGCTCGACATGTACGTAGGAGCGCTGGCCACGAATTTCCGCGTATGTCCCGCCCCGGCCAGCACCGGACATGTCCTCGCGCGTCTCGAGAATTTCTAGGGCACCCTCAGCTACGTCCGGCTGCAGAAGCTGAAGCCTGTACCAGGTTGGCCTGGATCCCGGCACGACGCGCACGATGCCAGCCGTCTCCAGCATCGGGTAGTCGGTGCCGATCGGCGACGCGTCGCCAGCTTCACCGTCGCGCACCAGCGCGCGCACGAACATTGCCGGACTGCGAAGCTGGATCCTCGCGAAGGTTGCCGCATACACCATCGAGCCCACCAGCTGGCGGATATGCCCTGACGGATCGCCCCTGGCAGTTCCGAAGACATCC
>WNFN01168623.1_pt1 | contig 15607 bp, 14 predicted proteins | sample 5400161 | NCBI WGS metagenome assembly WNFN01 (sample SAMN13153353, study PRJNA577476) | soil metagenome | isolation source: 80 cm saprolite on Douglas fir-dominated hillslope | place: USA:California | collected 2013-09-17
CCGCGGCCGCGGGCGGAGGCGCGTCCGCGGCCAGGGCCCCGCGGATCGCTCTCATCTCCTCCGACAGGACCTCCACGCGGTCGCGCAGCGCGAGCAGCCCTTCCAGTCGTCTGGCCAGCGATTCCTGCCGCCGGTCGAAGGCCTCGAGGATCAGCTCCGCGCGCGTCGTGGCCAGCGCCGACGAGACGCGATCGCGCGCGTCCATCACCGGGAGGACGTGCTGGAGGTACTGCACGAGGGCCGAGGTCATCTCCGCCAGCCGCGCGTGAAGGCCGGCCGTCTCTTCGAGATAGGCGTTGAGGATCTGGACGAGCGTGGAGTTGAACTCGGTCTGGCGCTGGAAGACGGGCGCGAACTCCTTCCAGCGCCGGCGGTGGGCGGTGCCGAACACGCCGCCACCTTCCGGCGGCGGGGGAGCGGACCAGAGCTGGTTGAGTCGCTCCATTTGCCCGGGCAGCGCGGGCAGCCGCTGCGCCGGCAAGGGCAGCCCGGCCAGCGCGTCGAGCGCGGCCAGGAGCGAGGCGTACGCGCGCTCCTCTTCGTCGAGGCGCGCGCGCAGGGCGGCGAGATCGGGATGCTCGTCCATGGGCGTGCCCGATTTAATCACGGCGCTCCGCCCACCCGTGAGCAGCAGGGCGGCGAGCGGCGGGTCTACCTTCCGATCAGCCCGTCGATCGGCGACGACGCGGACGCGTACATCTTCCGCGCCATGCGGCCGGAGAGGAACGCCTCACGGCCGGACTCCACGGCCAGGCGCATGGCGCGGGCCATGCGCACGGGCTGCGCCGCGAGCGCGATCGCGGTGTTCATGAGCACGCCGTCCGCGCCCAGCTCCATCGCGATCGTCGCGTCGGAGGCGGTGCCGACGCCCGCGTCCACGATGACGGGCACCTTCACCGCCTCGCGCACGAGCTGGATGTTGATCCGGTTCTGGATGCCGAGGCCGCTGCCGATGGGCGCGCCCAGGGGCATCACCGCAGCCGCCCCCGCGTCTTCGAGCTTCTTCGCCACCACGACGTCGTCGGAGGTGTAGGGGAGGACGATGAAGCCTTCCTTCACGAGGATGCGCGTGGCCGCGAGCAGGCCCTCGGTGTCGGGGAACAGCGTCTTCTCGTCGCCGATGACTTCGAGCTTCACCCAGTGGCTCAGCCCCGCCTCGCGCCCGAGCCGGGCCGTGCGCACGGCCTCGTCGGCCGTGTAGCAGCCCGCGGTGTTGGGCAGGATGAAGATGCGCTTGGTGTCGATGTGGTCGAGCAGGTTCTCGGGACCGCGCGCCTTGAGGTCGACGCGGCGCACCGCGACCGTGACCATGTCCGCGCCGGAGGCCTCGTGGGCCTCGCGCATGACCTGGAGGGTCGGGTACTTGCCGGTCCCGACGATGAGGCGGGACCGGAACTCGCGTCCCGCGAGGATCAACGAATCGCTCATGATTTCGATCGTACCACCCTTGCCGCGCACCCCATCGCGGGCGGGCGGGGGCGGCTCAGCCGCCGCCGACGAAGGTGACGATCTCGAGCGTATCGCCGTGGTTGAGTCGCACCGAGGCGTGCTCGGCGCGGGGTACGACCCGGCGGTTGTGCTCGACCGCGACCGGCTTGCCCTCGAGGGCCAGCCGGCGGAGCAGCTCCGCGAGCGTCGATCCGGTGGGCATGGACACGGACTCCCCGTTCACCGAGACGTGGATCCCCTGGGCGTCCGCCACGCGTCTACCTGGCGGCGGCCCGGGCGGCGAGGTACGCGAGCACGAGCTCGTCGAGGGAGAGGTCTTCCATCACCGTGCTCGCGCCTTCGGGGTCGTATTTCCCCCGTTTCACTTCCATGATGACGTTCTTGTGCTGGTCTTCCATCAGCTTGGTGATGGCGCTCTCGTCGCCGTCCTTGCCCAGGTCGCCGTAGGGCAGTCGGCGCGAGCCGAGGATCTCGCCGCCCTTGTAGATGAGGGTCTCGATGAGGGGGTTGGAGGTTCCCTTGTCTTCGGTCTGGGAATTGTAACGAATACGGCCAGGGAGACAACCGACCAGGCCAGAGCCTCTATCGTGCTAACCGAGTGAATCGATTTACCCGGTTAACAAGATAGAGGCTTGTGGCCAGGTCGGTCCGTCATCAGGACTCGTCAACGGCCCGCGCGTTTCTTGCCTGGCGCGGCCTGCTTTCCCTGCTCGCTCTCCAGCAGCGCCCGTTTCCTCTCCACTCCCCACCGATACCCTCCAACGCCGCCGCCGGTGGCCACTACGCGATGACAGGGCACCAGCAGCGCCACCCGGTTGCTTGCGCAGGCGCGCGCGACCGCGCGCGCGGCTGTCGGCTGGCCGATCCGTCGCGCGATTTCCGCGTACGACCGCGTCTGGCCGCGCGGGATGGCGCGCAGCTCCTGCCAGACGCGATGCTGGAACGCCGTCGCCTGGACGTCCAGGGGAAGGTCGGGCCGCGGCTGCGCGCCCGCGAGCTCGTCCAGGACCAGGCTCACCCAGCGCTGGAGGCCGGCATCGTCACGGCGGATCTCGGCCTGCGCGTACTCCTTGCGCAGGCCGGCTTCCAGCGCCGCCTCCGAATCGCCGAGGCTCACCGCGGCCACGCCCCGCTCCGTCGCCGCCACCAGCAACCGTCCCAGCGGCGAGTCCGTCACCGTGTAGCCGATCGACATGCCGCGCCCGCCCCGGCGATAGGTCGCGGGCGTCATGCCCAGGCGGCCCTGCACGTCTTCGTAGAGCCGGCTGCTCGACCCGAAGCCGACGTCGTACATTGCTCCCGTCACGGAATCTCCTCCCCTCAGCCTTCCCTTGAAGGCGGCCATGCGGCGGGCGTCCGCGTACTGCCGCGGCGTGACGCCGAGCGCGTCCTTGAACGTGCGCAGCAGATGGCGAGGACTCACCCCGACCTCCTTCGCCAGCGCGGCCAGGCGCCAGGGCTGGTCGCGATCCTCCGCGAGCAGCCGGCAGGCCGCGGCCACCATGGCCGCGCGAGTGTCCGCGGCGCCGGTCTGGCGCGGACGGCAGCGGCGGCAGGCGCGAAAGCCGGCCGCCTCGGCCGCATCCGGCCCGGTGAAGAACGAGACGTTCCGGCGCAGGGGCCGGCGCGCCGGGCATGAGGGGCGGCAGTAGACGCCTGTCGTGCGGACGGCGAAGACGAAGCGCCCGTCCCAGCTCCGGTCGCGCGCGCCCACCGCCCGCCAGCGCGCCCCGTCCTCGACCGTCTCGACCCGGTCCTTCACGTCCCGCGGCTGCATCATCAGCATGACCGTAATCTAGGCCCGGCCGCCCGCGCGTTCTATCCGGATCCGCCGGCAAATTGAAGGCCGCTACAATGGGCGCTTGCCGCCACCGCCTGCCCGGATGCCGCGCCTGGCCGAGGCCGCCATCGCCCTGGCCGTGATCGTTCTCGACCAGGTCACGAAGGCGCTCGTACGCCACGACCTCCGCCTGTACGAGACCTACGAGATCATCCCCGGTCTGGCCAGCCTCGTCCACGGACGGAACGTGGGGATGGCCTTCGGCGTGCTCTCCGGCGGGGGACTGCCCGCGCAGGCCGTCGTGCTGGCCGTCCTCAGCGGCGTGGTCCTGCTGGTCGTCCTCGCGCACTGGCGCCGCCTGGCCGAAGGCCCGATCGTCCTACGCATTGCGCTTGCCCTCATCGCGGGCGGTGCGATCGGGAACCTGATCGACCGCGTACGGCTCGGATACGTCACCGACTTCGTCCACGTCTACTGGCGCGGCCATCAATGGCCCGACTTCAACCTGGCCGACTCCGCGATCAGCATCGGCATCGTCATGCTCCTCCTCGACGCCGTGCGTCCGCGCCGGGATTGAAGCGGCTTCCCCCACGCGGGTGAGCGAAACGACGTCGCCATCCCTGAAGCAATGACCACGCCTGTACGATAGAAACAGGCACTCCAGAACATGGGAATCTCCATCAGCGGCGAGCACCTCAAACGATACAAGGACATCGCCGCCCTCTTCATGAAGTACGGGCGGTCCGAGCTGGTGAAGAACGCCGGCCTCGAGGAGGCCCTCGTCGAAGCGCCGGTGGCCACTCCCAGCGAGGAGAAGCTCGCCGAGCAGCTCGCGGCCGACCTCGAGAAGATGGGGCCGACCTTCATCAAGGTCGGCCAGCTCCTCTCCACCCGCGCCGACCTCCTGCCCCTCCCGTACATCGAAGCGCTGGCCCGCCTCCAGGACCGGGTGGGGCCGTTTCCGTTCATGGAAGTCGAGGCCATCGTCAGCGCCGAGCTCGGCGTCCGGCTCTCGAAGGCCTTCGCCGAGTTCGAGCCGGAGCCGGTGGCCGCCGCCTCCCTGGGCCAGGTGCATCGCGCTTCCCTGCGCGACGGCCGCCGGGTCGCGGTCAAGGTGCAGCGGCCGGCCATTCGCGAGCAGATCCTCAAGGACCTGGAGGCGCTGGCGGAGATCGCCTCCTTCATGGACCACCATACCGAGATCGGCCGCCGCTACGGGTTCACCCTGATGCTCGAGGAATTCCGCAAGACGCTGCTGCGGGAGCTGGACTACCGCCTGGAGGCGCGCAACCTCGAGGTCCTGGCCGAGAACCTGCGCGGGTTCGACCGCATCGTGGTCCCCCTCCCCGTCGCGGACTACACGACGTCACGCGTGCTCACCAGCGACTACATCCGCGGCGAGAAGATCACGAAGCTGAGCCCGCTCGTGCGCACCGAGATCGACGGCGAGGTCCTGGCCAGCCAGCTCTTCCGCGCCTACCTGCAGCAGATCCTCGTCGACGGCTTCGTGCACGCCGATCCCCATCCCGGCAACGTGTTCCTGACCGACGACAAGCGGGTGGCCCTGCTCGACCTGGGCATGGTGGCGCGGATCCCGCCGGGGATGCAGGAGCGGCTCCTGCGCCTGCTGCTGGCCATCAGCGAGGGACGGGCGGAAGAGGCGGCCACGGTCGCCATCACCCTCGGCGACGCGCAGCCGCTCTTCGACGAGAAGGGGTTGCGCCGCGACGTGAGCGACCTCGTGTCGCAGATCGTCGGCGCCACCGTCGGCCAGATGCAGATCGGCCGGGTGGTGCTGATGCTGGCGCGCATGTCGGGCGAGCGCGGCATTCGCGTCGATCCGGCCCTGACCATGCTCGGCAAGACGCTCCTGAACCTCGACCAGGTCGGCCGCGCCCTCGATCCCGAATTCGATCCCAACGCGGCCATCCGCCGCAACGCCGCCGAGCTCATGCGCCAGCGCATGCGCAAGAGCCTCTCGCCCGGGAACCTGTTCGCGGGGGTCATGGAGCTCAAGGAGTTCGCGGAGAACCTGCCCCGGCGGATCAACACCATCCTCGACCGCGTGGCCAGCAACTCCCTGGAAGTCAAGGTCGACGCCATCGACGAGAAGATGCTGCTGGAGGGCTTCATCAAGGTCGCGAACCGCATCACGATGGGCCTCATCCTGGCTTCGCTCATCGTGGGGGCCGCCCTGCTGATGCGCGTGGAGACGTCCTTCCGCATCCTCGGCTACCCGGGACTGGCGATCGTCTGCTTCTTCGGGGCGGCCGCGGGCGGCGTGACCCTCGTCTTCAACATCCTCTGGTCCGACCACAAGCACCGGCAGCGCACGGCGCGCGGCGGCAGCAGCTAGCTGTAGCGGCTAGATCGAGCGGCCGCGCAGGGCGAGGAGATCGTCGACCTCCACCGGCTCCCGCGTCACGAATCCCTCCCCGAACGTCACGCCGATGCGCTGTCCGTGCCGCCGCGCCGTCAGCTCGACGGACTCCTGGAACCGCTCGAAGGGAAGAGCGACCGTCTCGCCGGCGGCGGGCGCGAATTGGCTCGCGAAGGCGCGGATGGCGCGCATCTTGGTCTCGAACGTCGCCGTGATGTCCACCACGAAGCTGGGCGGGGCCTCGATCGTCTCCGTCATGCTCGTCGCGAAAACCACCTTGCGCGGGCGGAAGGCCGCCCCCAGGTCTGGACGATAGTTCCGCAGGCCGGCCATGAAGCACGCGTCGTAGACGAGGTGGCTGGCCATGCCGTGGTCGGGGTGGCGCTGGTCCCAATGCTGCGTCACCACGATCGCCGGACGCAGCCGGCGCAAGGCGGAGACGATCACGTCCCGGTGCGCGACCGTCCGCTCGAGGGCCGAGTCGGGCAGGCCGAGCGATTCGCGGTGGGAGACGCCGAGGACCCGCGCCGCCTCCGCCGCTTCCGCCGCGCGGACCTTGGGCGAGCCGCGGCTGCCGCTCTCGCCCCGCGTGAGGTCGACGAGCGCGACTTTCCGGCCCGCCGCCGCCTCGCGCGCGAGGGTCCCGCCCATCACGAGCTCGGCGTCGTCCGGATGCGCGCAGAGCCCGGCGATGTCGAAAGGGTCCATGCCCCGAATTGTACCCGCCGACCGGCACGCAACTTGCTCCTCACGGGATTACAAGGAGGCTCGAATGACTGCTGGCACCGGAGACAAGGTCAAGGGGCGGATGGAAAAGGCGGCGGGCGATCTGCTCGACAACGATCGCCTGCGCGACCGCGGGACCGTGGACGAAACCGCGGGGAAGATCAAGGAGGGCATCGAGCGCGGAGTGAACGCCGTGAAGGACGCCGTCACGAGCCCACCGCGCGACAAACGCCCGCCCCGCTGAGACGAGCCTCCTTCAGGCTCCGCTCAGCACCCGCTCGTAGTACCGCTCGTACTCGCCGACCACGCGCTCGGCCCCGAAGAGCGCGGCCGCGCGCCCCCGGGCGGCCGCGCTCAGGGCCTGCCAGTGCTGCTCGTCCTTGAGGATCTCGATCGCGCGCGCGGCCATGCCCTCGATGTCCCCGACGGGCAGCAGGAAGCCCGTCTCCGTGTGCTTGACCACTTCCGGCAGGCCGCCCGCGTCCGATCCCACGACGGGCACTCCGCAGGCCATGGCCTCGAGCGCGCTGAGGCCGAACGACTCCAGCTCGGAAGGGAGGAGGAACACGTCGGCGATGCCGGTCAGCTCCTCGATGCGGTCCTGCCGCCCGAGGAACCGCACGCGGTCGGCCAGGCCCAGCCGCCGCGCCAGGGCCTGCGCGGAGGCGCGCTCGGGGCCCTCGCCCACCATGAGCAGGACGGCCGGCACCTCGCGCAGGACGCGTTCGAAGATGCGGACCACGTCCAGCGGGCGCTTCACGGGCCGGAAGTTCGACACGTGCAGGAGGATCTTCTCCCCCTGGGGAGCGAAGGCGGTGCGGTCGCGGTACCCGCGCGTGCGGGAAAAGGCGGAGATGTCCACGAAGTTCGAGATCACCTGGATGGGCCTCGTGATCTGGAACTCGTCCGCCGTCATCTTCTTCAGGAACTCCGACACCGCGGTCACGCCGTCCGAGCGCTCGATCCCGAACTTGGTGATCTCGAAGAACGTGCGGTCCTGGCCCACGAGCGTGATGTCGGTGCCGTGCAGCGTCGTCACCAGCTTCGGGGGCTGAGCGCCCAGCATCTGCTGGGCCAGGATGCCCGTGATCGCGTGTGGGATCGCGTAGTGGACGTGGAACAGGTCGAGCTTGTTCTCGCGCGCGACCTCCGCCATCTTCGCGGCCAGGGCCAGGTCGTGCGGCGGGTACTCGAACAGGCTGTAGGTCGTGAGGTCGATCTCGTGGTAGCGGACGTTCTCCTGGAACTCGTCCAGGCGGAACGGCAGACGGTAGGACACGAAGTGCACGGAGTGGCCGCGGCGCGCGAGCTGCTTGCCCAGCTCGGCCGCCACCGCGCCCGAGCCGCCGACGGTCGGATAGCAGGTGATGCCGATGTTCACAGGTAGATCACCTGATGGCCGCGCGCGAAAGGATCGATGCGCTGCCCGATGTCCTCGACGACGGCGACGCCGTGCCGGGCGAGGAGGTTGACCAGCCCGAGGCCGCGCTCCTGGAAGGAACCGCCGGGCATGAGGGCGTCGCGGGTGCGGCGCAGCCGGTCCGCGCGCGATTGATCGCGCTTCTTGAGCGCGCGCATCGCCTTCTCCTGCAGCGTCTCCACCTGGTGCAACGCGCGGCCGCGCGCGCTGTCCGCCGCCGCCTTCAGCGTCGGGTCGAGGGCGCCCAGGATCTCCTCCACCGACGCCATCTCCTTTTCGATCGCCTTGCGTGCGCGCCCGAAGGCCGCGTCCGCCTCCGGATAGTCCTGCCGCGCCCAGCGCGAGAGCATGCCCTGCGGATCCGACTGCAGGTCGGGCAGCGAGATCTCGTCCGCCTCCAGCGCGCGGGCCTGGGCGGGCTCGACGAGGGTGACGCTCGGCCGCGGCACCAGCACCGGGCGCGGGATCCCGAAGTGCGCATAGGAGGGACCGATCTGCGCGTGGTACGCGATCTCCGCGGGCCCGCCGACGTACGCCGCCGTGGGCAGGAGATGATCCTGCGACAGGGGACGCAGGAGCACCCCCGCGCTCAGCGCCGCGGGATCGTTCTCCAGGATTCGCTGCGCATCCGCCACCGGCATCTTCCGTCCGAGGCCCCTCACCTCGATGATGCCGTTCTCCCAGCCCATCGCGCGACGTTCGCCCTCCAGGTAGACGAAGAGGTTCAGGAAGCCGGCGCGCACCGGCACCTGCTGGTGATATCCGGCGGCCAGAAGCCTCTGCCCGGCCTGCGCGGCCAGGCGCGAGGTGGGGGAGTGCTCGACGAGCTCGCGGGAGAAGACGGGAAGGGAGGCGGCCTTGAGGGCGGGATCGGAGGGATCGAGGACGACGAGGTCGGGGAGGAGCGAGGAAAGGAGGCGGGCGAAGGCTTCCGAGAGCGTGGCGCCGGGGCGATAACAGGCCGCCAGCAGGGAGAGCACTTCGTCGCGATGGAGCCCGGCCGGAAGGTGGCCGCGCAGCTCCTCGACGATCTCGGTCACGGTGTCGTCGAGGGTGATCTTCGCCGCGGGCTGGCCCACGGGCTCCCGGTGCGGGGAGTAGGAGCGGATCTCGGCGAAGTCGTGGTCGTCGGCGGCGACCCAGAAGACGGGCACGACCGGCGCACCACGCCTCGCTTCCAGGACGCGCGCGAGCACGACCGCGGCCAGCGCCTTGTACAGCACGTAGAGCGGACCACCGAACAGGACGGCCTGCTGCCCGGTCACGAGCGCGGTCGCCCGCGGGTCGCGCAGCCTCCGGGCCTGGGCCGCCGCCGCCGGTGCCTCCCGCGCCTCCTGCTGTCGGATCAGCGCCTCGAAGACCTTGTCCCGCGGCCGCGGAGAACGAAGCGCGCTCTCGGCGGAAGCCTGGAGGCCTTCCAGGTCCCATCGGGCGGGCTCGTAGAAGGCCTGGACGGCGGGGGCGCTGGTCAGGTAGTCGCGGAAAAGGCGGCTCGGCGGCTGCTGAAAGGCCCCGTAGTCAATGACGATCGGGGGCCGCGACGCCATTGTCCGGCCATTGTAGTGCATCCGTCTCCCACTACGTCCCCGAAGCGGGCGTTGTTCCATGAGGACTGCTGCAAGCCATTCATGCGGCTGCACTTGACCGCCGCAATCGTTGACACCTTTTCACCGCGATGTTAGAGTCGCAAGTCTCGCGATTTTCGCGCGCGGGTGCGATCCTGACGAAATCAGGCGGGGACATGGACGAGACGCCACACGCGGGCGAGCACATGCCGAGCATCATCGGGCGGTACCAGGTGCAGGAGAGCATCGGGTACGGCGCGATGGGCGCCGTCTACAAGGCCTTCGACCCCCTCATCAAGCGGACGCTGGCCATCAAGACGATCCGCCTCGACATCCCCCGGCAGAGCCCTCAGTACCGGTCGTTCATCGAGCGGTTCTACCATGAGGCGCGCATCTCGGGCACCCTCTCGCACCCCAACATCGTCACCCTCTTCGACATCGGAGAGGAGGGCGGTCTCCCCTACCTGGCCATGGAGTACGTGGAAGGGGAGACGATCTCCTCGATCCTGGAGCGGGGCCTGCGTTTCAAGCCGGAGAAGGTCATCGGCCTCGTCAGCCAGGTCGCGTCCGCCATCGACTACGCGCACACCAAGGGCGTCATCCACCGTGACATCAAGCCCTCGAACCTGATCCTCTACGACACGGATCGCGTCAAGGTCACCGATTTCGGGATCGCCAAGCTCGTGGACGCGGAGATGACGCAGTCGGGAACGCTGCTCGGCACCCCCTCCTACATGTCCCCGGAGCAGGCGATGGGGGACAAGCTCGACGGGCGCAGCGACATCTTCTCGCTCGGGGTCTGCGCGTTCGAGATGCTGTGCGGGGACCAGCCGTTCCCCGGCAACAACGTCACCTCGATCCTCTACAAGCTCGTCCACGTCGATCCGATCGAGCCCGCCAACCTCGAGATGAACGGCCTCGTCCCCGAGAAGTGGCACGAGGTGTTCGGGCGCGTGCTGGCCAAGAAGCCGGACGACCGTTATCAGACCGCCACCGAGTTCGTGCAGGACCTCGAGTACTGCCTCGGCGCGTGGTTCGGCGCCCTCGGCGAAGACACGGTCGGAGCGGGCGGACCCGCGCGCGGTGCCGCCCCTGCTCCGGCGGCAAGGCCGGGTGACGAGGTCACGGCGGCCCTCCCTGCCATCACGGACGAGAAGGGCGCGCGCAAGACGTATCCACCCGCCCCCCGTCCGGCGAGCGCGACGGGCAGTCGCGGCACGAGTGCGCCCGGATCGCCGGCCCCTGCGCGGAAGACGAACCCGCCCGCGGCGCCCCCCCCGATCCCGGGACCGCCGCGAGCCACTCCCCCCTCCGCGCGTCGCACCGGCCCGCCCACCGCGAACCTCGGCACGGGCTCGACGCGCCCGCCCGCGGCCCGCGCGCCGGAGCCCGAACCCGTGGAAGGGCCGACGGTCCTGCTGAAGGCTCCGCCCCCGGTGGGGCGACGGCCGGCGGCCACTCCGCCGCCGCTGCCGGAGGAGGGGGACGCGGCGACGGTCCTGGCCCCCTCGCGCCGGCGTTACCGTCGACCGCACTCCGACGCCGCCGATGGGATACCCGCCGGCGCCCCCGGAAGAAGACACAGCGAGCCTGATCACCGAGACCGCACCGGCGCCGGTGCTGGCCGAGCCCCGTCGCTCGATCTTGACCCTCGCTCTGGGCGGGATCGGGCTCGTGCTCTTCCTGATCGTGCTGACGACCGCGCTCATCGTCTTGTGGAGCCGCCGGGGCCCGAAGCCGGCACCGAGCCCGTCGGTGGTGGCGGCGTCTCCGTCCACCGTGAAGCCCTCGGCTCCGCCCGTCGCCGTGACCAGCGGCGTCGTCCACGTGGAGAGCGTCCCCACCGGCGGCGCCGTCAGCGTGGACGGCAACAAGGTCGGCAATACGCCGCTGGACGTGCACGACGTGAGTCTCGGCGCGCACGAGGTGAAGGTGGAGCTGGACGGATACGCGTCCGCCACCGAGACGGTGATGCTCACCGCGCAGACCCCGCGCACCGAAGTGAAGCCCACGCTCTCGCGGACCACGCCCGCCACGGGCACGGCCGACGTCTCGTCCACGCCGGCGGGAGCGATGGTGAAGATCGACGCCACCGCCGTGGGCCTCACGCCGCTGCGCGGGCGCACGCTCAACGTGGGCCGCCACCGCGTGGAGATCGCCGCCGAAGGCTACGATCCCTATTCGGCCTCGGTGACGGTGAAGGAGGGCCAGACCGTCCGCGTGGACGCGCAGTTGCGGGCGAAGGTGGTCGCCGTACCCAGTCCGAAGGTCGCGGTGGCGCCCACGCCGCCCTTGGTCCCCACGCCGGACCCGCACGTCTACGACGAGAACGACCCCACCCTCTCCGCCAAGCCGGTCAAGACCACGGGCAAGTCCGCGGAATACCCGAAGGACGCCATGCAGCTCAAGCGTGGCCAGCGTGCCTCGGTGACCTGCTCGTTCGTCGTGCTCGAGACGGGCGACGTCGCGGACATCCAGGTCGTCGAGTCCGCGGGCGAGTCCGTCGACAACGCCGTCGTGTCCGCGTACAAGTCCTGGAAGTTCACGCCCGGCACGAAGCAGGGGGCGAAAGTGAAGGTGCGGGTCACGAGGCGCCAGACCTTCCTCGGAGGATAGGTCGACCGCGCATCGATGGCCAAGCTCATCATCAATCCGACCTCCTCCTCGCGGCGGGAGATCGCGCTCGCCCGAACGATCGTGTCGATCGGACGGGACCCCTCCAACGACGTGGTCCTGCCCGACGCGATGGTGTCGCGGCGCCATGCCGTGATCGAGTACCGCGGAAGCCAGTACTTCCTGCGCGACTGCAACTCCTCCAACGGGTCGCTCGTCAACGGGGACCGCGTCAGCGAGCGCAACCTGCGCGACGGGGACCTCGTGGCCATCGGCACCGCGCGCCTGCTCTTCCGCGAGGAGATGGAGGAGTCGGGCGCGAAGGTGGTGCCGCATCCTTCCGCACCGCGCCAGGTGTGCCCGACCTGCCAGGCCGATTACCGCAAGGGCGACATGTTCTGCCGGCAATGCGGGGCGTCGCTCGCTCCGGTCACGCCCGCGCGCGTGGTGTGCACGTCGTGCGGCACCGCCGTGCTCCTGCCCGCGCGGTTCTGCAACGCCTGCGGGCAGGTGCTGAAGGATTCACCCGCGCGTGGCAGCGGCGAGGTCCACGACCATCCCGCCTCCGCGGCCGCCGAGGCGAGCGACGCGCGTCCGGACGAGTCCGCGGGCGGACCGGAGGTCGCCCTCGCCGCGCCCGCGGCGGCCGTTTCGCCGGAGGCGCCCGAGGCCGGCGCCGCGCCGCCTGCGGATCCGGCTCCGCCCGGGGCCGAGCCCGCCTCGAACCAGGTCGACGTGCCGTCGCCGCCGCGCCTGCCGCGCGCGCTGGCCGACGGTGGTCCCGGGCGGTCGTCGGCCCTCGCGGAAGTGGCGCGGCCCTCGGCATCGCCCTCCGCGCGCCCGTCGCCCGCGGCCGCTCCGGCGCCGCTGGTGGGTCCGCGCCCGGCCCCCGCGATCGTGCGGGCCCGGCCCGAAGCCGGCAAGCGCGTCGAGCCGCGTCCGGCCTCACCCGCGGCGGTCGTGACGCCGGCGGGACTGGGAAGGCGCGCGGCGGCAGGGCTGCTCGACGCGCTGCTGGTCGCGTCGGGCCAGCTGCTCCTGGTGAGCCCGGTCCTCTATTACTGGTACGAGAACTGGTGGTCCCATCCGCCGACCGCCGCCTCGGACGTCGCCTTCTGGCCGATCCTGGTGTCGCTGATCCTGGGGCCGGTCGTGCTCGCGCTCGGCGCGGTCTTCTACGTTTATCATTGGGGAGTCAAGGGGGCGACGCCGGGTAAGCGCCTCCTCGGGCTGGTCGTCGTGGCGGAGGATGGCAGCGAGCCGATCGGTCTCAGCCGCGCGGCCATCCGCGTCCTGGGCTACCTGCTCTCGGGCCTGACCCTCGGCATCGGGTTCCTCATGATTGCACTGGGCGGCTCCGGCCTTCACGATCGCCTGGCCGGGACCCGCGTGGTGCGGCGGGAGAGAGGCTGAACCTGGACCCCGCGGGGATCGAGCCCACCATCGCCGGCGAGCCCGGCCTCACCCTCGCTCCCGCCGAGGAAGGCGCTCGTCCGCAGGTCTGGCGGGCGGTGTGGGAGCTGGTCCACGACCTGTCCGTCGCCGTCCTCTTCTGCTTCTTCCTGATCACGTTCGTGGCCCAGGCCTTCCGCGTCCAGGGCACGAGCATGCTGCCGCTGCTCGAGGACAGCGAGCGCATCATCGTGAACAAGTTCGTCTATCGCTTCCAGCCCATCGACCGCGGCGACGTCGTCGTCTTCTGGTACCCGAAGGACCCCTCCGTCTCCTTCATCAAGCGGGTGGTGGGCGTGCCCGGCGACACCGTCGAGCTGCGGCGCGGGTCCCTCTTCGTGAACGGACGGCGCGTGGAGGAGGACTACGTCCGCGCGCAGTTCAACGACAGCGAGAGCTACGAGGCGGTGCAGGTCCCGAAGGGGTACTACTATGTGCTCGGCGACCATCGCAACAGCAGCAACGACAGCCGCAACTGGGGCGAGGTGCCGGAGAAGTACATCTACGGGAAGGCCGTCTTCCGGTTCTGGCCGCTGGGCAAGATCGGGCTGATCAGGTAGGCCGGCTAGTCACCCAGACTTGAGCACACCAGACGCGACCGCCGTCACCTATGAAGATGTCGCCGCCGCGGCGCGGCGCCTCCGCGGGATCGCGCATCGAACGCCCGTCCACACCTCCGCTACGGTCGACGAGCGCACCGGCGCCCGCGTCTTCTTCAAATGCGAGAACCTCCAGCGGATGGGCGCCTTCAAGTTCCGCGGTGCCTACAACGCGCTCGCGCGTCTCTCGGCCGAGCAGCGCGCGCGGGGCGTCCTCACGTACTCGTCGGGAAACCACGGGCAGGCGGTGGCCCTGGCCGGCCGCCTCCTCGGCGCACCCACGACCGTGGTGATGCCCGCGGACGCGCCCGCGGTGAAGATCGAGGCCACGCGCGGGTACGGCGGCGACGTCGTGCTGTACGACCGCCGGGGTGGTCCGACGCGCGAAGAGATCGGCGCGCGTCTGGCCGCGGAGCGCGGGCTCATCGTGATTCCCCCCTTCGACCACCCGGACGTGGTGGCGGGGCAGGGGACGGCCGCGGCGGAGCTCTTCGAGGAGGTCGGGCCGCTCGACCGGCTCCTCGCGCCCTGCGGCGGAGGCGGGCTGCTCTCCGGATCCGGCATCGCCGCGCGCGCTCTCTCTCCCTCCTGCCGGGTGGTCGGGGTCGAGCCCGCAAGCGCGGACGACGCGACGCGGTCGTTCCGCACCCGCGTGCTCCAGACCGTGAGCAACCCCGACACGATCGCGGACGGCGTGCGCACGCCCTCGCTCGGCCGGATCACCTTCCCGCTCGTCCTGCAGTACGTCGACGACATGGTGACCGTGTCCGAGCAAGCCATTGTGGCCGCGACGCTCTTCCTCTGGAACCGCCTGAAGCTCGTCGTGGAGCCGACGGGGGCGGTGGCGGCGGCGGCGCTGCTCGACGGAGTCGTGCTTGCGCGCGGCCAGCGCGTCGGCGTCATCCTCAGCGGCGGCAACGTGGACTTCGACGCCGTCCTCGCCCGCGCACGGGCGCCGCACCATCCCGAGGCGGAACTCAAGCGGTAGGTCGCGCGCACCGCTGGCATTCCGCTTGCACTCCGTTCCTCGGCTCGCCTGTGCGGCCGGGAGGTGCATGTGAATTGGAGACAAACGAGGCCCGATCGCGTGGCCGCGCGCCATCGCGCGCTCAGAGTCCTGCTCCTGGTCGGGATCGCCGCCCTTTCGCTGGGCGCAGGTCGTGGCCCGCGCGTCGACCTCAACAGCGCTTCCCGCGACGAGCTGGTGGCGCTGCCGGGCGTGGGGGAGGCGACGGCGGACAAGATCATGGCCGGCCGGCCCTACGCCTCCGTGAGCGACCTGGCCCGTGCAGGCGTGTCCGCGAAGACGATCGATCAGATCAAAGCGCTGGTGACGGTCCGGCACGCGCGCGCGGCCGACCGACCACCGGCCAAGGCTGCTCCGCGCGAGCGCGCGACGGCCAGCGCCCCCTCCGCGCCCCCCTCCGCGCCCAGCTCGGCTCCCGCGCCGCGGGCGGGCAGAGTCAACCTCAACACCCCCACCCCGCGCGAGCTCGAAGACCTGCCGGGCGTGGGGTCGGTCACCGCGCAGAAGATCATCGCCGGCCGCCCCTATGCATCGGTCGAGGATCTCGCGCGCGCGGGCGTCAGCGCCCGCGTGATCGCGCAGCTCCAGCCGATGGT
>WNFN01061929.1_pt1 | contig 15600 bp, 14 predicted proteins | sample 5400161 | NCBI WGS metagenome assembly WNFN01 (sample SAMN13153353, study PRJNA577476) | soil metagenome | isolation source: 80 cm saprolite on Douglas fir-dominated hillslope | place: USA:California | collected 2013-09-17
TCTGGCGCAGGTCTCCACCATGGGCAGCACGGCCATGGGCCTTTCATCGACGCCGGGTACGATCCTGACTTCCCCACTCAATGGCCCAAGTCCGTTCTCGGCGACGACCCATCCCGGCACTCCCGACACCACGCTGGCGCCGGTGCCGCTGGCTTCCGATCCAACAACGCCGGGGACGATCGTGACCTGTTCCACACCGACAGGCCAAATCACGCCTGGGACTCCGGCCGTGTCAGTTACTTCCTTGTCGGCGACGGGTGGCACAACCGGAACGACGCCCTCGATATTGGCGGCACCGACGATACCAGCAATGCCGGCTACCTCTTCCATGTCCATGACGACCGCGCCGCTCTTGCTGTCCGCACAACCAGCTACGTCGTTTATGTCCGATTTTCCCGGCTCGACGGTACCGGTGACGTCGTCTGCGATAGCAGCGCCTCCGCCTTCCACAACCGCAGCGCCCGTACCGACGCCATCGGCCCTACCGAACACGGTCTCCCCATCCATGGCGGGCAGCACGCCCACGATGACGCAATCGACCGCGACGATGTCATTGATGGCGACAATGTCATCGACCCCGTTAGGGACCATTTCCACGCCGATCGTCGGCAGCACGACCGGGACCATATCGCCGGTGTCCCCGGTCGGCAGCGCATCGACCACCGTATGCAGCTCTGCGCCGGGAGGCCCGCCGACCAATGGCGCGGCTTTGCCGCTCTCGACGCCGGCAATTCCGGCGAACCCGCCACCCGGTACGATCCAGCCGGATATCACGCAGCTTGGCGGCACCAGCATCACCGATCCGACGATGACCGTTGTGCCAACGCCGAACACGTCGGCATGCGCCGAGAACATGATGATGAATAATCTGGCGACGCCCGGCACGATGGCTCCAGCCAACGTTACGGGGGCCGCTGCAACACCCGGCGTATCGTCTCCGTCAGGCTGCTGACGGGAAAAATCGCTTCCCGACGCCTCGCGTAAACGGCCGGTGCGTCAGATCAATGCACCCGGCACACGGGAATCTACTGTACGGTCGAACTTCAAATTCTGCGCACGACGCCAAGCTACCAGGCGTCCGGCGATGCCATCATTTTCAACGAGGTCGGGTCGCAGGTCGCGTTAGTGGAGAACGACGTGGTGCACCTGCGCAACGTCGCGGTGGTACGCGACCTAGCTAGGGCAGGCGGTCGAAGTCAACAGCGGCGTCAAGCTGGGCGACCACGTGATCCTGATCCGGCAGTTGATTTGACCAAAGACAGCAGCAGGGTGCGAACCCCGCCCGAGCCGGCGCAGACATCCTGACCCCGCGCCGGAGGCCGCAACCGACGGCCTCGGCTGGCGAATCCTAAAACCCTATTTAATGGTGCCACCGGTCCTTCGAGCCTATGTTTTTGGGGAGCGGCCCACCGCGCTTGCCCCCGGAGGCGGTGTCCAGATGGCCGCAGAGCGGACGGCGCACGCCACGTCTTATGCCCCCGAATGGGACGGGGCGGCGCTGTCCGGCTCTTTATCCTTGGCATTTGCAGGCTGTTGACATTATGGCTTTGGTCTTGAGCGAGCGTATAGTTTCAAGGACACCAGGCTCGGACATCTCGGGCAGTGCCGATGCTCCAGCGGTAGTCGAGAATCAGTTTATGGCAAAAGTGCTGCTGATCGAGGATGACAGCGAAACGGCTGAGGAAATCACAGCCGAACTGGCCGATCGCGGTTTTGAAGTCGAGTGGTCGGCCAACGGAATCGACGGTCTCGACAAGGCGCGTTCGTCGCGGCCCGACGCCATGATTGTCGATCGACTGTTACCCGGAATGGATGGCCTCACGGTAATAGAGGCTCTGCGGAAGGAGCAGGTACGCACCCCAGTGTTGGTGCTGAGTGCGCTCGGCGCGGTGGACGATCGTGTGCGCGGATTGCGGATGGGTGGCGACGATTATCTTACCAAGCCATTCGCGGTGGTGGAACTTGTCGCCAGGGTGGAGGCATTGCTGCGCCGGCCGGCAGAATCGCGCGAGACGACGCTGCGGGTAGGGCCACTGGAACTGGATCTGATCGAGCGCACCGCCAAGCGTGGAGATCGGGTAATCGAACTGCTGCCGCGAGAGTTTCGCCTGCTTGAATACATGATGCAGCGCAGCGATCAGCTGCTGACACGGGCCATGCTGCTGGAGGAGGTCTGGAATTACAAATTCGTTCCTGCGACTAACCTTGTGGACGTGCATATGGGCCGTCTGCGTCATAAAGTGGACGGGCCCGACGAAGCCCCTATGATCCACAATGTCCGCGGTGCCGGGTTCATTCTTCGCGCGGTATCATGACGTTTCAGACGGCTCATGCGGGTGATGCGCCGCTGTTGACGTCAACAAGAGATCCGGGCGGCGACAATCCGATGCGTCAACCGCAATTCATACGCTCGAACACGTTCCACTGGGCTCTCATGGTGGCGGGCGTGTTTGCCGTTTTCGTTATTGTGCTGTTCGGATTTATCTACTGGCAGATCGATGACTATCTGACGGCGCGATCCGACCGGGTAATAACATTGGAAGTCGAAGGGATTGGCGGCCTGTCGCCTGAAAGGCGGCTGCAGGCAATCGACGAGAAGCTGAAACTGGATCCGCGCGGGGTACAGGTCGCCGCGATATTTGCCGCCGACGGCCACCGGATTGTCGGAAATCTGCAAAGTCTGCCGCCGCATCTGCAGATCGACGCGCAAGCGCAAGGCGCCGATGTCATCAGGTCGGATCGAAGCGGCGGGGAACACCAGGTTGTCCGAGCGATCGCGCGGCGCATGCGAAACGGCGACGTCATCGTGATCGGACGAAACGTCGATGAAGCCGGCGAAATCTCTCACGTCGTCGGTCAGGCGCTGGGGCTTGGTCTGTTGCCGGGCTTTTGCCTTTGCCTGCTGGCTGGCGCGTGGCTAAGCGTGCGCGCGCAGAGGCGAGTCGAAGAGGTCAACCAACGGGTTCAACGCATCATTGCCGGCGATCTGCGCGAGCGGCTTCCGCACCGCAACATCGACGAGCCGTTCTCGAGGCTTGCAGCCATCGTCAATGGCATGCTCGATGAAATGGAAACGCTGATCCACGCGCTCGCCGGCGTCGGCAACGACATCGCCCACGACCTGCGAACGCCCTTGACGCGCGCCCGGCTCACGCTCGAGCGTGGCCGCACCAATGCTACCACTCTGGAGCAGCTTCAAGCGGTAGCGGACAAGGCGATCGCGGGCATGGATCAGTCGCTGGCGATCATCACGGCATTGCTGCGTCTTGCGGAGATCGAAAACAGCCGGCGCGCCGCAGGATTCGGCAGCGTCGCCCTAGACCAGATGTTGCGGGAAGTCTGCGATATATACGAACCGATCGCCGAAAATAAAAATATCGCTTTGCATGTCGCCGTGACGCACCCAATCACGGTGCGCGGCGATCGGGATTTGTTGATTGAGGCGGTCGCCAACCTTGTCGACAACGCCATCAAATTTACGCCTGAAGGCGGGAGAGTGGACATCGAACTGTCGCGTGGCGATGCCGAAAATATCGTGCGCGTGACCGATACCGGCTGCGGCATCAACGAACAGGAGCGCGAGGCTGTGTTGCGGCGTTTCTATCGCTCCGACAAGATACGAAGTACCCCAGGCGTTGGCCTTGGCCTGAATCTGGTGACCGCAATCGTGAAGTTGCACGGCTTTCGGTTGGCGATCCACCCCGGTCGGGGCTGCCGGGTCGAGATTATTTGTCCCGACCGGGAAGGGGTCAAACACCCGGCTCGGCTCGCCAAAGGGCAGGCCGCAAGCTGAAGCACGTGTGATCTACTGCCGGAAAGCTAAATTGGTGTTTAGTAGAAACGGGCTTTGACCAGGGTTACGCTTGTGCGCAGGTCACTTCAGTGCGTGAATCAGCTTGCACCAAGTGTATGTTCTGGCTTCGCGCAGCAAATTGATGGAGCAATCCATGCGCTCGCAGCTTCTCGCTCCCTTGGTTGTAAATTGTATCGTGATTTTCGGCGATGCAGCCGTCAATGCCGAACCAATCGCAGACTCCACGGCCGCTGTGCCCAGCGCGCCCATCGGCCATTTGCAGCCCCGCGCCCAGCAGTTTTCTCTGCGCTCTCCGGGGGAACAAACCGTACAACAGCAGATGTCGATATACGACGCTGAGCAGCAGAAACTCGACAAGCAATTGAACATCTGTCGTGGTTGCTGATCCCGTCGCGGCGGACAGGCCAAGCATCCCTTTTGCGTATTGGACTTCTTGTCTCCCCTTGAGGCGTGAGGTCCTTAGTTGCGGCCGAGCAGTTGCGCAGTTCGCTGATGCGCGGAAGCCTTGCTGACGAAATGCAAGGCGCGCGCTCCGACTAAAAATCAATTTAGCCTCATGAATCCCAATTTAATGGCGCGGGGAAATTTTAATGGCGCGGGGAAATTTTCGAATTATCCCAAGTGGGACGGATCTGAACATTCAGAGCGCAGGCGCAACAGATCGATACACGGAGAAAAATGGACGATGACCAGATTCAAGATACTCGGCGCCGCGGCAATCCTGTCGATGATGTTCGCAACGCCGGTGTTCGCGCAAGCGGCGATCCAGGAGCCGGGCGCCTACGCATTCTACCATCCCAACGCAGACGTTCTGAATTCCGGCCGGCCCTCGTTGGGCGAAGCCGTAGGCGCGATGGCATCGGTACCATTCGACACCGGCGATTCGTATGCCTCGATGGATGGCAACGCGAACGCTTCCTCTTGCGCCCAACGTTACCGCTCCTACGATCCGGGATCAGGCACTTTCCTCGGCTATGACGGTCACCGGCATCCGTGCGAGTGACCGCCGCGAAGAAATGAAAGAGGGGCCAGCCGGGCCCCGCCCTTTCTCCCTCACACCGCTTCATGTTTGCGGAGATCGCGCGCATGATCGAAACGATCGGCTTGCAAATCGGCCCCGGTGACCGCGATTTCGGGAAGTGCTGCCTCCGCCAGAATCTCGGCGGTAATATCGTCGACCATGGCATCGGCAATTTCATGAATGAAGCTGATGTTCTTGTACTCGCCGGAGGCCACGCGCGAGATGACTTCGCGCCGGGTGATTTCGGGATCGACAATGGCCTCGCGCCCGCGCCGTCCATAGTCGATCATGACCACGAAATATTGCATAAAGAATACTCCGTTCGCCGCTCGAGGCTGATCTCTTGACGCAGTCCACTATTTCTGAAAATCAGAAATTAGTCAAGTCAATAATTCTGATAATCAGAAAATGATGGGTTAACCCCTGAAACCTGACCCAAGGGCGGTGAGAATCGCGCGGCGGGCCTGATTCGAAACCCGCTTTATTTCTCTTGTGTGCGCCCGCCATGGACCTTTGCCGCCTTGCGGGCCCGGGCGGCGGCTTTGGCCCGCAAACGCTCGATTTGGCCCCTCGGCAGGGTGACGCAGATCTCCCCGATCCACTCCAGCTTCACCCCGTTGATCGGCTTGGCGTTGAAGCTCGTGAGGTTGACCAGGGTGGGGGATTTTCCCCGCTCGATGGTTTTCAGGTAACGCTCGCCGCTCTTCAGCCTGACCGCGGCCTCTTCCCCGTAGAAGCTCGCCAGGGGATGGCGCTGCTCCCTAAAGACCACAATAACGTCGCCATTTTCGTATTTTGGCAGCATGGAATCGCCGGCCACTTCAAAGGCGATGGTTTCTTCCGAAATAGGGAAGGGCAACTGGACCTCGCCGAGGCCTTCCGGCGGCACCTGCTCGTGTTCCGGCTCGATCGCCGCGCCGGCGCCGACACGGCCCATGATCGGCACCGAGTTGAGCTCGAGGTAATCGATGATAGGCGCGATTTCCGCCGCCTTGATCAGCCGTAGCCCGGACAGGATTTCCGAGACCGCGCCCGGGCGGACGCCCATCGCCGTCGCCAAACCGCCCTTGGTCTTGCCCGGCTTCTCCAGTCCCCGCTCGATCATCCTGATATCCAGCATGGTGCATCTTTTCCGAATTACAGAAATTATAGCAATTACGATTATCAGAAATCAAGCTTGACTTTGATTTCGGAATATCAGAAATTACTCTCCACCGATTCGGGGGGCCTCGCTCGGAATGACGAGAAGCGTCCGGGGAGGGAAGGTGAATGCAGACAGACTGGGCGAGCGAGCATTCAGGCGCGCTGCGGGAATATCTGGCCAAAGGCATGTCCTTTGCCGAAATCGCGCAGGCGATCAACGCGAAGTTCAAAACCGCCTATTCCCGCAATGCCGCGATTGGCCGCGCCAAGCGAATGGGGCTTACCGGCCCCGCGCGGAGCCAGGATTTGCCCAAGCATTGGCCCAGCCCGCCGAAAGACCCACAACCGCAGCTTCGCAAACCGCGTCAACACCGTGCACCCGAATCCATGCGGCCGATGCCGATTTTCGAACCTACCAAGGCCGTCAATCTCCGCTGTGTCGAAATCCATCCACGCCATCTATCGCTTACAGCTCTCGAACGGGACGATTGCCGCTACCCTTACGGTGGCGACGAGCAGGGCGAAGCCATCACCTTTTGCGGTCGCCCGCGGCGCCAAGGTTCAAGCTATTGCATCCTCCATTTTCATCTGACGCGCGGCCCCGGCACCGCATCGGAACGAGCCGCCGGCGCCGTCTTACTCCGGCTTGTCGAGGCGGCTGAGCCGCGTACGGCCCACGACGCTGATGGTCGCCATGAAGCCGCTGCCGTATCGCGATCGCATCGCGCATTCACGTAACGAGATTTAAGTTTCACTACTCATCGGAGGCGATCCAAGTGGCACGGGCAAAGCGTAACAAGCCGCATAAACTAGCGAAGGTACATGACCGGCGATCCCGCGATTTGCCGCGCAACGCGGAAGTGGCGGCGATCGAAGTGGACGATCCGCTGGCGCTGGAGCCGGGAGAAAAAATCGTCACGCTGCGCTCGATTCGCAACGATCCGCTGGCGCGGCTGCATACGCATCGCCAGATCGACGAGGCGCAGTACCAGGGCGGGCGGGCATTTCAGGACGATTGGGAGAAGGCCGAACGCGGACCGCAGGCCGTCGATCCCACGCGGGAATATGTTGACGGCGGGCGGGCGCGGGAGCCGATTACGGAGCGCCAGCGCAAGGCCGTGCTGCGGCTGAACCGCGCCGAGCGCGAACTCGGCGCTGATGGCTCAGCGCTGGTGCATGAGGTCTTGATCCTGGGGATGACAATGGAGCAGGTCGGGCAGCGGCGCGGATTGCGCGGGCAGCGCTGGATCGACTATTTCGCGCGGCGGTTCCGCGAATGCCTCGACCGTCTCGCGTTGATCTATGGATTCGCGACGGAGCGGCGGTAGAATCTCGCTTCGAAAATAACAGGCATGGCGGCCCGTCGCGCTCCGGCCGCGGCTCATGCTATGCTAGCCGAGAGCAGGGGGAGCGAAATGAACCGACGGCTGTGGCTTAGCATCGCGCTGATCGCGGTTCTCTTCTGTCTCTGGGTGGTTTTGACGAAGCCCATTTGCCAGGATGGGCTTGCAGCTTCGCTTGGCACGCATTCCGGGTGGACGTGCGTTGCCAGTACCAAGTAGGGAAGATGACGCCCGAAGAACCCCGAGGGGAGAGTCCGCAGGGCGGATGTCGGATCTTGCATCCTTCACCCTAGCCGGACGGCGGCCAAATATGCTTTGATGGTTGGCGCTGAATCTAACGATCTGGGGATATTTTTTGAACGGCAGTGCTGGCGGCGGATATCGCCGGCTACAGCCGTTTGATGGGTCGCGATGAAGAGCACACGCTGGCCCAGTTGAAGGCATTGCGGAAAATACTACTCGATCCGACCATCGCCGAGCATCGTGGCCGCATCGTCAAGACCACCGGCGACGGCATGCTGGTCGAGTTCGCCAGCGCAGTGGACGCAGCGCGTTGCGCCGTCGAAGTTCAGCGCGGAATGGCCGGGCAGAACGCCGATGTCCCGCAGGATATCAGGATCGAATTCCGCGTCGGCATTCATGTCGGCGACATCATCATCGACGACAACGATATTTTTGGCGACGGCGTCAATATCGCCGCAAGGCTGGAAGGGATCGCAGAACCCGGCGGCATCTGCATTTCCGACGACGCGCAGCGGCAAGTGCGCGGCAAGGTCGAATTCGGCTTCGAGGACATGGGACTGCAGAGCCTGAAAAACATCGCCGAGCCGATGCGGGCGTGGCGAATGCGGCTGGACGGTAATGCTCGACGGCATGGTCGAAGACATCATCACGGCGCTGTCGCGCTTCAAGTCGTTGTTCGTCATCGCCCGCAATTCGAGTTTTGTCTACAAGGGCAAGGCTGTTGATATCAAGCAGGTCGGACGCGAACTCGGCGTGCGCTACGTGCTCGAAGGTAGCGTGCGCAAAGCGGCAAACCGCGCTCGTATTACTGGCCAGCTTATCGAGGCGGCGACAGGCCGGCATCTGTGGGCGGACAAATTTGACGGCGCACTCGAGGACGTGTTCGGTCTGCAAGATCAAATCACCACCAGCGTTGTGGGTTTGATCGCTCCGACTCTTGAGCAGGCCGAGATCGAACGGGCGAGACAAAAGCCTACCGACAGGCCCGACAGCTACGACTACTATTTGCGGGGCATGGCGGTGGCGAACAAGATGAGTTCGCTGTCAGAAGCCCGCGGGTTTTTCACGAGGGCCTTTGAGCAGGACCCGGAATATGGCGCCGCGTACGCCATGGCGGCCTGGACGCTGGGCGTTCCTCTCACGGCCGAAATGCGGGACGATGCAGTTCGGCTTGCCAATCTGGGATCACGATCGGGAAGCGATGATGCTTTTACCCTCGCCAGGTCGGGTCACGTCTTGGCATACCTCGGGCACGAATATGATCGTGCAGCGTCGATGGTCGAGCAGGCTGTCGCGCTCAATCCAAACCTCGCTATCGCATGGAACGCTCGGGGATGGGTCTCGCTCATGTGTGGTGAGGCAGAACGCGCTATCGAAAGCTTCGACCGAATGATCAGGTTAAGTCCGCTCGACCCCTTACGAATAGGCGCTTGGAACGGAAGTTCGTTCGCGTCCTTTCATCTTGGCCGCTACGAGGATGGATGTGCGTTGGCCATGAAATCAATTCAACTTGCCCCCAACGTGCATACGCTAGGTGCGTACATCGTGAATGCCGTTCGTGCCGGGCATGCTGCGGAGGCTAGGGAAACGGTCGCGCAACTCCTGAAGCTGCAGCCTGACTTCCGCGCGTCTCATGTGCGGGAAGCTTTCCCCATCCGCTCATCCGACGAGCGCGACCGAATTGCTTCCGCTCTTCGAGAGGCGGGCTTGCCGGCCTAGCGCATAGATGGCGCAATACGTTTTCGCTTGCACCCTGCGAGCAGCTTAAAAGCCACCGGCGCTGAAGCGAAGCGGCTGCACCACGTCGTAGGCCGCTTTCGTCAGCGGCACGGCGTAGTCGACGGTCAGCGCGCCGAACGGCGAGGCCCAGGTCAGGCCCGCTCCGACCGATGAGCGCACTGTATTGGCATTGGCGAGCTGCAATGGTTGCGCCGAGCCTGGAAATGTCGTCGGCCCGCCGTAACGAAAAACGCTACCGGCATCGACGAAAGCCGTCGCCTTGAGACCGTACTCCTGTGGCACGCCGGGGATGTTGCTCTGCAATTCAGCAGTCGTCGCCCAGTACATACTGCCGCCGACATTGTCCATTGTCGTGCCGGGGGTAAGATCGCGCGGCCCGAACCCGTTGGGCGCAAATCCCCTCACCATCGTCGGACCGCCGAAGAAGCTGTTGATGAGCGGCACCTGCTGACCGCCCCAGCCCGTGATGTAGCCCCCTTGCGCGCGCACCAGGCTGACCACGTCATCGTTGAACGGGTGATAGTAGCGCAGATCTTCCGTGGTGCGCAGAAATTTCACATCGCCGCCGAGGCCGGCGAGATCCTGCTTGAGTTGAGAATTGAATCCGCTGGTTGGACTCTTGGTGTTGTCCAGGGTGTTGTAGTTAACCGTGCTGCCGACGGCGGAGACCCACTGGGGGCCGGCCAGGGCGGCCTGTTGGATCGGCAGCGAAGGCGCCGCGGTCAGTGTGCTCGGGGTCAGGGTGACATTCTGGTTGTAGATCGAGTAACGCCACTGTGCGCCAAGCTGCTCGGTGAGCGGCGTGCCGAACTGCACGGTCGCGCCATAGATGTCGCTGCCATAGGATTGGTAGGGACTTGCCTGATTTTGCCGGCCGTAAAGCTCGATCCCTGCCGAAACGCGGCTGCCGAGAAAATACGGCTCCGACGCCGACAGATCGACCCCGCGCGCGTATTGGCCGTAGGTCAAGGAAGCGTTGAGCGTCTTGCCGGTGCCTAAGAAATTGCGCTCGCCCACCTTCACTTCGCCTAGAAAGCCATCGGTCGTCGAGTAGCCTCCGGCAATCGTAAACTCGCCGGTCGACTGGTCCACCACCTCGACATCGAGAACGACACGATCCGGCACCGAGCCCGGCAGGCGCGAAATCTTGACCGACTTGAAATAGTTCAGATTCTTGAGGCGCCGTTCGGCACGATCGATCAGCGTCTTGTTGTAGGGGTCGCCTTCGGCAATGTCGAATTCACGCCGGATCACGTAGTCGCGGGTACGGGTGTTGCCGTGGATTTCGATGCGTTCGATATAGGTGCGCGGGCCCTGCTCGATCACGAAGGCGACGTCGATGCGCCGTGCATCGGCGTCGCGGGTGGTGCGGGGGACGGCCTGCGCGAAGGGATAGCCGAGCTTCGCCAGCTCGATCGCGAGGACTTCACTGGTCTTGTCCAGCGCGTTGCCGTCGAACACGGCGCCCGGCCGCGCAAGAAGCAGACGCCGGAGTTTCTCGGAATCCAGTCCCGGCACATCGCTGGCAACGTTGATTTCGCCGAAATGATAAAGCAGGCCTTCGTCGATTGAAAACGTCAGCGTGAATCCTTTAATTGAGGGATCGTATTCGGCCTTGGCCGAAGTCACGCTGGCGTCGGCATAGCCCTTGCTGCGATAATACATCCGCAGTTGCTCGCGATCCTCCGCGACGCGGTCGGGGTCGTAGACGTCGCCGCCGATCAGAAAGCTCAGCACATTGGTCGCGGAGGTCTTGATCACCGCGGCGAGCTGCCGCTTGCCGAAAACCCGATTGCCCACGAAGTTGACTTGCCGCACGGTCGTCTTCGCCCCTTCCGTCACCACATAGACAAGGTCGACCCGATCTTCGCCGCGGCTGATGATCTGCGGCACGACACCGACATCGTCGCGCCCGACATGACGGTAGGCTTCGATGATGCGGCCGACGTCGGCCTGCACCACGGCGTGCTGCAACGCGCCGCGCGGCTTGGATTGGACGACGGCCATAAGGTCGGCGTCTTTGATTTTCTTGTTGCCTTCGAACGCGACGCGATCGAGTACTGCGGCCTCAGATACATGCACGACCAGCCGCTCGCCGGCGCGCTCGATCGTAACATTGTCGAACAGGCCTGTTGCCAGTAGAGCTTTGAGCGCCGCATCGCGCGCGGCATCGTCGAACCGCCCGTCGGGCGCCGCATGGAAATACGAGCGCACCGTGTCGGCATCGATGCGGCGATTGCCCTGCACGGCAATGGCGCCACGCGCTTGCGCGCTGGTCTCGCGCGGTGGCGCTTCGGCTTCGGTCGCGGCGGCCGGCACAGAAGCAAGCCCGAGCGCTGCGACCAGCAGCGCGGCCGCTGCTATCGGCCGGCGGCATCGCCGACCCCGCGCCATGCATTCGCTCATCACGTCCCGCCGTACCCGCCCGGCTGCCATAATTTCGTCGCCGCGCCGAACCGCGCGTTCCCAGAATTGTCGCATAGCCGCTTCAAATGCTGGCTACGGTGAGGGCGGAAAAATGTTCGCGCAGCGACCGTCGCATGCGAGAACTCCGGGAGCATCACATGCGTTACGCAGCACTTGTCATTAGTATGTTTTTGCTGGCCCAGCCGGCCGATGCCGCGGTCACGCCGGAGATCGATCCGCGTGCTTCGCTCAGCGTAGTCCAGCAGTGGATCTACAACTACCGGGCCAAGCCCGACTACGCTCACGTCCCCGCAGCCGTGCGCGTGCTGTTCCACGCGCAAAGTTTTAAGGAACCGGAGAACTCCGGCATCTATCTCGGCTTCATCGCCGGCGCGATCGGGTCGAACCCCGCAAAGGCCGAACAGCTCGTCAATAGCTTCTTTCCGGTACCGCCCGAGGACGAATGGGTGATCGTGCGCGCCATCGCCTATTCCGGCTTGCCGGACTGGCGGAATTTGCTGCGCAGGATCGCGCCAAAAATGCCAGGGCGCCGGGTGATGATCGACAGCTATCTCGCCGGTGCGCTGCCAACCTTGACTGCCATCCCGTTGGAAGAAGCAACGCCGGGGATGCTCGACAAGTTGCGCGGCGTCTTCACCAAGAATCCTTTTGCAAAGGAGGAGCGGAAGCTGAATACGTCGCTCACTTTTGCCGGCAGTCAGGATCTTTTGGATACGTTGTGGGGATATTATTTCGCGACCGGCTCCCACCTTCCGATCCTGCGCATCATGCAGATGCTGCCCTGGAGCAAAAGTCGCGACACCGTCGACAAGCTGACGGTCGGCAGCATGGCGCGCTACACGCTGGCAAGCTACGCGGTCCGCGATGCGGGCCTGCGCGAATTTCTGCGCAGCGAGCTTGCGCGGCAGCCGGCGGCGATCAAGGCGCCGCTCGCCGAGGTGATCCAGGCCGCCGATACCGTGCAACTCGGCGCGGTGCGCAAGGATGCGCTGGCCGCCGTGGAGGAATTCAAGACCAAGGGCTCCGATAGCAGGCGCAATCTCGACTTCTGGGGCCAGGTCGGCGTCGGGGCGGTCGCAAGGACTCTTGTCATTCTGGGAAAAGCAGCAATGATCAGAGTCTGCGCAGACGCGTAAACTGCGGGAATGTCGGCATCCGGCGGCTTACAGACGGGCGGCAACAAAAAACGTCGGTGGCCGGGGCAAGGCCCGGCCACCCCTTCGCCTTCTGGCGATACGCCCGGCCGTCACGGTTCTATTGGTTCTCAACCGACTTCCTTGCGCCTTTCGAAGCATGGTGCTTCGGGTGATAGGCAAATGCGCTGCTGCTCGCTTTGCCGCTAGCGCTGGCGCCCTCCGGGAATGGATTCTCGTAACAATTGGAGCCGCGGCCGGAAGCCATCGCCTGGCATTGCTCCAGGCTGGAATAGCCGCAGCCTCGCATTCCGGACGTGTCGGTGCGGCAATAGTCGACCGGAGCCGCCACCGCGGGCGTCGCCGTCGAGAAAAAAGCCAGCGCGCAAAACACCGCGGCAGGTGCGGCGCTGATTTTCAAAATCTGTTTCTTGTTCATCTCGTCTCTCTCGGTGTGTGTGTTCTGCGTTCACGTGGATCGCGGTGTTTCTGCGTTCGCGCGAATCGCGCAAAGCACATGGGACGTCAGATATCGCTGCACCATCGGTATAAAAAAGAGTTGAAAGAGCTTTGATTGCTTGACCAGCATTCGAGGTGCATTGCGCTATCACGCCGCTGCATCCCTCATTCAATTTGAACGCATAGCGCTGTCATGCGAACGTCATACGGTGATCTGTTCGAAATGGAGGTCTGACTTTGAGCATCGGGGATCGCACAATGTCGTAATGTGTGCAGGCCGGCATCGCTGAAAAGCTTTAGCAGCCTGCGCAATGCAGACTGCTATCGCCCGGTCGCGAGTTTAGCCCGCGAACAACAGGCCTTAGTGATTCTCAATTGGCTTCTTCGCGCGACGTATCATGCTTTTTGAGAGCGCATGCTTCGGTTGATAGGCGTAGGCGCTGGTGTCGGCCAGGAATGGATCCCGGAAACAGGTGCCGCCGCGGCCCGAGGACATCGCTTGGCATTGCTCCACGGTCTCAAAGGCGCAGGAGCGCATGCCGGAAATGGGGTCTTGTCGGCAATACTCGTACTTTGCCGCCGCCGCCGGCGTCGCCATCGCGACATAAGCCAGCGCCAAGAGCGCCGTGGCAGGCGCGGCACTCAATTTCAAAAGCGGTTTCATCTTGTTTCTCCCTGTGTTGGTTTGGCCCGGAACTGACACATGGGATAGCGGTTGCGTCTGCGCCATTGGCACCGAAAAAAAGCAAAGCCATTCTCTCTGGCGTTCAACAACAAATCGAATGCACCACAGCGCGGGCTCATTAAAGGATGACCATCATTCAAAGGTATCGCAGCCGAGCGTCGAGGGTACGACTATAGTAGAACACGAACGAGTGAACGCCCGGCCGCGGTTCTGCGCACCGTCTTGCGCGCCTTATCGTGTGGGTTGCGGGGCGAAGTAAGTGAGGATTGGGACTGACCCGTCAACCGCAAGGTGATAGCCTTCGTGGCAAGACAACCGATGAGGGCGCGCCATGGACTGGATCTCCTTTCTTGTCATTCCGGTGGCCCTTTACGTCATCGTTTCGCTTCGCGTGCTGAAGCAATACGAGCGCGGGGTGGTGTTTCTGCTGGGCAGATTTGCGGGCGTACGCGGGCCCGGGCTCACGCTGATCTTCGTTCCGATCCAACAGATGGTCCGCGTGTCCTTGCGCACCGTCACCATGCAAATCCCTTCGCAAAAAATCATCACCAAGGACAATGTTTCGATCGATATTGCAGCGGTCGCCTACTATCACATTACCAACCCGGAGCGGGCTGTGATCGCGATCGAGAACGTCTACAATGCGATCAACCAGATTAGCCAGACCACCGTGCGCAATGTGGTCGGGCGGTTCAGCCTCGATCAGCTGCTGTCGGATACCTCCGGCATCAATGACCAGATCAAGAACGTCATCGACCAGCACACCGAGCCCTGGGGCACCCAGGTGACAGCTGTCGAGATCAAGGACATCACGCTGCCGGACAACATGCAGCGCGCGATGGCCAAGGAAGCCGAGGCCGAGCGCGAGCGCCGCGCCAAGATCGTCGCCGCCGAGGGCGAATACCAGGCCGCAGTCAAGCTCGGCGAGGCCGCCGATATCATCACGCAACATCCCGTGGCGCTGCAGCTTCGCACCCTGCAAACGATGGCGGAAATCTCGGTCGAGAAGAATTCCACCATCATCTTCCCCGCACAGTTCATGACGACCGTGCGGGAGGCGATCGCGCTGCTATCGAAGGACTCGGCGTCGAAATAACCCCAACACACAACCTCCGCAGCCGCCGGGACCGGTAGGGCTAGTCAACGTTCGCTCGCATCTGCTTCCGCGCGTGGCGGTGGTTGGCCCGCTAACGGAAGGAGCAAAAGTCCAAAGAGCGCGGCTACGGCGAGCAGCGCCCAGGCTTCGTTGGCACTGAGCGCAAACGCCGCCTTCTCGATCATCGGTCGAAGATAGGCTTCAACAGTGGCGTCCGAGACATCAGGGGGCCGGTGCATGAACAATTTTAGATCGAGTCCGATCGCCTGCGCGGCGGTGATGTCACCCGCGATCAGCCGGTCACGCAGAGCGGCGGCGTGTCCACCGCTGCGGCCATAGAGGATGGTATCGATCAATGCGATGCCGATCGCACCGCCGAGGTTTCGCATCAGGTTGAACAGGCCGCTTGCGTCGGGCACCTGAGCTTCGGTTAGCGCGCCTAGCGCCAGCCGTGTCGGCGGCAGCAGGCAGAACATGATCGCGACGCCGCGCAAGA
>WNFN01149861.1_pt1 | contig 15599 bp, 10 predicted proteins | sample 5400161 | NCBI WGS metagenome assembly WNFN01 (sample SAMN13153353, study PRJNA577476) | soil metagenome | isolation source: 80 cm saprolite on Douglas fir-dominated hillslope | place: USA:California | collected 2013-09-17
AAAAATGGCGTTACTCCGGTTGCAAAAACTGGACTGGAAAACCTCAAAGGTATTGTCTCAGTGGCGCCGGGAGACTTCAACAATGATGGGCTGCCTGATCTGGCAGTACTGACGCACGCCAGTGCACTACTCTACGTCAATCACAACGGACAATTTGAACCCTATCCGGCAAAGTTGCCGGAAGGAGCTTTCACCAAAGCAGTCTGGCTGGACTATGACCACGACTATGATCTCGATCTGGTTCTGCTGGGCAGCAAGTCAGTGCTCTTGAGAAACGACGGCATTGCGGGATTCAGTGATCAGACATCCAGTTTTCCCTTTATCGCAGGCCCGGTAACGGATGCCGCAGTTTTCGATCTTATCCCGGACAACAATGAGGTCGACCTGGCAGCGCTTTACGCTGACGGTTCAATGGTCATTTATCACGATCAGCTGCTGGGGCACTATGAAGCAAAGCGACTGGAGCACCGCGTTCCTGGCGGCACCTCGCTCCTGGCCCGCGACATTAATAATGATGGATGGACTGATTTGCTGGCCATGGGTTCTGGGGGTTTGCGGCTGCTTATGAATGATCATGGCAAGTTGGTGGAGGGACCCGCTGGTCCGACGGAAAAGGGAGCCATGACTGTCGCCGACCTCGCGAATCGTTCACTATCGGACATAGTAGTGAATGGTTTGATTTACCGGAACCTCAGCGATGGACACTTTGAACGCGCAAATGCTGAATCGCTTCCCAGGGCAACTGCTCTGGCCGAAGCCGATTTTGATGGCGATGGGCGTGTGGACCTGGCGCTTGTTACACCTGATGGGTCTGTGGAATTAGCAAAGAATGCCTCATCCCTCTCGAATCACTCAATGTCCATACGCCTTGAGGGAGTGAAAAACATAAAGCTGGCTGCCGGCGCGGTGGTGGAGGTTAAGACAGGCGCCTGGTACCAAAAGCGAATTTATGAGGGAACGCCCCTGCTGTTTGGCCTGCGCAGCTATGCAGAAGTAGATACCGTCCGGATCACATGGCCTAACGGTTTAGTTCAAAATGAGACCAGACAACCGGCCGGGCAGCAACTTTCCTATAAAGAGAAACCGCGCCTCTCCGGTTCCTGTCCAATGATTTTTGCATGGAACGGCGCCCGATTCGAGTTCATTACCGATGTGCTGGGAGTTGCGCCTCTTGGGGCGAGCAGCGGCGACGAACAATACTTTCCGGTAAACCACCGCGAACATATTCTGCTTCCAGGTAGCAATCTGCAAAACCGCGACGGCCATTATGAAATCCGGATTACCGAAGAGCTACGCGAAGTTTCTTACCTGGACAAAGTGCAACTCATAGCAATTGATCACAATTCCTCCGAGGAGTTATTCACCAACGACAAATTCAAGGGCCCTCCCTTCCCGGATTTCCACCTCTACGGCGTGGCACACAGGTCATATCCTGTCCGGGCGCAGGACCAGGATGAACATGATGTGCTGCCATTGCTGATAAAGCGCGATGGTCATTATGTGGATTCATTTCATCGCAGCCCTGCTGGAGTTGCACAGTTGCATTATCTTGAACTGGATTTCGGCCACGCTGCCCCTCGCAATCGCGCAGCGCTGGTGTTGAACGGATGGGTTGACTGGGCTGACGGCAGCACCTTTTTGGCGGCCGCACAGGAAACTAAAGAAGGACTGATTTTTCCTTATCTTCAGGTTAAGGATTCCAATGGGCAGTGGCAGACCGTCATCAAGGACATGGGCATTCCATCTGGGAAGCCAAAAAGTATTGTGGTCGATCTGGCAGGCAAGTTCCTCTCCGCTTCGCGCGAATTGAGGATCGTTACCAACTTGTGCGTCTATTGGGACGAGATTTTTCTCGCTGACAATGCGACACCCCCTGCGGTAAAAATGACCACACTCCCTGCCGTGAACGCGGACCTGCGTTATCGCGGCTTCTCACAACCAGTCATTCATCCGGAACGGACTCAACCGGAGGCCTTCAGCTATGAAAAATGGTCTCCAACTACCGGCTGGAACCCAACCCCTGGATTCTATACACGCTATGGGGAGGTTCGTGAGTTGCTGGCGACTGTTGACGATCGCTTCGTCATCATGGGAGCCGGAGATGAATTGGGTCTGCTTTTTGATAATCGCAAGTTGCCGGCGCTTCCGGCCGGTTGGACACGGGATTTCCTGTTATTAGTAGATGGCTGGGCCAAAGATGGAGACTCTAATACTGCTTTCGCCAGAACAGTGGAACCGCTGCCTTTCCATGGAATGACTAGTTACCCCTATCCTTCATCGCAACATTTTCCCACTGACGAAGTTCACAGACGTTACCTGGAGCGTCTGAATACGCGTCAAGCAATTTTTAATCTTGATCGTTTGCGGCCCTAATGTGAAACCGGAATAACATATTAGGAACCCGCGTACCAACTCAGGTTCAACGCGGTGCACACACTGTTCTCTCGCCGTTCCAAAATGGAACAGCACCTTAGTTTTTTGATCAATAAATAATGCTCCATTTTGCAAATTTCCGGGACAATGCTGTCTCTGAATTTGAACCAACAAGCTGACTATGTGTGGGGCCAGCAAACGAACACCCACTGCAATGCCACATCTATCACGAAACCTAGATCACGACGGGAGTATAGGCCATGGATGTTGAAGCCATCAGAGCCAAGGTCAAAGAATCCATTTTTAAAGTAACCGGCATTGAAGCAGCCACTATTTCTGATTCCGCCTTCTACGTGGCTGAACTGGGACTGGATTCCCTTTCCATCCTGGAAATTGCTGTAAGCGTAGAAGAGCAATTTAAATTTCACGCCAGCGATGAAGAATTGTCGGCAATTCGCACCGTGGATGACACCGTGGAACTTGTCAGAAGACGGATCTGTGCGGCGGTAGCATGAGTGCCAAGCCCACAGTCGTGGTAACGGGAATCGGGATGGTGACCTCGATCGGCGCCGGACGCCACGAGTTCTGGAATGCTTTGCTCGCAGGCACTTGCGGCTTTGCGCCGGTGAAAAGTTTTGACACCAGCGCCTACAGTGTTCACCTGGGAGCAGAAATCCAGAATTTCAAGGCGGAAGACTACGTTCGCACGCTGGACGTGAACTCAATCGGCCGCTCGTCGCAATTGGCGATTGCTGCCGCTAGGCTGGCATTGGCCGATGCGTCACTGGATCTGACCGAGATCGACCTGGAGCACGCGGGTGTCTGTGGGGGCACAACCTCGGGCGAACCGCAGTTTATCGAGCGCTTCGATGATCACTATGTGCATGACGAATTGAGGAAAGTAGGCCGGGAGTTCATTACTGGTTATCCGTGCCACGTTGTGCCCTGTCATGTAGCGATGGAGCTTGGATTTTCCGGCGAGGCAATGATGATTCCCACTGCTTGCGCAGCGGGGAATTACGCAATTGCGCACGCCAGCGACCTTCTGCGCGCCAGGAAGGCCAGCGTCATGCTCGCGGGTGGTGCGGACTCGTTCTCTCGAATCACTTACACGGGATTTGCTCGCCTGGGCGCGATCGCTCCTGAAGTCTGCCAGCCTTTTGATCGCAACCGTAAAGGCATGGTGCCGGGAGAGGGGGCAGCCATGCTCCTGCTGGAGTTGAAGGACCATGCAATCGCAAGAGGCGCGCGCATTTACTGCGAGGTGGCGGGCTACGGACTTTCATGCGACGCTCACCACATGACCGCAGCCCATCCTCAAGGTGAGGGAGCGGCCCGCGCGATCAGGATGGCATTGGACCAAAGCGGGATTGCTCCGGAAGAAGTGGATTACATCAGCGCGCATGGGACGGGTACTCCGACGAATGACCGCCTGGAAACCATTGCCGTTAAGAACACATTCAAAAAGCAGGCCTACAAAATCCCCATAAGTTCCATTAAGTCCATGTTGGGGCACACGATGGGAGCTGCCTCCGCCATTGAGGCGGCGGTTTGCGCTTTGGCAATTACCGAAGGGCACATCCCGCCCACAGTGAATTGGAAAGAGCAGGACCCAGAATGCGACCTGGATTACGTTCCGAATGTTGCGCGCAAGCACAACGTCCGGATTGCAATGAATAACGCATACGCCTTTGGAGGCAACAATTCATCCCTCATATTCAGGGCAAGGGCGGTTTGATAAACGGATATGGATTCAACCATGCAAAAAAGGGTGGCTATCACCGGTATGGGTGTCATCTCCTCCTTGGGAGATTCGCCTGCGACCCTGCATTCTTCTCTTTGCAACGGCAAAACAAGCATCTACCAATTTGACGAATCCCATTTAAACGGGTCCGGCGGGAAAGGCAGCGGCAGGATTGCTGCATTCCGGGCGGAATCTTATCTGAGAGGCAAAAACCTCAGACCGCTGGATCGCACTGGTCAGTTGGTGGTGGCGGGCGCGGGGCTGGCGTTGGAAGACGGCGGATGGACTCCTGAGCATTTGGCTGAATATCCCGTCGGTCTGGTACTGGGCACGATGTTCGGAAGCCTGCACACCATTGCGAAATTCGATCGTCATGCTCTGGAACAAGGTCCGGGATGCGCCAGTCCCATGGACTTCGCCAACACCGTAATCAATGCGGCCGCCGGCCAGACCGCAATCTGGCACAACCTGCGCGGCATCAATTCCACCATTTCCAGCGGATCGGCTTCCGGACTCGCGGCGCTGGGCTATGCCACAGACCTCATCCGCTTCGCCGGCCAGACTGCGGTGCTGGCTGGTGGCGCGGATGAATTTTGCTTCGAATCTTTTTGCGGGTTCGAGCACGCAGGTATGCTGCACTCATCTGGCAGTCTCGAACTGCCTGTGCCATTCCACGCAAGCCGCACTGGCTTTGCGCTGGGAGAGGCTGTCGGCCTGCTCATGCTAATTCGAGGGCATGGCAGCGCTTACGTCTCTTCCCGTCAGGATCGCGGGATGGCCGTGCGGTCGATTGTTCGCGCAATGGCGGACGCGCTGAATGATGCCGGGATGTCGCCGCGCGAAGTTACCTGCATCAGCGCCTCTGCGAATGGCAGCGTCCGTGAAGACCAGGACGAGGCGGTCGCGATCCAGTCTTTATTTAACGGCAGCAGTCAGTCAATTCCCATTACTGCCATCAAGTCCATGATCGGCGAAACGCTCGGTGCGTCCGGGTCTTTGCAGGCCATTGATCTGGTGGAAACAATGCGAAGCAGTGTGCTGCCGGGAATTCTAGGATTAGGGCAGAAAGACCCTCTTCTGCCCGAACTCAATTTCTGCTGCGAGCAGCAGAAAATCAATCAATGTCATGGCCTCGTCAATTCGATTGGGCTTGATGGCAATGTCTACTCGCTGGTGATTTCGCGGGGGCCGGGAAAAACATGAAGCAAACTTGAGCTGTGGAGGAAGAAATGGCCGTATCCCAGGATCTGTGGGCACCGCTTGTTCACGCCCCCGAGCAAGCGGCGCTTGTCCCACGCTTTGAAAAACAAGGCTACGACGAACAGTCGGTTGCCGCTCGACGGAAGTGGATTGAGCAAAAAACCCGTGGCAATCTCGCCCACGTAGGTTCTTACTCCATCTCCACCGAGGCGATGCGCGGCAATATTGAAAATCCTGTCGGGACTGTCCAGGTCCCTTTGGGAATCGCGGGACCTCTCCTGATTCATGGCACCCACGCACATGGTGTGTTCTATGTGCCCATGGCAACAACAGAAGGGGCATTGGTGCGTTCGTACGAACGAGGGATGACAACATTCGATTGCAGGAGAGCTTTAACAGTATCCGTGAAGAGGCGGAGGCCACCACGCGACACGGAAACCTTTTACGGCTGGAGTGGCAGCCTGTGGGACGTGAGGTAATTGTTCACTTCAGCTATTTCACCGCAGACGCGCATGGCATGAACATGATCGTCAAGGCGACTGAACGTGCCTGCCAGTGGATTTTATGTCACAGCGATGCGGTTGATTTTTATCTCTTCAGCGGATCCTGCTCGGAAAAACATAGTAGTGGTTCTCTTCTGGCGGGCGGGAAGGGGAAAAAGGTAGTGGCCGGAGCGCTGCTTCCCTCGTCCCTGGTCAGTACCTATCTGCATTCCAGCCCGGCCGACCTGGTGGAAATGTGGCGCCACACCGTGCTGGGGCATTTGCAGGCAGCTGCACTGGGATACAACGGGCACTACGCAAACGGACTCGCGGCGCTCTTCATTGCCTGCGGACAGGATGTGGCCAACATTGTCAACTCTGCAGTGGGAATCACCAACTTTGAGCTCACCACGAATGGCGAAGTCTACGTGAGCGTCACGCTTCCGTCCCTTACCGTCGCCACTGTCGGGGGCGGCACAGGTCTAGGAACGGCAAGAGAGTGCCTGGAGATGATGGGAGCGGCCGGCGAGGGCGGCGCGCTCAAGCTGGCGGAAATCGCTGCGGCAACTTTGCTGGCAGGAGAAATTTCGATGGGGGCGGCAATCGCCAGCGGCGAATTTGTGACCGCCCATGAGCATTACGGAAGAAACCGGCCGGAACTGTGAGGGAAAACCATTTCTTGCGTCTTTAGAAACATGGGGGAGGCGTGCTTGCCTCAGGACATACATATGTGGTTGAAAACCGATTTGGAACCTGTCATCGCCAGCGCTTATTCAGAGGGTTTGGAACGTTTCGGGGACTTGGGTCTTGATCTGCCGACTTACGCAGATCGAATTGATTCCATCATTCGCAAGCACCTCGGCAAATCTCCGACCTCAGACAGTACCGTCCGTTTCGTAAAAGCCCTCCACGGGCGGGACCTTTACCTGGCCACCGCGTGCGCTTTATCCAGTCCGGGAGTCACATTGCGGAACTCCCACGAACCGGCGGACCGCGCCTCCATTGCCTGGAAGACACTTGAGACCACTTACAAAGGGCTCATCTATGATCTGGTCCGCTTCTTTTACCGTTCCAGTTTTGTAGCGCAGGACCTGGCGGATAACATCCTTGCCGAGCTCTTTCTACCGGACCGCTCAGGACACAGCCGCATTGCTTCGTATGATGGGAGAAGTTCTCTGGGCACGTGGTTGCGCGTGGTGATTTGCAACCGCTCGATCAATGCCCAGCGGTGCAGCGCTTGCGCCAAAAGTACGGACCTGCAACCTGATTTGCCGGACGGTCCCGCTTTCGCCAACATTGAGCTGACAGTGCGCGCTGATCGGTATAGAAATCCTCTGGAAGATTCACTGGCCTTGGCATGCCGGGGATTGAGTCCACGCGAGCGTCTTATGCTTTTGTGGCGCTACCAGGACGGGTTACAATTAGGACAGATTGCACGGCTGCTCGGAATTCATCAGTCCAATGTGACCCGGCAGCTCGAACGAATGCAGGGGAAACTGCGGGATGATGTAATCGCGACTCTCGCCAGCAAGCATGGCCTGAGCCGGTCCGCCATTCAGGAATGTCTTGAAGATATTGTTGAAAATCCGCGCCATCAGGTTTCTATTTTGGAATTTGTAAAGGCGATGCAGGATTCATCTCACGGAAAAGGGGCTACTCTGAAACCATCCTGCCCAGGCACTGGTTTCGCGAAAGAGGCGTGAATCCCTGCACGTCAGCCGCTAGATGAGTCGATTCAAGTGCGCGCCGAACGGACGCTAGAGGAGGTTACCCTCCAGGCCTAATCCAATAAGTTCCGCGCTGGCGGAGCCAGACGCAATAAGGCGATGACAGTGCCCCCTGACAGCACGCCAGAGGAACACATTTCCGACGAAGATGTTGCTGCTTTTTTGGAGCACCAGCTTTCACCCCAGAGGAAAGACGAGGTAATCACGCATCTTGCACAGTGTCCCAGGTGCCGGATGCTGGTGACTTTGCTTGAACGCAGCCTGAAGTCCGTACCCAATCCCAAGCGATCCTCCTGCTGATCCAGCCTTGCTCAGGCCCACCCGCAAACTGCCGGGTTGATTTTGTCTATCTTTGTAGTTTTGTAACAGGAATTCTTTAAATTGAATTCTCTAAACTGTTGCGCGCATGGGGTGAAAGCAAGTTGGGCAGATGTTTCCGAGGCCTTCGCGAAGAACCGAACAAATCGTATGGCGCGGTGGTGATCGGCGCCGGCGTCGGAGGGCTTATTTGTGCCAACCTGCTTGCCCGGGCGGGGCTTAAGGTTCTGCTCATTGAACAACATTTCATGGTGGGAGGCTACTGTAGTACTTTTCGCCGCAAGGGATTCACCTTTGATGCCGCCACCCATTTTTATCCTCTGCTGGGAAACACATCTACGATCACCGGCTCTCTTTTGTCGGAACTGGGTATTACAACCGAGTGGGCCAAAATGGACCCAGTGGATTGCTTCCACTTCCCTGATGGCACGCGATTTTCCGTACCTGCCGATTTTGAATCCTATCTTCATAACCTAAAAAGTGAATTTCGTGAAGAAGCAGAAAATATAGACAAGTTTTTTGCTTTGGTGCGCAAAACATATTTGATCGGCTTGATGCGCTATTTCCGCAATGTTTCAAGTGACCGGATTGCTCCTTATCAAGGCCTTACGATTCGCGACGTTCTGGACCAGTATTTTCGAACGGAAAAGCTCAAGCTTTTGCTGACTGGAGACATTGGCCATTGGGGGTCCCCTCCATCTCGAACATCTTTTGTGTTCGATTCAATGCTCCGGCTTTCCTATTTTCTTGGCAACTATTATCCGAGAGGAGGTTCCCAGGTTTTCGTTGACGAATTGGCGCAAAGATTCGAGGAGGCTGGTGGACACATCCTGATGAGCTCAATGGTTCGCCGAGTTTTGATCCGCAACCAGACTGCCTGGGGGGTGGAAGTTGAAACCGGTAGCTTGCGGAACCGGATAACCCGGCACATTCCCGCAGACATCGTGGTTTCCAATACGGACATGCGTCACACGCTGGAACGTTTGATCGGCCCCGAACTCCTGGATCCCGACTATCTGGCGCCCATCACGCAGCTTCGCCCAACGCATCCTTGTTTTCTCCTGCACTTTGGTCTGAAGGATATCGCGCTTGAAGAATTGCGGAAAGCCGAAGGCTACCATTGGAGTTCGTGGAACGCAGAAAATGTAGCCACTGACGCTTTCAAGATCTTCCTGCCTACGGCCTATGATCCTGGTCTGGCTCCTCCGGGCGGGCAGATCGTCATTGTCCAAAAGCTGACCAACATTAATTATGACGCAATCACGGACTGGGCCGCTCACAAGAGAGCGGTGGAAGATTACATCCTGCGCTCTCTTGAGCGCTGTCTCCCCGGCTTTTCAAAATGTATTGTGGTCCAATTGAGTGCTTCGGCACAGACTTCGCACAGGTACACACTCAATCATCACGGAGCGATGCTCGGGTGGCAAATGTCGCCCGACCAATTGGGAAACGACCGCCCAAGCCTGGTCGGTCCTTTCAAGAACCTTTATTTTGTGGGGCATTGGACGCAACCAGGCGGGGGAATTACACCTGTCATGGTTTCTGCGATGCAGGTTGCGAAACTTATCACCGGCAACCTCCCTTACCGCGCCATACCGCCGGCTGAAGAATTGCATTTATCGAGTCCGGCAGGAGCAATCTCTGCATGAATGCTGCCATTAGCAAATTCGTACCCTACCTCCGAGCTCCCGGGCATGTGCCGGATCGAAATCTCGCGATACTGAGTTCAAAGAACAATTCGTTCGCGCAGAGCCTGATGAATGAGCTTTGCCAACTTCAACCGGCATGGCACTGTGATCTCCTCGATGGCAGCGATGCTCCTTTCGCGACAATTGCTGATAACGCAACTACAAGCTTTGTCTATGTACCATCGACGACTCGCGACGGAATGAAACCCGATCTGAATGAAGCGAAGCGCACGCTAGATCGCACACCTTTCCCTCGGGGATCCCAGCTTGTCCTGCTCTCCAGTGCTCTGATCTACGGAACAGGGCCGGGGCGGCCCGGATTAGTGAGTGAAGAATACGTGCCTTCGCGCAACGGTGAGGGGCGCATTCCCGAGGAATGGCACCAGTTGGAATCATTAGCACGCGAACACCTGGACTTAGTCGCGGTACTTACAGTCTTGCGGCCTGCAATCGTACTTGCCCGGCCAGATTTGTTCAGTCGCCTGCTATCGCATCGCATGGCACTTTCGCTGCCGGGGCACGATCCGGTGTTGCAATTTCTCAGTCTGTCAGATCTTGCCACAGCGATGATCTGCGTGATGAAGGCGCAAAAGCCGGGCACCTTTAACGTTGCGCCAGACGGCGTGATGCCCCTGCATCAAGCCATCAAGTTAAATGGAAGCAATCGTCTTCCTGTCCCGCGTACGATACGGCGAGTTGCCCGGGCATCGGAAGTGTTGGATTTTTTTCGCTATTCCTGGACTATCTCAAATTCAAAAGTAAAAGAACAACTTGGATTTGCTCCCGAAAAGTCGAGCGCGGCGGCGCTGCGGGAGTTTCAACGTGGGAATCGGGATGTTGCCCAGCCTGAGCCCGAATTCGATAAGTTCGGAATGGACAAAAGTTATATCCGCTTCTATGGCAAGTCTCTTTTCAAGTTCCTCTCCGAGTATTACTGGCGCATTGAGGACAAGGGTCTCGAGCACATTCCCCGGCAGGGACCAGGGATTCTGGTTGGGATGCATCGGGGCTTTATGCCCTGGGATGGGGTAATGGCGCTGCACACAATCGTCAAGAAAACGGGCAGGTTTCCCCGCTTCCTCACACATCCCGGACTCCTGAAGTTTCCCTTCCTGGCCAATTTCATGACCAAGCTCGGCGGTGTGGTGGCCTGCCAGGAAAGCGCTAAACGCATACTTGAAAACAACTAATTGGTGGGAATCTTCCCCGAAGGAATTCATGGAGCATTCACCCCTTATCCTCAGGCGTATAAACTTCAGGCATTCGGGCGCGACGCTTTTGTAAAACTGGCGCTGCGCCATCGAGCCCCCATTGTCCCGTTTGTCACGGTGGGGAGCGCCGAAATATTCCCCATTTTCGGCAAGATCAAGTCACGGTTGTGGTCCCGCTACAGCGGGTGGCCTTTTATTCCTATCACGCCGACGTTTCCATTCTTTCCGGTCCCGCTGCCCTCGAAATGGCACACCCAGTTCCTGCCACCAATCAGTGTGGAAAAGTATCCGCCGGAAGCGGCTGAAGATCGCGCCGTAGTTAGAGCGATCAGCCGGGAGGTGCGAACACGAATGCAGCACGCTGTTGACTACATGCTGAGCCAGCGCCGCTCAATCTACTTCGGGTCAATTTTCGAACGGAGGCCGGATGAGAGCCCAAACAAGCCTACGGCGGTTTAGAGATATTCTTCGCGCGCTCATCCGGCACGCCGTTCTTCATTTTTTGCATCAACGAATGGACCGCTGGCCGGCGATAGCCCGCAGGATTCCTGGCGAAAAGCTTTCCGGCCCTAAGCGCTTCCGGCAAATGATTGAAGATGTGGGCGGGACTTTCATTAAGTTCGGCCAGATGCTGGCCATGCAATCTGACTTGATCCCGCTGGAATACTGCGCGGCCCTGTTCAGTCTGTTCGACCGGGTGCCGCCTTTTGATTTTTCAGAGGTGGAAAAAGTTTTTCTCGAGGACCTGGAACACTTTCCCCGGGAGATTTTTGAATCCTTCGATTCTCACCCTATAGCAACTGGCTCAATCGGTCAGGTGCATGTGGCCACGCTCCACGGCCGGAAGGTCGCAGTCAAGGTACGGCGGCCGACGATTGTCAGCGATTTCCACGCCGATATCGCAGCTCTGAACTTCACCGTTCGCATAGTCAAGATGTTCCGGCTCCGGGCCCTTTATTGGATCATGGCGCCGACTGAGGAATTCATTGCCTGGACCCAGGATGAACTCGATTACAGGCGCGAAGCCCATTACATGGAGGAGCTTGGACGCAATGCCAGAGACAATGACCATGAGAAAGTGCCGGCTGTTTTCTGGAGCTGCACCACTGCCCGCATTCTCACTGTGGAGTACCTTGAGGGAGTAACCGTATCTGAGTACTTGCGCCAATTGGAGGCCGGACATCCCCAGGTAAGCCCCGATTTTCTGCCCAGCCTGTTTGGGGCAAGGCTCATTGATAATTTTCTGGGCGACGCATTCCGCCACGGAATGTTCCATGCCGACCTTCATCCCGGCAACCTGATGATCTTGCCGGGAAATGTGGTGGGCTATATCGACTTCGGTATCTCAGGAGTCTTGAGCCGCTACTCCCGTCGCCACCTGATTTCCATGACTCTTGCTTACGCTAGAGGCGACCTGGAAGCCATGTGCGAATCTTTTTTCCGGATCACGACTTTTGACAAGAAAGCGAACGTGCAACACTTCCGCAAGAGCCTGAAGGAAGTGGCATCAACCTGGTATGGAGATCGAGAAGGGGAAAGCCGCTTGCGCAAGAGCATCACGTCAATCATGCTTGAGCTTCTGGTGCTCTCGCGGGAAAACGGGATTTGGCCTCAACGTGATGTCATCAAGTACATCCGCTCGGCGATTGCGCTGGATGGATTGATAAAAACCTTCAGCCCGGGCATGGATATAGGCCGCCACCTGGAACAAGCCTGCGAACGACATATCCGGTGGGACGCGGTTCACAATCTCATTTCGCCCGATACATTCACCGGCTGGTTTGGAGGCTATGCGCACTTGCTGCGCGATGGGTTCTTACGCGGGCTTAACCTGTTGACCCGTTCCGGAGCCAATGCTGCCAGACCGGACATACCTTATAAGAATCGTAATGAAACCAGGTCGCACAGGGCCAAGTGGTTGGGAACTGGCAAAGCGTTAGACATTCGCGTCACTCCCGGAATGGGGCTGAGCAAACGAGACACTGATGACGAGGCAGAGCCATTATTGGACGTCGAAACACCGGCGCAACGCGTCGGCTGGATCAGTCTTCAGGTCCGCGAAGCCTCTTTCTCTCGAACATCAGGCGAGACGAGTTCGATTCCTGCTACAGGAACTGGGCCTGGAACACAGCTGTTTCTCAATTTACCTCTCATCTCGAATCGATCTGCTGCCGGCCGAATATTGTCGTGAGCTGGCCCACACTCCGCTGTCAGCACCGCCGCTCCCGCCTGATGAGGTCCGCCGGATAGTTCTCCAGGAGTTGGGGCATAATCTGGAACTCGCCTTTGCGGAATTTGATCACCAGCCGTTCGAGTCAACGCTCATCGGCCAATCGCATCGCGCAAAACTTGCCACCGGCGCACCCGTCATTGTGGCGTTGTTGCGCCCGCAATACTACCAGGCGCAGCGTGAAGACGGCGCGTGCGAATTTCTTCAGACAGAATTGATCAACGAACAGTGCGGCAATTTGCTGAGTGCGGAGGTCATTGCCGATTTTGTTGGAGCGCTGCGACGGAAGACCAATTTCTCACTGGCCAGAGAAGGAATGGAGTGTATGGGGCGCGATGCGGCGTCTTTCGAACTCCTCCGTTCCCACAGGACTTATCCTGAACTGTCCACCGGCAGGTTATTCACCTTTGAGTTCCCGGAAGGCGAACCGCTGGACCAGGTTCTTCACGATCGGCTAAGAAGCACTGCTGCGCTGGCGCGCCGGCTGTGCCAGGTCTGGTTCCATCAAGCTCTCAACGGTTCTTGTTTTCCGGTCGACCCTCAACTACAGAACGTCCTCGCCAGCGTGAACAACCAGATTAGCTTCGTGAATTGTGACCAGGTAGGCCTTCCCAATAGCGCGAAAGAAAACCTGCGAAATTATTTTACCGCCATGCTATCCGATGATCCTGACAAAGCGGCAACGTACCTGCTCAGGGAAATGGCGCAAATCCGGGCAGGTGCTGTTGATGTTGATCATTTTCGGAGCAGCTTCAGGCAGGCGGCGTATTTTGGCATGCTTGAACCCATCCTGGGGACTGACAGCAATGCGCTGGCGCAAATCACTTTTCAACATTGGAAGACCGCGATTGAGCATGGATATTCAGCCAAAACCCATCTGCTTTGCTTTTATCGTGGACTCTTTGCGATCGCACGAATCGCCAGACAAATTTCTCCTGCTGGTGATCCGCTGCGCGAAGGCATGGAAGATCTTCGCAGTACCGGCGCTTTCGAGCAGATAAAGGAGATTATGGACTGGCGTTACTGGTTCCAGAACTCTGACAAGTTTGCCACCGCCATGGTCCAGCTGCCGCGGGTATTTGATGAAGCGCTCACCAGAGTTTCAGAGCCAACTCCCGAACCACAGGGCAGCGCTGCGTCCTTCCATGAGGAACGGGGCGCTTCCACGGCAAATCTCACATTTCTTTTGGTCCTGGTAGTTGTGATCTCGCAGCTGCCAAATACTCACGGATGGTCCGACAAAATCCTGGTGGTGGCGCTGATGGTTGCCGGTCTTTTAGCGCTCCGCAGATCGGATTGAGATGATGGTCTTACAGCAGCAAGTATTGGGAGGCGAGCACAAATGACTACATCGATTGAAACTATTAGAGATGAGAAAGAACAGTGTTCTGTGGCGACGCCAGCGTTTGCGCCCGCAATGGAGGATTTTTCTCCTGGAATTGAATTTGCTTTCCCCCATGACTTCCAGGAATGCGACTGTACCGTTGAAACCCAGGGCGATCCAGTGCCTGATTTTGTTCGTGGGACGTATTACCTCAACGGTCCTGCGCGGTTCGGATTCGGCCGGTTCGCATTCCAGCACTGGCTCGATGGGGATGGCATGGTCTCATCATTGCGCTTTGGGAGGGACTCAGTTCACCTAAAGAGCCGCTACATTCGCAGCCGTAAGTTTGAAGAGGAGCAAAAAGCCGGACGTCCTTTGTTTCGCACCTTCGGGACTGCTTTCGAGGGCAGCCGTCTGAATAGCATCAATAATGGCCTGGAATCGCCCGTCAACGTAAGTGTCTATCCTTTCCGCGAGCGTCTTCTTGCATTTGGAGAGCAGGGACTTCCCTGGGAACTTGATTCTGAGACCCTTGAGACACGCGGTCAAATGACCTTTGGCGGGCGGCTCAATGCCGCAAGCCCATTTGCCGCCCACCCCAAATTTGATCCTGAAACGGGTGAGATGTTCAACTTCGGTGTCTTCTTTGCTGCGGAAGCGTCGCGGCTCTACTTTTACTGCTTTGGCCCGGAAGGATTTCGCTATCGCAAGAGCGTGACGCTGGAATTTCCCTGCTCCGTACACGACTTCAGCCTGAGCAAGAAATATGCTGTGTTCTATCTCAGCCCTTTCCTGCTCGACATCACGGGACTGCTGCAAAAAGGGCGCACTGTGATGGATTCGCTTACGTGGGAACCGCATCGTGGCAGCCGGCTCCTGGTTCTTGCTCGCAATACGGGCGAAATGATTGCATCCATTCCTGTCGGAAATCGTTATTGCCTGCATCTTATTAATTCCTTTGAGGAGCAGAAGCGGTTAACGGTAGACGCTCTTGAGTTTGATGAGCCCCTTTACGGTCACTACATGCCGGTTCCCAGTCTTTTTCAGAAAGTGTCCCACGGCGGTCCAGTCCGCTTCGTTATTGACCTGGAAACTGGTGAACTGGCTGACCGGCAGGCATTGCACTATCAAAAGGCCCCCGACTTCCCTGCCATAGATCCGCAAAGCGCCATGCATTCCTATAACGATTTCTGGATGCTAGGCATCTCTGCCACCGGCAGTCACGGGCGCAAATTCTTCGATACCCTGGTGCATGCCACCTGGAGCGGAGGCGAAGCCAGCGATATTTACCAGACTCCACCC
>WNFN01219966.1_pt1 | contig 15597 bp, 6 predicted proteins | sample 5400161 | NCBI WGS metagenome assembly WNFN01 (sample SAMN13153353, study PRJNA577476) | soil metagenome | isolation source: 80 cm saprolite on Douglas fir-dominated hillslope | place: USA:California | collected 2013-09-17
CTGAGCGCGACCGCCTTGGCATCGCTCGCGTTCCAGGGCGTCATCGTGGCGTTTGCGAGCTACCTCGTTTGGTTCTGGCTGCTTACGCGGTATCTCGCCGGCCGCTTGAGCATGCTCTCGTTCCTGACGCCGATGTTCGGCGTGCTCTGCGGCGTGGTGTTCCTGAGCGAGCCGCTCACCGGCACTTTCGCGGTCGCCGCGCTGCTGGTCGCCGCCGGCATCGTGCTCGTCAACCTGCGGCGCTAGCGCCGTTCGTCGGCGCCCGCGGCACTCCTGCCAATCGGCGGCAGCCGCTTTAGTAGAATGCCCCTGGGGGTAGTTCACTCGGGGGTAGTTCATTCAATTCCAGGACAAAGCGCAGGCGGCTTTGGACGCGCCGCAGGCTGGTGCCGAAGCTCAGGCATGGACGGCATTCGCGTCGGCGGCTTCGCGCGAAGCGTTCTGCCGCGCATGGCTCGCCCTGCAATGCTCGATGGTGTCCGACGTGCTCGCGGCGCTGCTGCTGGTGCGCGGCGATGACGGGCAGGCGCTGGTGCCGGGCGCGGTGTGGCCCGAGGGCCGGCGCGATGTGAGCTATCTCGCCGCCGCTGCCGAGCAGGCGCTCGCGCAACGCCGCGGCATCGTGGTCGGGCTCGACGCCGCGGAGCGCGCGCAGATGCCGAGCGGCCGCGTGTACGTCGCATTCCCGCTCGAGATCGAAAAGCAGGTGATGGGCGCCGTGGTGCTCGATCTCCTGGCACGGCCCGAGCCGCTCTTGCAGGGCGTGCTGCGCCAGCTCCTGTGGGGCGCGGGATGGCTCGAGGCGCTGCTGCGGCGCCACCAGTCGCGCCGCGATGCGGAGCTCCTCGAGCGCGCCGCCACCGGGCTCGACCTGATGCACGCCGCGCAGGAGCACAGCGCGCTCGCGCCCGCCGCGATGGCGCTGGTGAACGAGCTCGCCACCAAGACCGGCGCCGACCGCGTGAGCCTCGGCCTGCAGAGCCGCGGCCGCCTCGAATTGCGCGCCATCTCGCGCACCGCCTGGTTCGATCGCAAGACGCAGCTCGTCGAGACGATCGAGAACGCGATGGAAGAATCGATCGACCAGCATGCCGCGCTCGCCTATCCACCGGCGCCGGCGGTGCGCGGCAAGGTGATCGTGGCGCAACGCGATCTTGCGGCGCGCGCGGGCGCGGCTGCCGTGCTGACGGTGCCGCTCGCGAGCCGCGGCCGCGCCATCGGCGCGCTCACCTTCGAGCGCAACCAGGGCGCGGGCTTCGATCTCGCCACCATCGAGCTGTGCCAGGCGGTGGGCGAGCTGCTCGGCCCGCTGCTCGAGGGCAAGCTCGAGGCCGAGCGCTGGCTGCACGGCCGCGCGGCGCGCGAGGCTGCGGCATGGGGCGAGAAGCTCGCCGATCCGCGCCGTCCTGCGCTCAAGGTCGGGCTGGTCCTTGTCGTCGTGGCGCTGGTGTTTTTCGTTTTCGTGGACGGCGTGTTGCGCATCCCGGCGAAGACGGTGGTGGAAGGCGCCGTGCAGCGCGCCGCGGTGGCGCCGTTCCAGGGCTATGTCTCCGAGGCCGCGGTGCGCGCCGGCGACACGGTGCAGAAAGGCCAGCTGCTCGCGGCGCTCGACGATCGTGATCTCAAGCTCGAGCGCGTGCGCTGGGACAGCGAGCGCGAGCAGGCCGAGCGCAAGTATCGCGAGGCGCTGGCGAAGCACGACCGCTCCGCATCGCGCGTACTCGCGGCGCAGCTGGCGCAGGCCGAGGCGCAGCTCAACCTGACCGACGAAAAGCTTGCGCGCACGCGGCTGTTGGCGCCGTTCGACGCGGTGGTGGTGTCGGGCGATCTGTCGCAGCAGCTCGGCGCGCCGATCGACCAGGGCAAGGTGCTGTTCGAGCTGGCGCCGCTCGACGCCTATCGCGTGGTGCTGCAGGTGGATGAGCGCGACATCGCCTATCTCAGGCCCGGCCAGCGCGGCGAAGTGGCGCTCACCGGGCTGATCGGCGCGCCGCTCGGCTTCAAGGTGAAGTCGATCACCTCGGTATCGACGCCGCAGGAGGGACGCAACTTCTTCCGCGTCGAGGCCGAGCTCGATGCGGCGCCCGCCGGCGTGCGGCCCGGCATGGAAGGGGTAGGCAAGATCGCCGCCGGCGAGCGGCGTCTCGTCTGGATCTGGACGCGCAACTTCGTCAACTGGCTGCGCCTTTCGCTCTGGGCCTGGCTGCCTTGAGCGGCGAGGCCTTTCTCAGCTCGCTGTGGTATCGCCTCGCGGCGCTGCATCCGAGCCTCAAGCCGCAGGCACGCGTGCGCCGCCACCGCTTTCGCGGCGAAGTCTGGTACGTGGTGCAGGATCCGGCCTCGGGTCGCTTCAACCGCTTCGCGCCGGCGGCGTACCAGCTGCTCGGCCTGATGGATGGCCGGCGCAACATGGACCAGGTTTGGCAGGCGGCGATCGAGCAGCTGGGCGACGACACGCCGAGCCAGGAGGAAGTGATTCGCCTGCTCTCGCAGCTGCACGCGGCCGACCTCCTGCAGTGCGAGACCAATCCCGACTCGGCGGAGCTTTTCGAGCGCTTCGCGCGCCACGAGCGCACGCGGCGCGCCTCGCGCTGGAAGAGTCCCTTCAGCCTGCGCTTTCCGCTGTGGGACCCCGACGCCTTCCTTGGTCGCACGGCGCATCTCGTGCGGCCGCTGTTCGGCTGGGTCGGTGCGCTCGCCTATGGCGTGACGGTCGGCGCAGCCATGGCGCTCGCAGCGCTGCATTGGCCCGAGCTCACCGAGAATCTCGGCGACCGCGTGTTCGCCGCGCAGAACCTGGTGCTGCTGTGGCTGTGCTTTCCGTTCATCAAGCTGCTGCACGAGCTCGGCCACGCGTACACCACCAAGCTCGGCGGCGGCGAAGTGCACGACATGGGGCTGATGCTGCTGGTGTTCACGCCGGTACCTTATGTAGAGGCTTCGGCAGCGAGCGGCTTTCGCAGCAAATGGCGCCGCGCGCTGGTCGGCGCTGCCGGCATGCTGGTCGAAACCTTCATCGCGGCGCTCGCCATGTTCGTCTGGGCGGCAGCCGAGCCGGGCGTGCTGCGCGCCATCGCCTTCAACATCATGCTGATCGCCGGCGTCTCGACCGTGGTGTTCAACGCCAACCCGCTGCTGCGCTTCGACGGCTACTACATCCTCACCGATTTGCTCGAGATCCCGAACCTCGCGCAGCGCGCCACGCGCTATTGGCGCTATCTGGCCGAGCGCTACCTTTTCCGCATGCCCGATCCAGCGACGCCGGAGCTCGCGCCGGGCGAGGCACGCTGGCTCGCCTTCTACGCGCCGGCGGCGCTGGTGTATCGCCTGCTGGTGCTGGTGGCGATCGTGTTCTACATCGCCGCGCAATGGTTCTTCATCGGCGTGGCGCTCGCGATCTGGGGCGTGGTCGGCATGCTGGTGCTGCCGGTCTGGAAATTCCTGAGCTATCTGTTTGCTCTGCCACGGCGCGGCCGCCTGCGCCGGCGTGCCCTGCAGGTGTCCGGTGCCATCGCGGCTTGTGCGCTGGTGCTGCTTTTTGCGCTGCCGATGCCGCATCGCCTGATCGCCGAAGGCGTGGTCTGGCTGCCCGACGAGGCCAACGTGCGCGCCGGCGCCGACGGTTTCGTGCGCGCGGTCGCGGTGGCGCCCGGGACCAGCGTCGATCCCGGCAGGCCCCTGGTGGAGAGCCGCGATCCGCAGCTCCTCGCGCAGCTCGCGGTGAGCGAGGCGCGCATCGACGAGCTCGACGCGCGGCTCGACGTGCAGCGCTTCAACGAGCGCGTGCAGGCCGAGCTCACGCGCCAGGACCTGGAGCGCGAGCGCGCCGCGCGCGATCGTCTGCTGGAGCGCATCGAGCAGCTCACCGCGCGCAGCGCCGTGAGCGGCCGCTTCGTGCTGGCACGCGCCGACGACCTGCCGGGAAGATTCCTGCGCAAGGGCGAGCTCATCGGCTACGTCACCCAGCAAGGCCGCAGCATCGTGCGCGTGGTGGTGTCGCAGGACGACGTCGATCTCGTGCGCAACCGCCTGGCGCGCGCCGACGTGCGGCTCGCCGAGAACCTGGCCGAGGTGGCTCCCGCCACCGTGCTGCGCGAAGTGCCCGCGGCGAGAGACGAGCTGCCGAGCTCCGCGCTGTCCAGCCACGGCGGCGGTGCGCTCGCCGCCGATCCGCGCGATCCGCGCGGCGGCAAGTCGCTCGCCAGCACCTTTCAATTCGACCTCGAGCTGCCCGCGCAAAGCCGCAGCGAGAGCTACGGCGGGCGCGCCTACGTGCGCTTCGTGCTGAAGCCCGAGCCGCTCGCCGTGCAGTGGTATCGCCGCATCCGCCAGGCGTTCCTCGCCCGCTTGAATGTCTGAACGCGCCTGCGCCGCCTACGCCGAGCGCCCCGATGCGCGCGACAGCGCGCTCGATCGGCGCCTGCTGGCGTTCGCCGCGCGCGTCCGGCGCCCGTTCGGCTCGCGGCTGCGACGCGCCGGCGAGCTGGTCGCGCTCACCGAGAGCCTGCAGCACGAGATCGACGGGTTGTCCAGCGCGGCGCTGCGCGAGGCGGCCGACGAGCTGCGCTCGCCGCTCCTGCGCCGCGGCTTCGCGCCGGAGCTGGTGGCGCGTGCCTTCGCAATGATCCGCACCGCGGCCGAGCGCGCGGTCGGCATGAAGCATTTCCCGGTGCAGCTCATGGGCGGCCACGCGATGCTCTCGGGCATGCTCGCCGAAATGCAGACCGGCGAGGGCAAGACGCTCACCGCGACGCTGCCGGCCGCCGCCGCCGCGCTCGCCGGGATGCCGGTGCACGTGGTCACGGTCAACGACTACCTCGCGAAGCGCGATGCCGACTGGATGCGCCCGGTGTACGAAGCACTCGGCTTGCGCGTGGGCGTGACGCAGCACGGCCAGTCTCCCGAGGAGCGGCGCGGCGCCTACGCCGCCGACATCACCTACTGCACCAATAAGGATCTGGGTTTCGACTACCTGCGCGACAGCCTCACGCTCGGGGCGCGCAGCGGCCAGGGGCGCCTCCTGCTGGAGAAGATGCTCGGGCGCGGCGACCGACTCGACCGGCTGCTGCTGCGCGGCCTGCACTTTGCGATCGTCGACGAGGCCGACAGCGTGCTGATCGACGAGGCGCGCACGCCGCTCATCATCTCGAGTGCGGCCGATGCGCAAGGCGAATCCGCGCTGTATGCCGCCGCGCTGGAGCTCTGCCGGCAACTGGTCCTCGAGGTCGACTTCCACATCAACCGCGCCGAGCGCACGGTGCGCCTGACCGAGGCCGGCCGCACCCGCGTCGGCGCGCTGGCCGAGGACCTGCCGGCGGCCTGGCGCTCGCTACGCGCGCGCGAAGAGCTGGCGCAGCAGGGCCTCGCGGCGCTGCGCCTGCACGAGCTCGACACGCATTACCTGGTGCGCGAAGGCAAGGTGCAGATCATCGACGAGTACACCGGACGCGTGCTCGCCGACCGGTCCTGGGAGCGCGGCCTGCACCAGCTGGTCGAGGCGAAGGAGGGCTGCGAGGTCACGGGACGCCGCTCGACGCTCGCGCGCATCACCTACCAGCGCCTATTCGGGCGCTACCTGCGGCTCGCGGGCATGACCGGCACCGCGACCGAAGTCGGGCCCGAGCTCGAGGCGGTCTACGGCTTGAAGGCGGTGCGCATTCCGACGAATCGTCCGTCGCGCCGCAGCGATAACGGCGCGCGCCTCTACGCCAGCCAGGAGCGCAAATGGGAAGCGGTCGGCGACACGATCGCGGCGATCACGCGCGCCGGCCGCCCGGTGCTGGTCGGCACGCGCTCGGTCGCGGCATCGGAGGAGCTCGACCGGCTGCTGAGCGCGAGCCGCATCGAGCACGTGGTGCTGAACGCGCGCCAGGACAGCGAAGAGGCCGAGATCGTGGCGCGCGCCGGCGAGCCGCGGCGCGTCACCGTCGCGACCAACATGGCGGGACGCGGCACCGACATCAAGCTCGCGCCCGAAATCACTGCGCTCGGCGGGCTGCATGTAATTCTTACCGAGTTCCACGAATCGGCCCGCATCGACCGGCAGCTCTTCGGCCGCTGCGCGCGCCAGGGCGATGCGGGCTCGCACGAGGCGATCGTGAGCCTCGAGGACGATCTTTTCCGCCGGCATGCGGGTGCGATGACCGAGGCCTTCCATAGGTATGCGCACGAGCTTCCCGGCTGGTGCACCGGCGTGCTGCGGACTGCCGCCCAGACCTCTGCCGAGGCGGCGAACGCGCACGATCGGCGGGTTACCATGGCGGAAGACCGGCGGCTCGACACCGCGCTGGCCTTCACGGGGAGTGGGGAGTGAAATCGGGTTTTCTCGCAGGCGTCCTTTGCGCCGTTGCAGCGGCTGCGCAGGCCGGCGATTTCGATTGCGTCATCGAGCCGAGGCAGGTGATCGAGGTGCGCGCGCCGATCGAGGGGCTGATCGAGCGCGTCAACGTCGACCGCGGCGACATCGTGCGCAAAGGCCAGGAGCTGGTGATCCTCGATACTTCGCTCGAGCGCGCGGCCGCGGCGATCGCCAAGCAGCGCTCGGAGATGGAAGGCGCGGTGCGCTCGTGGGAGTCGCGCGTCGATCTCTCCACGAAAAAATCCGAGCGCGCGCAGAACCTGCACGGCCAGAACTACGTCTCGGCGCAGGCGCGCGACGAGGCATTGACCGAGCGGGTGCTGGCCGAATCGGAGCTGCGCGATGCGCAGGACAACCGCAAGCTCGCAGCGCTCGAGCTGGCGCGCCAGAACGAAGTCATCCGCCTGAAGACCATCCGCAGCCCGATGAACGGCATCGTGACCGAACGGTTACAGCACCCCGGCGAGCTCGCCGAGGCCGGCGTCGGACGCAAGCCGATTCTCAAGCTCGCCGAGATCGACGTGCTGCATGTGGAAGTGCTGCTGCCGGCGCCCGCGTACGGCAAGATAAAAATCGGCATGGAAGTCGAGGTGGTGCCCGAAATTCCCGCCGGCTCGCGCCACCGCGCGACGGTGAAGGTGATCGACCGGCTGCTCGACGCCGCGAGCAGCACTTTCGGGGTGCGCCTCGAGCTCGCCAATCGCCAGCACAAGATCCCCGCCGGGATCCGCTGCAGCGCGCGTTTCCCGGGGGTAGAGTCGGGCGGGCGGCTTAAGCCGGTACGATAATTTTTTCCAACGCTTTTCAATATTCGAGGACACGACGATGGCCGCACAGCAACTGATCTACGAAACCGCGGTTCCCGTATCGAAAACGCGCCACGCCCAATGGTCCGTGGAGATCGGCAGCGACTTCGCGTTCAGCCGCAAGGTGAACTCGGTGCCGCTGATGGCGGTGGAGTTCCCGGGCGCGGCGGCCGAGTACGCGATCGTCTTCGCCGGCAACGAGGAAGCGGTGATGCCGGCGGTGATCCTCGGCATGCGCGAGCACGAAAACCTCTACCTCGGGCCGCTTGGCGGCTGGCAGGCGAAATACGTCCCGGCGTTCCTGCGCCGCTATCCGTTCGTGTTCTCGAGCAACGACGAGGGCAAGAACTTCGTGCTGTGCATCGACGAGGGCTTCCCCGGCTTCAACCAGGAAGGCCGCGGCGAGAAGCTTTTCAACGGCGAGGGCAAGCCGTCGCCTTTCGTCGATAACGTGCTGAAATTCCTGCAGAGTTACCAGATGGAGTTCCGCCGCACGCAGCAGTTCTGCAAGAAGCTCCAGGAGCTCAACCTGCTCGAGCCGATGCGCGCGCAGGTGACGCTCGACTCGGGCGAGCGCATGGCGCTCACCGGCTTCATGGCGGTGAGCCGCGCGCGGCTGAAGACGCTGCCGGGCGAGAAACTCGCCGAAATGGCGCGCAACGACGAGCTCGAGCTGGTGTACGCGCACCTGCATTCGATGCGCAACTTCGTCGCGATGCGCGAGCGCTTCACCGCGCCGGCGGCGAAGCTGCCGGAGGTCGGAATAAGCAGCGCCGCGGACTCGGAAGTCAAGGGCCGCAAAGCGGAGCCGGAAAAGCCCTCGAAGAAGCGCTAAGAACTTCCGGCATAGCGTTGGCTGCGCACAGTTTTGTCGCACGCATCGCGCGATGGCGCGCGCTCTGCGAACCGTCACAAAACTTTCATGCGGTTTTCGTTGTGACGCAGTGCACGCCCGCGTAATATTCCGCGCAGCAGTTTTGCAGCAGCGCCAGCGAACAAACGCACGGGGCCGCGCCATCAAGCTTAAAGAAGGCGCGGGCGTACAACAGTAGTTGGCAAGGGAGCAAGTCCGGCATGGGTTGGGCTCGGGCCATCGATGGCGCCCTGAGATCGCTTGCGCGCGTCTGGCGTTTCCGCACGACTCCCCGCCGCAGACCCAGGCACAAACCGCCGTCCCGCCGCCGGCTGCTGTTCGAGATGCTCGAGCCGCGGCTGCTGCTCTCCGCGAGCCCCACTTCAGTAGCGAGCGTTACCGGCGGCGTACTGGTGGCCAACCTCACCGAGGGTGCCGACAGCGTCGTCTTCGAAAAGATCGGCGGCGACGCCGACGTCGGTTACAGCATCAACGTCGCGCTCGGCAGCTACGACGCCGAGACCTATACCGCAGTACGCAGCATCATCGCCGACGGTCTGGGCGGCAACGACAAGTTCCTGCTCGTCGGCCTGCCTTCGGACCTGCCCGTCACACTGAGCGGCGGCGCCGGCGACGACACCTACTCGTTCGCGCAGGGCACCGGCGGTACGGTGACACTCACCGACGCCTCCGGCACCGACACGCTGGACTTCACCGGCATGAGCACGGGGGTGACGGTCGATTTGTCGAGCGGTGCAGCCCAGACAGTAGCGCCGGGCCTGACGCTCCAGCTCTCGACGCCGAGCGCTTTCGAGAACCTGAGCGGCGGCCGCGGCGACGACGTTCTCACGGGCAACGCCGGCAACAACGTCATCATCGGCGGACCGGGCAGCGACGTCCTGACGGGGGGCGGCGGCACCGACAAGATCGTCGACATCGACCGGCCGCTCGTCCTGCTGCCCGGCATCGGCGCCTCCTATCCGATCGACGACATCACGGTCGTCAACGCATGGTTCGATCACCGCGGCGTGCTGCCCGAGCAGCTCGAGATCGACCCGCTCGCCAAGGTCTACGCCGACATGATCCAGACCTTGAAGAACGTCGGCTACGTCGAAGGCGAGACGCTGTTCCTCGCGCCCTGGGACTTCCGCCTGTCGGTCGCGCCCCGGCCGACCGATGCGACCTACGACGGGCACATCGACGGCTTGAGCGCCGAGAACCTCACCGACGGCACCTACCAGTACGCGGTCGATTATTTCGGCCACGCGATGGACCGCGCGGTCAATGCCTGGAAGAGCGAATACGGGGTCGCGCCGGTCGACATCGACGTGCTCACGCACTCGACCGGCGGCCTGATCGCGCGCAGCTACATCCAGAGCGACGCCTACAACACGGCTCTGCCCGACGGCGATCTTCTGCCCAAGGTGCACGATCTCGTGCAGGCGGGTGTGCCGGAGCGCGGTTCCACCTCGGTGTGGAACGCGATGCACAACAACTGGGTCGACGACCTGACGATGCGCTTCTTCTCGAAGATCGTCGAGCGCGCCTGGAACGACATGCTGGCCGGCACGCCCATCACGGGCGCCGACTACGACATCACGTTGACGTCGCCGAGCGTGCTGACCAACGGTGTGCCGGACCCGGTGAAGTTCGTGCGGCTGTACGCCAACACCCTGTACGACCTGCTGCCGACGTTCGATTTCATCCAGGCCGGCAACCAGCTGGTCGACTCGAACGACCTCGACATCAACGACGACGGCGTCATCAACTCGCAGGACAGCGTCCTCGCGCAAAGCTTTATCGACGAGAACGGCGACGGCACGTCGGACTTCGTCAACCGCTTCCTGCTCGATCTCAATGCCGGCCTCGACGCCGACTTCACCCTGGCGGCCCTCCAGGCAAGCGCGACGCACACCGTCACCGTCAACGGCCAGGTGCGCAATCCGAACGCCTTCCTTGGCCAGATGACGGGCGAGCTCACCGTCATCTACGGCGCCGACCAGGCCTCAGGCACATCGGTGTCGGCGCACCAGGGCGACCCGAGCCCGCTGCCGGGGTTCGAGATCGTCGATCTCACCAACTTCTTCGGCCGTTCGCCGCACACCACCGAGCAGTGGTGGAAGGAAGTGGAGACCGACGGCACCGGCGACCAGGCCGTGCTCACCGAGTCGACGCTCGGCCAGTTCCAGACCGCAGACGGCGGCTTCATCTCCAAGGTGCAGGCGCCCGACATGGAGGCGCAGCCGGGCGAGAAGCTCAATCACCGCGGCCTGATCGAGACCGTCACCGGCGAGTCGACGATCCTGAACGCCCTCGGCGTGCCGTATCTGACCTCGCAGATTTCCACCGGCCTGGTCGCCAGCACGGTCGACAGCCTGAAGAACGTCGTCGCGCGCGGCATCTTCTCGATCAGCGATCTGCGCGACGATGTACAAAACGCAGGCAGCGATCTGCTCGGAAGCCTCAAGTCCAGCCTCTCCAACCCACACCAGACGCTGCACGACATCGGCGTCGGCATTGGCCTGCTCGACGTCGCCGATATCGTCGGCGGCATCGTGCTGCACGACGGCCACGACGTCTATGTGATCGGCACCAACAGCGGCTCGGACTTCCAGCTCGCATTCGACGCGAGCCTCGGCAAGATGACCGTGCAGGACCTGCTGGCGATTCCCGGCGGGCTGTTCGCCAGTCCCACGGCGTTCGACACGCCGACCGATTCGATCCACGTCGAGCTGAACGGTGGCATCGACAACTTCGGCCTGCAGTCGCTCGATCCTGCCTTCCACGGCAAGCTGGTCGTGGACGACGACATCCTCACGGTGCGCACCAACCTGACGTCGCCGGTCGACCTCGAGCTCACTGCCGACGTCGCGATCGTCGTCAACGACAACCGCTTCATCTCGACGCGCGAGATTCCGGGCGGCAACGTCATGACCGCGCTGTCCAGCGGCGACTCGCATTCGATCACGCTGCGCGCGCCGCTGATCGCGCTCGGCGCGGGCGCCAAGCTCCTCGCGCAGGCTACCAGCGGGTATGCGGCAGGCGACATTACGCTCGAGGCGACCGACCTCACCGGCAAGGAAACGCCGTTCATCTCGCTGCAGGATGCTGAAGCCGGGATCGCGCTCGCCGGCGCCACCATCAAGGGCGGGGCGATCGACATCAAGGCGACGGCCGGCAGCAAGCGCCTGTTCGGCGACACCGGCACGGCCACCGACAAGGTGCTGGACTTCATGCAGTCGAACAGCCCCTTCAAGGTCGGTGTCGCCTGGAGCGAGGCCGATGCCACGGTGACCGTGAGCGCGGGCACGCTGATCGAAGGCGCCTCGGTCTCGATCAGCGCCGATGCGCGCACCGAGGCCAAGATCAAGACCTTCAACAAGGTGCTGGCGCTCGCCTAGACGTCACCGCGACGCGATCGCTGCTGCCGATTCCGAGCGACCAGGAGAACAAGGCCGACCTCTCGCTCGCCGCCGGCTTCTCGAACATCAGCTCCTCCGCGGTGGTGGCGAGCGGCGCCACCGTCACCAGCACCGCCGGCAAGCTCGACGTCACCGCCGATGCGCTGCGCAACTTCAGCGTCTCCGCGAGCGCGGGGGTGCTGGAAGACGGCGCCGTCGGCATGGCGGTCACCATCAGCGAGAGCGACACCGACGTCACGGCCGCGATCGACGGCCACGCCACGGCGCAAGGTAACGTCGCGGTGCGCGCCGGCTCGAAGACCGACGACCCCGACACCGTCGCCATCGAGCAGAACAAGGCCGCCGCGTCGGCGCAGGTCGGCAGCGGCGCGGTGGCGCGCAAGGTGATCGGCTCCAATCCGAGCAACGCGCAGGTCAAGGATTATCAGGCCGCCAAGACCCCGGCGCAGGATAGCCGCGGTGGCGGTGGCACGCCGCTCGCGTTCTCCGCCGCGTTCAACTGGAACGACCACGATACCGACGTCACGGCGCGCATCGGCGACGGCGCTCAGGTGGTGTCCACGGCGGGCAGCGTCGACGTCAATGCCCTGATCACCGACCTGCCGCGCTTCAACGTGCGCGCGTTTGTCGACTCGCAGAAGCTCGACGAGGCCAAGGCCGCGGGCAAGCCCGGCAACACCAAGAACAATTCAGTCGCCGCCGCGGTGCTGGTCGGGGAGGTCACGAACACCGCCACCGCCTACATCGGCAAGAGCGCAATGGTCGACGCGTACGGTGCGCTGACCGTGGAAGCCGACGCCAACCTGCCGCTCAACATCACCTGGTGGGCCGACCTCGCGGCGAACCACTCCATCACCGATCTCGTAAATTTCCTCAAGGGCAAGGCGAACAGCAACTTCGGCCTTGCCAACGAGGTCGCCGCGACCTACGCCCAGGCGAACGCCACCGGCACCAAGACCGCGCTTGCCGGCGCGGTGAACATCGTCACCTTCAACAACAACGCCAACGCCTGGATCGACGAGGGCGCGCAAATCAATCAGCAGGCGGCGCTGCATTCGGCGGGCCAGGCCGTCGTGGTGAAGGCGAGCGTCAAGACCGAGACCCTCGACCTCGCCGGCATCTTCGGCTTCCCGCTGATCAACGCCGGGTCGACCTCGGGCGGCGCCGGCGGTGGCGGCGCCTACCTCGGCACCACCTATAACAACAGCTCCAGCGCGCGCATCAAGAAGGGCGCGCAAGTGCACGGCGCCTCGGTCCAGGTCGAGGCCGACACCACGGCCTACGAGATCTCGATCTCGGAATCCTCGGGCAAGGCCGACAAGCTGGCGGTCAACGGCTCGATCGCGATCATCGGCGTCCATAACACGACGATCGCGCAGATCGAGGATGGCGCTACGGTCGACTCCGGCGCCAACGTCAGCGTGCGAGCGATCGACGACACGCGCCTTTACTCAGGGACCGGCGGCTGGACCAAGGGACAGAGCGTCGGCGTCAACGGCGCCATCACCTTGCACGACGTCACGCGCGACACCGAAGCGGTGATCGGCACCCGCGGCAGCGAGACCAACGAAACGACCGGCTCGGTGACGGCGGCAGGCGACCTGCTGGTCGAGGCGAAAAACACCGGGCAGACGCTCGCCATCTCGTTCGCCGCGGCGATCACGACCGAGACGCCGAGCGGTGCCAACGCCACGATGGGCAAGGACGCACCGAAGGGCGGTGGCAAGTACGGCTTGGCCGTATCGGCCAACGTCTCGATCAACGATTTCGACGACACCGCGCTCGCCTTCATCCGCGACAGCACGGTTTCCGCAGCCGGCGTCACGGTCACGGCGACCAACGACACCGAGATCATCGCGGGCGGCGGCGCCGTGTCCGTCACCGGCGGAAGCCCTGATCCCAAGACCGGGCAGACCGGTCAGCAGGGAGCCAGTCTCTCCGGCGCGTACGCCGAGAACGACGTCACTTCGCGCACCAGCGCTTATGTGGAGAACTCGACGCTGGCGGCGAGCGGCGCCGTAGCTGTTACCGCGCACTCGGCCATGAACATCATCGCGATCTCGGCGAGCGGCAGCATCGCGCGCAATAACGGCTTCGCCATCGCCGGACAGGTCTCGGTCAATTCGATCGACGCCGATACCTCCGCCTATCTCGACCACGCCACCGTCGGCTCGGCCGGCGCGCGCGCCGGCGCAGTCAGCATCTCGGCTTCGGACACGTCGAGCATCCTTGCCGTCGCCGGCGCGATCAGCTACGGCGGCAAAGCGGGCCTCGGCGCCGCCGTGTCGCTCGCCACCATAGATAACGACGTCTCGGCCTACGCCCTCGACTCGGACGTCACTGCGGCCAGCCTCAACGTAAGCGCGACCAGCGACACCGACATCCTTACGGTCACCGCCGCAATCTCGGCGAGCGGCACTTGGATGGCGGCGGCGGTTTCGGTCTCGATCAACTCGATCACGGACGACACGCTCGCCTATGTCAGCGGCAGCGGGGTCGACACCACGGGCGGCGTCACCCTGACCGCGATCGACGGCTCGAGCACCCTGGCCATTGCCGGCGGTGTCGGCGTCACCATCTCGAAGCGCGGTTCGGGCGACACCAGCGGCGGCCAGGGCGGCTCGGTGGGCGTCGCGATCAGCGACAACGAGATCACCAACTCGCTGAAAGCGACGCTCGACAACGCAGCGATCTCGGCGGGCGGCCCCGTCAGCGTGAGCGCGACGTCGACTGCGGATATCCAGGCGTTCACGCTCGGCGGCTCGGTCACCGGCGCCGGCGGACAGGGCACCAGCGCCGCGCTCTCGGGCGCCGGCGCCGAGTCCGACAACAGCGTCACCAATACGGTCGAAGCGCATATCGCCGGCAGCACGGTGACGACGACCGGCACCACCAGCATTTCCGCGACCGACAACAGCTCGATCACCGCCGATGCCGGCGGCCTCGCGATCTCGGTCGCGGCGGCGACCGGCGGCGGCAACTCCGGCGCGCTATCGGTCGGCGCCTCGCTGAGCGACAACAGCATCCACAACAGCATTCGCGCTTTCATCGACAGCTCGACCGTGTCGGCTTTCGGCACCGTCACGCTGACCGCCGATTCCACGGCGTCGATCGACGCGTGGACCATCGGCGCCGCGCTTTCCGGTGCCGGCTCCGGCGGCTCGCCATCGCCGACGCCGTCGCCGAGTCCGACCCCCACGCCGACACCGAGTCCCGACCCCATCCCGGACCCGACGGCGACTCCGAGTCCTTCGCCCAGCCCGACACCGAGTCCGTCGCCTTCCCCGACGCCGACGCCGGGATCGTCCTCGGGCGGCCTGACCGGTGCATTGGCCGGCGCAGGGGCGGGATCGACCAACACGATCGCGCAAACCGTCGAGGCCGGCATCACGGGCGGCAGCACGGTGAGCGCCACCCAGAGCGGCAGTAAGGTGCTGCTCATCGCGAGCGATGGTTCGGCGATCAAGGCGGACGCCGGCGGCGTCGCGGTCTCGGTCGCGGCGAAGACGAAGAATTCCAACTCGGCTTCCGGTTCCGCTTCGGTCGGTGCGGCGATCGCGACCAACAGCATCACCAATACGGTCAAGGCGCACGTCGATGGCTCGACCGTCACCAGCACCACGCAGTTGTCGCTGACGGCCGCTGCTACCGCATCGATCGATGCGCTGTCCTTCGGCGTCGCGGCTTCCGGTGCCGGCAACAGCGGCGGCTCGGGGCTTACCGCGGCGCTGGCGGGCGCGGGCTCGGGCGCGAGCAACAGCGTCGACAACACCATCTGGGCCTCCATCAAGGACAGCACCGCCAAGAGCACTGCAGGCACGGTGTACCTCGGTGCGAGCGATGGCTCCAAGATCCAATCCGATGCCGGCGGCTTCGCGATCAGCATCGCGGCCACCAAAGGCAGCGGCCCTGCGCCATCGGGCGCGGTCGGCGCATCGGTTGCGGATAACGAGATCGGCAAAGGCGCGGGGCAGTCGGTCAAAGCCACCATAGAGAATTCGACGGTGAACGCCGCGGGCGACGTCAGCCTGAGCGCGCTCTCCACGGCGAGCATCGAGGCGCTCACCATCGGCGGCTCGGCCGCCGGCTCGGGTTCCAGCGGCAGCGGGCTGAGCGGCGCGCTCGCCGGCGCCGGCGCCGGATCAGTCAACAGCATCC
>WNFN01025414.1_pt1 | contig 15595 bp, 17 predicted proteins | sample 5400161 | NCBI WGS metagenome assembly WNFN01 (sample SAMN13153353, study PRJNA577476) | soil metagenome | isolation source: 80 cm saprolite on Douglas fir-dominated hillslope | place: USA:California | collected 2013-09-17
TGATCGAGCCTCTGGGCCAGGACCCGGAACGTCTTCTCAAACAAGAGGATGGCAGTTTCGCTCTGCGCTCGTCACCCCGGGACCACATCACATTTCTCCTCGAAAACAATCATGCGGTGGGGATGAAAATGGACCCCTCGGGCTTTGGCGTCCCGCTTTCAGGAGAACGCGTTGGCGACGGCGACCCGCGAACATTCCACCAACAGCTGCGCTAGCGTCGGCTTGTTGTTGCACAGCGATTCATCACGTTACGAGTCCATGTAAAATTGACGTCCTATGCCGGTTGAAGCTGTCCAGCACTTGCGACGCATGCGCGGAGGGGCGCAGGCGCACCTGATGCGCGCCCGCGACGGCCACTTCTACGTCGTCAAATTCCAGAACAACCCGCAGCATCTCCGCGTGCTGGCCAACGAGTTGCTGGCCACGCGCCTAGCCGAACGCATTGGATTGCCGGTGCCGGTCGCGGAAGTAATTCAAGTGGACCCGTGGCTGATCGAAAACACGGCGGAGCTGCGCATCGAGCTTGCCGGAAATTCCACGCCCTGCCAGTCCGGGTTGCATTTCGGCGCGCGCTACGTGTGCGATCCCGCGGATGGACAAGTCTTTGACTACCTTCCTGAGAGCATGCTGGGCAAGGTGAAAAACAACGCTGCTTTTGCCGGCATGCTGGTCTTGGACAAATGGCTGGGCAACGCCAACGGGCGCCAGGCGGTATTCTGGAAGAAATCCCAGGAGAGAAAATATAACGTCAGCTTCATCGACCAGGGTTATTGCTTCAATGCCGGCGACTGGGACTTCCCGGATTCGGCCCTGCGCGGCGTGTACGCACGCAATTGCGTGTATGCGTACATCTGCGGCTGGGAGTCATTTGAGCCGTGGTTGCAGCGAGCGGAGAACTTCGATCCCGAAGCCGTGCGGGAAATTGCGGGAGAAATTCCTCCTGAATGGGCTGGACATGACTGGCCGGCGCTGGAGAAGCTGGTGGAGACGATCGTGGAACGCCGGGCCAAGGTGCGGGAGCTGATTGCGGCTTTCCGTGATTCCTCGCGGCAGCCCTTCCCGGCCTGGGGCCGTGAATCGAAAGCGCAGGCAGTGACACCACAGCGCCTGATGTAAGAGACAAAGCGGCGAAGCCGGCTTGCGCGCTGAGCCGCCTGTAACAGGAGCACTCAAAAGCTTAGTCGAGAAAGCTGCTGAGCGGTTTGGAGCGAAGCGACATGGAAACTAGATGCAATTTCTTCCTGCTGCGTTACGTGCCGGATGCGGTAAAGAACGAATTTGTGAACATCGGCCTGGTGCTGTTGCCGCAGGCCGGCGGCGCCGAGCTGCGCTTTACCCGCGACTGGTCGCGCGTGCGCTGCCTGGACCCGCAGGCTGATCTGGATCTGCTGGGGGCGCTGGAAGTTGACCTGCGCGAAAAGCTGCGCGAGATGAACGGCGACCGAGACTTCATCCTGCGCAAAATCCAAGACTCGTTCTCCAACGCTTTGCAACCCTCGGAATTCAAAGCTTGTTTGGCCGAATCTCCCGCGTCGGAAGCCGACGCGCTGGCCCGGCTCTATCTGGAACACGAGCGGCGCCGCCAGCCGCGCGAGACCAGCGCGCGCCAGGCAATCTTCGAGCGCATGCGCGAAGAGTTTGAGAGCGCCGGCGTCTGGCGCGTCATGCGCAAGGAGATCAGGGCTGCCGACTATACTCGCAGCGGCGATCCGCTGAAGATTGACTGCGGGTACGGTGCTTTAACCAGCGGCACGGTAAAAATGTTTCATGCTCTGGGACTGCCGCCTGATGTGAGCGCCATAAACGCCGTGAACGCCGCCAAGCTGCTGGCCTTCAGCTTTCCCCGCCTGGCCGAGGGAATCAGAAACAAGGAAGGCAAACAGGCGGAGCTGACCGCTGTGATTGAAGACGGCCTGGAGCGCAGTAGCGAAGCCTCAGCCGAAGCCGTTGGCTTTGCCCTGGAGACGCTGGCGCAGCAATCGATCCGGACGGCGACGCTCACGCAGATGCCGGCGCTTGCCGCCGCGGCAGCGCGGGAGATGGGGATCGGGTAATACACAGAGACGACCAAGCCATTATGAACGACCACGACAGAAAGGAAACTCCTATGAACCCAGTTGCAATCGTCATGCTCGGCGCCACCATGGCTGCCGGCGGAACACCGTCCCAAACCGTAAATTTCGACAACCTCAAGACCGGCGCGCCGCCGCCCGGCTGGACCGCCACGCAGACCGGCAACGGTCAAGCCAAGTGGACAGTGGAGAAAGACGACACCGCACCGAGCAAACCGAACGTGCTAAAGCAATCGGGCCAAGCCACTTATCCGGTTTGCATCAAGGACGACACCAGCCTGAAGGACGGTTTTGTCGAAGTGAAATTCAAGCCCATCTCGGGGAAGGAAGACCAGGCCGGCGGCCTCATCTGGCGGGCCAAAGATTCAGACAACTACTACATCGCCCGCGCCAATGCTCTTGAAGACAATGTCACTATCTACCACACGATCAACGCACGGCGCAGCGAAAAGAAACGCACCAGCATGAAAGTTGCCACGAACCAATGGCATACTTTGCGCGTCGATTTCCAAGCCAATCACTTTACGGTGACATTGGACGGCAAGAAAGCCCTGGATTGGGACGACGACACCTTCAAGGAAGCCGGCAAAGTTGGCGTTTGGACCAAAGCCGACAGCGTGACATTGTTTGATGATTTCACGTACGGCGCAAAATAGTTACCCAATATCTTCGTCAAACTTTTCCAGGTAATCCCGGACCGCCACCATGAACTTGAGCCGGGTTGCGGGCGTGAGCGATCCCGCACAGCGGGAGAGCGGGAGTCCGCAGGCGAAATCCTGAGCGCGAGCGCGAAGGATCTACCCAATATCTTCGTCAAACTTTTCCAGGTAATCCCGGACCGCCACCATGAACTGGTCGGCTTCGGCGCCATCGATGATGCGGTGGTCGTAGCCCAGCACCAGGCGGAGGATGTGGCGCACGGCGATGGAATCATTGCCGTCCTCATCCGTGAGCACCACTGGTTCCTTGAAAATGCCGCCCATGCCCAGGATGGCCACTTGCGGTTGGAGAATGATGGGCGTGCCGAACTGAGGTCCGTAAATCCCTGGATTGGTAATGGTAATGGTGCCGCCCTGGACCTCGTCCGGCACCAGTTTCTTGGCGCGGGCGCGTTCGCCCAGGTCGGTGATGTTGCGTTGCAGGCCCACGAAGCTCAGGTTCTCCGCGGCCTTTACCACCGGCACGATCAGGCCCCACTCCAGGGCCACGGCAATGCCGATGTTGATGTTCTTGTGGTATTGAATTCCGTCGCCCGTCACCGATGCGTTGACGATGGGCTTGGTGCGTATGCCGTGCATGAGCGCCTTGGCGATGAACGGCATGTAGGTCAGCTTCACGCCGTGGCGCGCTTCCCAGGCCTTGCGCGCTTTTTCCCGCAGCTTGACGATGCGGGTCATGTCCACCTTGAAGATGGTGTGGACGTGGGCGCTGATGCGGCGCGACTCCACCATACGCTCGGCAATCTTCTTGCGCATGGGCGTCATAGGCACCAGCTCGCCGGGCAATTCGTGGAACGCAGGCGCGGGAGCAGATGGGGTCGCTGAAGCAGAAGACCGCTGTGCCGGAGCCGATGTCTGGGCTGCGGGGCGCGCGGACTGCGGCGGCATGGTCGCGGCAGCCGGACGGGCCGAGCCCGGTCCGTGCTCCTGCACAAAGTTCAAGATGTCATTCTTGGTGATGCGGCCATCCAGGCCGGTGCCGGGGACGTTGCCCAGGCTCACGCTGTTTTCCCGTGCAATGCGCCGGACCAGCGGTGAGGAACGTACGCGCTCGCCGGCCTGGGCTTCAGGCCGTGGCGCTGCCGGACGCGCGCTTGGCGTCGTCGCTGCAACTGCTACGGGCTCGGGCGCGCGGACTGGATCTGCTACTGTTGCCGGAGTTGCTGTTGCTGCCGGACCGCCCGACCCGCCGATCACGGCCACTACGGTGTTGACCTGAACGGTAGTTCCTTCTTTTACTTTGATCTCGCGCAGCACGCCGGCGGTTGGGGCGGGAATTTCGGCGTCCACTTTGTCGGTGGAGATCTCAAACAGCGGCTCGTCGCGCTGCACTTTGTCACCGACTTTCTTGAGCCACTTGGTGATGGTGCCCTCGAAGATCGATTCGCCCATCTGCGGCATGACCACATCCACGCCGGCGCCGCCCTGGCTGGCTCCGCCGCCATTGCCGCTAGCCGAAGCCGGCGCTGCTTTCCCGGTCGCGGGAGGCTGCTGCTGGGGAGCGGAAGCGCCGCTGGCCTGCGCGGCAGTTTTGGCCGGAGGTTGTGCCGCCGGTTTCGCCGGCTGGGGTACAGATGATGCCGCGGATGAGGGCGCGGATGGTGCCGCCGTCACCGCGCTGCCTTCGGCGTCAATTACGCCCACTACCGTGTTGACTTGCACCGTGGCGCCTTCAGCGACCTTGATTTCCTTGAGAATGCCGGCTGCGGGCGCGGGAATCTCGGCGTCCACTTTATCGGTGGAGATCTCAAACAGCGGCTCGTCGCGCTGCACTTTGTCGCCGGGCTTCTTCAGCCACTTGGTGATGGTCCCTTCAAAAATCGACTCGCCCATTTGGGGCATGATTACGTCAGTTGGCATGGGTCCTTACTTGTGTTTATGGTCGTAGTATGTGCCGATGATCAAGCCGATTTCCACGGCGGCGTCATGATCGAGCTCGACAAACTCAAAGCCCGCAGAAGTCTTATCCGCATAGCGGGGGCGCGCATTCACCGTGACGCGAATGTCATCCATGGGCTCATGGATGGTGAAGTTGTAGATCTTGTTGTCTTTGGTGTAATCCTTCTCCGTGTCCATCATAAAGCCGCCGCGCGCCAGCTGGCGCAGCACGCCGGCCTTGCGGCCCTTGTGGTCCAGGACCATCACTTGCGCCTCGTGGGTGATATCCACGCGTTCAAACTTGCGCTTTTCCGCCGGATTGTGCGCTTTTGTCATATCCGCGATCATTGCACCTGTTCTCCGAATGCGCTGACAGGATCAACGTCCACCGGAACGTCTTTCACATTCGCTAAGAACAATTTTAACTCAGATGGCATGGAGTCATGCTTCTTAAACCATTGTTCAGCCCGGTTCCGGTCGCCGGTGGCCTCGATTTCAAGCAGTTCCTTGGCCAACGCGGCGATGGCGGCGGGCATTTTGGAGGTATCCACGGCATACTTCTTGGTCTTGGCGTCGCGGGTGATGGCCCCCTGTTCGACAAGGTAGTTGAACTCCATCATCTCCGCGCGGCCGTGGGCCTCGGCCACGCCGAAGCGGACGGTGCGAAAAATCCCGGCTAGATAAGAAGCGTAATATTCCGGAGCTTTCTCCTTGGGCAGAACGCCTTTCTCCATGAGCCAGTTCAGGCCGAACAGGCCGACCACGTCCGCCTTGGCCTCTTCCAGTGCGGAGTAGGCTGGGCCAATGGACTGGCGTATGTCCGCCTGGCCGGCGCTAGTGCGGGCAAAGGCCGGGCCGAGTCCGTGGGAAATCTCATGCATGAGCACGGCCGCCATGTAGCCTTCCATGGAGGCGAGGGCGGCCTGGTCTTCACGCATGAGCAGTTTGCCGATAGGCAGGACCACGTAGTTCACGCGCGCGTCCATAAAGTTCTTGAAGAAAATCTTCTTGGTGCCTTTTTCCTGGTGGATGCGCGGATCATTGGGCAGATTATCAGCCACGGCCTGGTAGCCGTGACGCAGATCGCCTCCGCGGAAGGGCGCGTCCATCACTTCCAGGGGAGTGCTGTGCCCCTGCATCGACGGTTTGTCCTCGGCGGCCAGCGGCAGCGCTTCCTGTATCTCCGGGACATACTTCATGTAGGTGGCCAGCTTGGCGCTTTCTTTTTCATTGCGGATCATCACTGCGGCGCCGTACGAGGTCTTTACCCCCAGAACGTCGTCCAGATAAGTTTCATACGGAGCAAAAATAATGTCGAACCTGGGGTTCTCCAGGTCCAGCCAGGCCAGGTCGCTTTTGTAGTAGTCGTCGCTGAGCAAGGCATCGGCGCGCAGGCGCAGAAAGTTGGCAAAAGCCTTGTCCGTGCTCAAGGCGGCGGCTTCACGCAGGGCCGCGGCTGCAGGCGCCAGCCACGCGTGGTACTCCACGTGGTAAGGCACGGCCACCAGTTCCGTGCCTTTGCGCTTAATCACCGTGTACGGGCTGTAAATCTGTTCTTTGGTTTCTGGATGTTTGGCCACGTAGGCTTCAATTTCCTGCCGCGTGATGCCCACGGGGTAGATCGCGCGCCCGGGATTGAAAGCATCGCTGCCGACAAACGGCTTGTTCTCTTCCAGTAAGTCGTAGCGGCTGCCGTTGATGGTTAGGAAACGGCGCAGCTTTTGGCTTTTGACCTGATCGCATCCCAGCAGGCGTTTGAGAAGTTCCAGCGCTTTGGGGTCGCTCTGCCGCCAGTAAATGCTTTCCAGGAGACGAGCAGCGTCCACCAGCTTGTAGACCATCTTCCGTTCCTGTTCGTCCAGGCCGACTACGCTGAAGGGCATGGAGACCATCTTGAACTTGGCCACTTGTGCCGCCAGGTCTTCATGGACAGGCTCACGGACGATGCATTGTTCCGCCGCTTTGGGCGGGGCGGCAGCGCGCCGGCCGGCTTGGCCGTGGAGGCTGGCGCAAAGAAAAACCGCGAACAGGGCGGTGAACAGCAGGCGTTCCGGCTTCATTGTATCGATTGTAGCAGCCTGCTTCCAAAAACGAAGCAGTTTGGGTCTTGTCATCTCGCCCACGGCGAAGCGTCTCCTAGCGGGGACCGTCCGCGGGCAGTTGTTTGGGCGACACCGGCTCGGCGGAGCTCCAGTGTTCATGAATGATCCGCAGCTTGCCCGTAGCTTCGCGCTGGAAGACCTGGGTCGAGCGTCCGAACGGGACCTCCACTTGCACCCGGCTGCCATTGGCCAAGATACGGATGATGGAGAAGTGAAATGGATAAGATGCCACCGCCAGGTTGGGCCCCAGCACCTGAACGCTCACCACGCCGAGCTTAGCTCCCACGGACGATTTGGGGCCGAAGAACTCACGTTCCCGGCGCACCCACATCAGGCGCGCGGGCTCGCTGCGCCGGCCGTCGGCGGCGAAGCAACTCGCAGTCGGCGAGTAACGCTCCTGAAACCTGTTTTTCGACTGGTGTGTAAACGCGTCCCATAACTCCAGGACTTCGTTGCGAACTTGCTCAGGTGAGATGGCTTCCATATAGTTACCTCTCCTGCCAACGGCACACTTGGCCCGGGGTGCTAATCCGTTTTCGCCGCGACGGGCATACGCTGCTCAAGAGGCGCTGGCTTTTCAACCTCGGGGTTCGTAGCTGCGCTTAGATGTTCGTGCACAATCCGCAGCCCTCCGCTTTCATCCAGTTGAAAAATCTGCGTCGCGCGTCCAAACAACGTGTGTCGTTTCTGCAACCCGCCGCCTTCACCAGACCGTGTCTGGTGAAACTTGTAGGTATAAGAAGCGATGGCCACCCCCGTCTCCCCCATCAGTATTTCCACATCTCCAAGTTCGGCGACGGCATCCGCGCTCGGTCCGCTTATCTGGCGTGTTCGGCGCGCCAAGGCCAGGTTCACAGGCTCTGGCTTTCTCGCCTTCCCGGTCAGCACCAGGGCGGACGGAGAATACAACTCCTCCAGCTTGCTCGGGGAGTTACCGCACATGATTTGCCAAAACCTCTGAATTGCCGCTCGTACCTGGTCCGGCGAGATACTGCCCATCATGAGCGGAGCATAGCACCAGACTAGCGCTTTTCAGTCTGTACGAAGGTAACCCCGGCATACCCTGCGAGAGTGTCGTCCCGACCGCGTGGATTCTCCGTGTCTCGGTGCCTCTGTGGTGGGCTTGCCATTTATCATATTTAAACGACATGCCAGCCCCTGTTCCAGACCCGCAGGCCCTTTTGATTGACGCCGACGACACCCTATGGGAGAACAACGTTTATTTTGAGCAGGCCATAGGCCATTTCATGGCCAAGCTGGACCACCAGGAGATGACGCCTGAGGAGGTGCGCCTGTTTCTGAACCAGGTGGAGCGCGAAACCATTCTGGAGCGCGGTTACGGCTCAGACACGTTTGCTCATTCGCTGCTCAAGACGTTTGAGCGCCTGGCGCAAAAGCCGGTCACGCCCGAACTGCATGACTTCATCTGGGGCCTTACCCATCGCGTTTCCACCTACCCCATCGAACTGATTCAAGGGGTGCCGGAGACGCTGGAGTATCTTTGCCGGCAGCAACACCGCTTGATCGTGATGACCAAGGGCGACACCGCCGAGCAGGCGAGCAAAGTCGAGCGCTCCGGGCTGATGCAGTACTTTGCCGCGGTGGAGATTGTGGCCGAGAAAAACGCGGCCGTCTACCGGAGCGTGGTCGCCAAGCACCAGCTTAGCCCCCAGACCACGTGGATGGTCGGCAACAGCCCTCGCTCGGACATCAATCCCGCCCTGGCCGCCGGCATCAACGCCGTGTTTGTGCCCCATGACATGACCTGGGTGCTGGAGCATGAAACCGTGGAGCCTGTGCCCGACGGCCTGCGGCTGTTGCATGTGGAGCGGTTCGTGGACTTGCGCAAACATTTCTAAAGACCGCTGCCCTCACTCTGAACAAGCAAGCGCGTTTTATGCCACTCCTTCTTTGGTGCCAAGAACTGCACACCCTCAACAAAACCGCAGTTTTAGCTATGATCCGCGATTTGTTTCTAGCCTTACAGTGCTGGGGGTAAGGGGCCATTTTTCAATCACATAGAGACGGTACCCATGAGACTTGTTCTTTCCATGGCTCAGCAGACGTCGCCAGAGACGGAGAAGATTCTCGCCCTTGAAAAGAAATGGACCGACGCTTACCGGCAGCACAACCTAGGCATTATGACTTCTTTGCTGGCTGAAGACTTCGTGATTACCGTCGAGGATGGCAGGATCTTCGGAAAAATGGGATACATTGCTCACACTGCCGATACTTCGGTGCAGGTGGACAGAGCGGAGGAATCCGAGCTCAGGGTGCATATCCACGGGAACGTAGCGGTCGTGACTGGCTCATACTACGAGGTGGGAACTTCAAAGGGCAAGCGCTATGAATATCATGATCGCTTCACTGATGTCTGGATGAAAATCGATGGTCAGTGGCAGCTCATCGCATCCCAGTACAGCGTTCCGCTGCAGTGAATCGCAAATGACACGTGAGCTGACCATAACCCTAGGCTGACAACCCTTCAAGAACGCGGATCTTTGATTTCATACGCTAGCCCTTTCGCCATCCAGCCCCTGGTCCGCGCGCATCCGCGGCAACCCTTTGTTTCACGGAAATCACCGCGCGGAAATGTATACTGGCCAGGAAAATCTCAACAGGGCAGGTGTTTTCCGATGACACAACCGCTACAACCCGAACAAGCCAACTTTCTTTTGCACATGAACTTCTTGCCGGCGCTGGAGAAAGAACACCCGGTGACCAGAAAGGTCATTGAAGCCATCCCGCTCGACAAGGGCGACTACCGTCCTGACCCGGTCTCCAAGACAGCGCTGGAACTGGCCTGGCACATCGTGGCCGCGGAGAAGCGTTTTCTTGAAGGAATAGCCGCCGGGGAATTTAATTTTGCCCCCATCAACCGGCCGGACTCAGTGAAAAACTCCGCCGACATCGGACGCTGGTACGCGGAAATGTTCCAAGCGGCGGTCAACCGGCTGAAGCATCTCTCCAGCGAGCAGCTCATGAAGATGCTTGATTTTCGCGGCATGTTCCAATTTCCGGCAGTCGTTTTCTTTCAATTCGCGCTGAACCACACGATTCACCATCGCGGCCAGCTATCCGTGTATTTGCGGCCTGCGGGCGGAAAAGTCCCGGCCATCTACGGGGAAAGTTACGATTCTGCGGAAGCGCGCAAGGCATTAGCAACAAAAAGCGCTTAGACGGATCCAATAGTGGTCCACGCTCACCATAAGGGAGCCACTGGTTGTTCCCTGAATATCGGGCGAGGGCCACCCGAGTTGGAGAGTCGAATCGTACGCAAGAAAGGTAAGGCTTGGGGATCGTACGTGACCGTGATGCTTCCGCCGTTCCCAGATGGCCCGTCCATGCCGTCGCTTCCACTGGAGCCGCTGCGCCCGCTCATTCCGGGAGGCGATCCCGAACCGCCGGAGCCGCCGCTACCTCCGCTGCCGCCCTTTCCGCCTGACCCTCCTGAGCCTCCGTCGGAACTCACCGTCAGAGAACCTCCCTGGGGATCCACCAGGAACATCGACGAATGGCATTCTGCAAATACACCCACCTGGAGCAGAGGATGGCTCCCTGACCTGAGCGCCACTCGGACCTGCACTGGCGGCCCGTCTCCTCCTGGTCCGCCATTCGAGCCACTCGAGCCGTCGCTGCCGTTCCCGCCGTCTCCGCCCGCGGAGGGATGGTCAGGATCGGTGGAGCCTGAACTGCCGCTCGATCCGCTCGATCCGCTCATGCCGTTGGAACCGCTGGAGCCGCTGGAGCCGGAGAAACGCGCGTTGAATTTGCGGTCGTACCGCAGGGGAATGTCGAGCTCTGCTGCGGGGATGTCCGGATGGCTGGGCGCCGTGATGATGACATGCGGCAACTTGCCGTCGCTGATCCTGGGATCCTGCGGAAGGGACACAATGCCTTTCTGGTTTATGGTCGCGACACTTGCCGTGACCTTGAGGTCCTTCCACATGACCTTTCCGTAGCCTTCCCCTTCCGTCACCAATACCTTGCCGTCAGGCCTGGTGAATGCCACCACCAGCGGCGACTTATCTCCTGGCGCGATACCCGGCCCCTTAGGCAGGCTGGCGGCCATGGACGTGACGGGGACATTCTTCAGGTAAACTTTCATTCCCAGCCGGACCTGCACCGCGGCGCACCCACTCAGCGCAAGCACGGAGGCCAACCCCAAGCAGACCGCCCAGCCCGGGGATTGAGCAGGCTGCTGCGAGGCTGAAACGACCGAAGGGTTGAGCATGTGGCTCCTCTCATCAAAACTCTTCGTGCGAGATGCTCTGATGAATCAAACACGAGATCAACCAGCATTGTCGTGTGCTTCGTTCCATTCGCACGTCAAGTGTTGTGAAGATTGCCAGGATATTTGTTAGGGACGAGTAAGTGTGAAAAATGAAGGCGAGCCCCGCAGGGGCGGCACAAAGGTTTTCTCGGCACAGGGCGCGCGAACGGGACAGAGATCATTTCAAGGTGGCGTCCGGCCTCCTGATCGCCATCAGGGTTCTGATCAATTCACGCGCTTTCTTTTTCGGCTCCTTTTCGTCGGAATCGAAGCTGCCCTGGGTCAGGTCATCAGAAACGGCGTGGCAATAAGAACAACGGACGCCGAAGGTGATGGCAAACTGCTTCATCATCCCCTCCAACTCTGGCTTGGAAATATCTTTAGGAAGCACCTGAAGGTTTACAAAGGTGTCCGGGATGGGGTGGTCTTTGGGGCGGACCGCGGGGGCAGCCTGGCTGCTGCTGGGGCTGGGGGCGTTCGCGCTTTGCTGCGCCAATGCAGCCGCTAGAACGCACGCTGATAGAAGACATCCGGTCAGGAATATCCGGTGCATGATTTCCTCCTCTTTTGAAGCTTGCATTTTAATAGAAGATAGAGGCGGATCGCACCCAAGAAGTGTATAGCTCTGTTGGTTTACTTTCGAAGAACCTACTTCAGTTCCGTGATGATTGCGCGCTGTTTTCCACGGACCAGCGTTTCAGTGTGCGTGCGGTTGCGAAGGTTGAACCTGACCGTACCGGAGGTGTACGGATTCACGACAGCCTGCCCGTCCGGAGTGGTCGACTTCAAGTCGCCGTCCTCAAGGAACAGCACCACGACGTCTTTATCGTGGAAGTGCATCGGGGTGGCCACGCCCGGGGTCCAGGTGTAATCCCAAACTATGACGCGCGCGTTTTCCAGGAGCTTCTTCACCCCCGGCCGCGGAAACGCCAGCGGATAGCCGCTGGTATTTTCTATTGGAGCGACCGGATGGTCCTTCAGATCGATCACCATCGATCGTCCGGCGATCTTGGGCGGCGTGCCCTTCGGCAGGAACACCGCACTGCCTGACATGGACACAACAACGGCATCAAGCGGACGCGCAGGTGCGGAGTCCGTGACATCCCAGACCGCAACGCGGTCATTTTCAATTGTCGGCTTCAACGCCGTTTGCGAACCGGCCTGGAACAACATTGCGCAGAACAACAGGATACAAACCATTGCAGCACCTTTTCAGATAAAGCAAGAGTGAAGTGTGCGATCCTTGAATTCAGGAATCAGATTCGCACTGCGCAGCAAAACCGCGCGTGCCCATGATATGCCTGTGCGGGAAAGCGGCGCAAACGTTGTGTCTCAGCACGCCGTGCGTTTCAAGAGGCCCCTTTTAGGATTTGGCCGGGTCGTGGTGTACATGCGGTGTAAACTTCCGGACGATAAATTCTTGAAAGACATTGGCGATGGCAGTTGAGCTAATCCCGATGAGCCCGTTTTCGAAGGTTAATCCCGCTCCATTGCGGTCTCTTGCTGGATAGTAGAGATTTGAGATGCCGCCTGCGGCGAGGTTTCCTAAAATATTCGAGTAATTTGGCTGCCAGTGTCCATTGTCGCCTTTGCAGATCACCGCACTGGCTAGCGCATACAGAAACCGTGATCGCTTGCTGCCGCTTCCCTTATAAAAGTAACGGGGATCTTGCTTGAAGAGCGATGGCAAAATCGCGCTTCCTATAAACGTGCCTGCGGCAGAATCGGCAAGGGATGCGCCGTAGCGCTTTGCATAGCCTTGCGCGCCTTGCCCATATCCGGGGAAAGTATTTTGCGCCTGCTCAACTCCTGCGAAGATCCCGCTCACTGCGAACGTCACTGGGTCCAGCATCGTCTTCCACGCCAGCTCGAACTTTTGCCGCGAGTTGAGGGGAACAGCGTTGGGGATGTAGCTGACATAGAAATTTGGAATGAAGTGGAGCACACGCTGCTTCTCTTGCTCCTTGATCTGGTCTTCCGCCACTTCGACCCGTGAGACCGTGACGTGCACCTCGGTGTTAGCAGTAGCAACCGCCAAAGCGATCGGCGGGGCATTGTAGAACTCTCCCGAATGCAGAATCCCAGAGGAGGCTTGCGTCGCGAAGCCCGCCGCCGTAGTCGTGAGCTGGAAGGGCCCGGGAGCGATGTTGGCAAAGGAAAATTCCCCATCGCCGCCGGATAGCGCTTCACCTAATAGCACTTCTTGGTCCGGGGATTGACCTTCTCGTGTAAGTCTCACCCGGGCTCCGGCGATGACGGCTCCAGTCCCATCCACAACCGTTCCGTTGATGCTTCCTGACAATTGCTGATCGGGCAGTTGCTGACCGGTAGGCAAGGGCGTTTGCTGAGAGGCCTGTCCCCACAACGGCGACGGCAACGTGCAACCCAGGATGGCTAGAGCAAAGATGGCTAAAGCAAAAAATATGAGTCCAGACTTGCAGTGGAGGGCCATAAATATGTTCCCGTTCCTTTCTTTCCACTGAAATCAGGTTATCACTCCAGCGGGCAGCTATGGAGTTCAGAACAGTATCGAAAGACTCAAGACTTTCCGCCAGATATTCCGCGCTCCTGAGAGTCCCGCCCAAACGGCACGACGATCCAGCGCCGTTACGTGCAGCCGGAAGTGTGGTCCACAGCGCCTGCCGTGGGTGGCTTTTAGCTCGGGTGCCGGGCTCGTATGGCGGCGACGGATTTCGCGACCAGGGCCTGCAACACTTGTTGGTCCACATCAGCGAGCTTCTTGATGTAGAGACAGCCCCCGCCGGTCGTGTGCTTGCCGAGCTTTGCCAGCAGCGCCTTAGAGTCGCTAAGCCCGGTCACGTACACAACAGTTGCGGCCTTGCGCGGTGAAAAACCGATAAGCGGCATGTCCCCCTCGCGCCCGCTGTCGTACGTGTAGTGGTAGCTGCCGCAGCCTATGATGGATGGCCCCCACATCTTCGGCTTTTCGCCGGTCGCGCTTTGCATCAACTTGACGAGTGCCTTGGCGTCCGCGCGCTGGGTCGGGTCCGTGATGGCGCCAATAAACGCCGCCACGCTTAATTTGGTGGGTTTGGTTTTGTTGTCCGCCATTCCTTCTGCCTTCCGTTTCTTCCGAAGGTTAACATGGCTTGAGGAAACGCACACGCGGTCCCCGGCCACGTTGTATATGCCAGTGTTATATTCGAGACCAAACGGGTGCGCAGTAAGGAGACTACGTTATGAAAGCACAGCGAAGGATAATCGTCTATATCGCCACGAGCGCCGACGGTTACATCGCCATGCTAGATGGTGACGTGGAATGGCTAAATCGCCGGCCGCGCACCGGACGGCAAACGCTTTTATTTGACGAACCAGTATTCCGATTGAGCGCTGGGTTTGCTATCCAAGGATTGGTGCTTGATGAATACGTGCAGTTGAGACCGCCCATCACGCTGCTCCACATGCAGCCACATTTGGTCTTGATAGCCACCAGTTGAAACGTTACCCTGCAACCATCGTTGTCCCTTCCACGGGCGGTATACCGCATTCACAGTCGGTCGTCCGTAGAACTGCCCAGTCGACTGTTTGACCCAGACCCGCATGGTGTAGCGCGTGCTTGAGCCTGTCTGCACACCATTGAGCACCTGGTCTCCACAACCACCAAGCATCTTGACGTCAATGTAAGATGGCTCGCCAAGATTGTCGAGATTGTGCCAGCGGCCTTCTTCATGAATTCCCACGCACTGAGTCCATGCCACTCGCGGGAAAGTGAGGGCGGCCGCTACGGCTAGGAGTTGGACGCTACGGCGGAGCGGGGTGGAGATTGCGATCATGATTGCCTCCTTGGCATCTGGTTAGCGCTGAATGAATCAAGTTCGGCCTGGGATCAGTGTGCTTGACCTATTTTCACGCCAGCGGGCCCAATGACTGGCCCATACCAGACGTTTCCATTTTGTTCCTTGAAGAATAGTGCGCCGCGCAGCGAGTTCGTTTCATGCGTGGCATCGTTTTGACCAAACAAACGCTTTTTTGTGCCGCCCGACTTCATTCAGGGCAAGGCTCTAGGAGGCTCGCCTTCATGGTTCACTCTTACCCTCGGGCTGACGCTCGGGGCTAACCTCTGGCCGCGCCTAACGGCGCTGATCGTCGTGCCGTCGAGCACGAAACCATCCCTTGGCCTGAGACGCACAGAGAAGTTAGAGCGGTCCGCGAGTTGCTGTGTCCTGAAGCGAGACACGTATCAGGGCTCAGCCTGTCCTCGAGGCGAGCTTGCCGTGTCATCCCGAACCCTGAAGCGCAGCAAGTGGGTGAGGGATCTGCTCCTGCTGCCGTCTCGGCCATAAAAGCAACGGAGCCGATTCCTCGCTGCGCTCGGAATGACACTCTCGAGCAAGACACGTGTCAGGGCTTAGCCTGTCCTCGAGGCGAGCTTGCGAAGCCGAAGGAACTTGAGCGTTTAGCTCGGAGTGAGCGAAGCGAGAGAAGGGCTGCGGAGTCGTGCCGTCAGCATAGAAATAAATCGGCTTTAGCCGCTGGATCCGCCCAACAAATTCCCCCTTGCCGCCCGCCAAGTTATATGATATAGTAACA
>WNFN01085581.1_pt1 | contig 15592 bp, 13 predicted proteins | sample 5400161 | NCBI WGS metagenome assembly WNFN01 (sample SAMN13153353, study PRJNA577476) | soil metagenome | isolation source: 80 cm saprolite on Douglas fir-dominated hillslope | place: USA:California | collected 2013-09-17
CCCGCTTCACCGAGCGGTTGAAAGAACTGATTGAGAGCGGCTATGGTCTTTTCGACTCCACGATCGAGTCGGAGCAGGCCATCACTCCAGAGACGTCCCGGCCTCGCTGATGGAGGCCGTGCTGAATGAGCCTTTATTCTGGTTCTTGCTCCACACATGTGGTAGTGGCCTGAAATTCTAATCAAACGTTCAAGAGAGAGAAGGGACGGAGGCTGAGATGACTCGAAGCGACTTAAGGAGATGGTTGTACCGTGGGCAGCGATCCAACTGGATCGCGAGGATGCTGAATAGAGCGTGGGCCGCTGTCGTCTCGTCTGGTGTCGCGTCCAACCTGTACGTGACCTTGGAAGTGATCGGGCGGAAGTCTGGGCGGACGGTCTCGCTGCCGGTGGTGGTGGCCGTCGTCGATGGACAGCGGTACGTGGTGTCGATGCTCGGAGAGAACGTGCAGTGGGTCCAGAACGTACGTGCAGCCGGAGGAAGAGCGGTGCTCCGCAGCGGTGGTCGTGAGGAGGTCCACCTTGAAGAGGTTCCCGCCGACCAGCGCGCACCCATCTTGAGGGCTTACCTGCAGCGTGCACCGGGAGCGCGACCCCATGTGCCTGTGAACAAGGATGCACCACTTGCGGAATTCGAAAAGGTTGCAACGGCATTTCCGGTCTTCCGGGTGGTGAGGAATGTCCATGCAAATCCAAGAGCCTGAGCCCTTTCAGGCGAGGCTGGGAAGCCGCGTGTCAGGTGACATCCTGTTAATAACAGAAATAGACAACCGCTTTGTTGCGAGTGGCATAATGGAGTGTAGTTGTGCAATGAATAGCTTGTTGGAGGGATAAGAGAAAATGAACCCGTTCGAGAGAATAGTAAATAGATATAAAACTGTTCCTAAAGTCGATCTGGCACAGGGACGGAGTATTGCCTATTCGCGGAGCACCACCAGGAGGCTCATGGAATTGATAGATGCGAATGCACATGGGAATGTGCATGGTGGCGTCATCATGCGTATGGTCGATGAGTCTGCTGCCATTGTGGCGATCAAGCACAGCCAGTGCCCTACTGTGGTCACGGCCAGGGTGGAGAGATTTGATTTTTTGGCTCCCGCTTTTATCGGAGATGTTGTTACTGTCCACTGCGAAATGCACTATGTAGGTCGAACGAGCATGGAGGTTGGAGTCGAGGTCATGGCCGAAGACTTGATAACCGGAGACGTACGTCACATTGCCAGCAGCTACGTGATCTATGTGGCGGTGGATGAGAATCGTAAGCCAACTCCGGTGCCCCCACTTGTACCTGCTAACGATGAAGAGAAAGCGATTATAGAACGGGCGCGTAAAGCGATTATAGAACGGGCGCGTACTCGTCACCTGCATAGGCAGAAGATAGACGAGGAATTGAAGCGGGTAGAAGAGATAAAAGACTGACTTTCCGTCCCACAATTCCAGCAGTGATGGGTTCTTTCGCTATAGTGTATTTAGGAAAGGGGGATCGGATGTCAGCGCAGCAGTTTCCTGAGGAGGTAGAGGCGAAGGACCGGGCGTTTTACCGGCGTCGTACTTTTGTGCTGTGGCCCTGGTTCTTCGTCGTCGCAGCCTGGGCTGTGCTCGTGTTCGCCACGCTGACGCACCAGACGTATCTCCTCAACCACCAGTACCTGCTACAAGGCAGTGGCTTGCCCTGGCTGGCAGCCCTGGAAGTTTTTCTGCTCTGCTGGCAGGTGATGATCGTTGCGATGATGCTGCCGTCCAGCATGCCCATGCTCACACTGGTGGTGTACGCCGGTCGCAGATACCACCGTCCTGTTGCGATTCCCCTGGCGTTTCTGGCAGGCTACGGGGCGATCTGGACTGCCTTTGCCGCAGCAGCCTTTATCCTAGACACGCTGGTACATCGCATAGTGACCCTGTGGCCGTGGTTGGCTGTTCATCCCTGGCTCATCGGGGCGGTCATGTTCGTCATCGCAGGGCTCTTCCAGTTCACCCCGCTCAAGGCACGCTGCCTGACGGCCAGCCGTACGCCACGGAGGTTCTTGCTGCATCACTACTGCAGAGGTGTCGAGTCAGCGTGGGAACTGGGCTTACGCCATGGAGTCGTTTGCCTGGGCTGTTGCTGGGCGCTCATGCTGGTTATGTTCGGTGTGGGTGTCGGGAGCCTGGCCGCCATGGCTGCGCTCACCAGTGTGATGGTGATCGAGAAGGCGGTTCCCGGTGGCAACCGGCTCAGCCCACTCGTTGGACTCGCCCTGTTCCTGCTGGCAGGGCTGTGGCTAGCCCATCCTTTGTGGCTGAGGATAGCAATACTCTAGCATGCTGACCCCCAGGGAACTCTTTGCTATGTAACCACCAGCTATCATTTTGAGTGAATACCCAACATTGTAAATGATCGTTTAATATGTTAAACTAATTGCCAGAAATGTTTACCTCTATAAAAATCTTGATGAGAAAAGAGGCATAGGTAAAAACGGTGGGGGATACAGCTCTAGATACCGAAAAAAGTATTATCGAGGAAGAGAGACTACGTACAATTGGAGTTGCTATCCGATCCAAACGGCAAGAGCTTAATATGTCTCTTCGTGAGCTGAGTAAGCAGTCTGGGCTATCGATTGGTTTCCTTTCACTGGTTGAGCGTGGGCGTTCATCACCTGCTCTCACGTCACTTTCTAACGTAGCCAAGGCGCTTGGGGTCGAGCTATCAAGTTTCTTTCCAGCCGAGGAAGAGGAGCAGAACGAAGCTGAGGAGACGAAGCAAAGAGCGAGTCCATTGCCTTACGTGAGCAGGGCAAATGATGCGGCCGAGCTATCAATTATCTTAAGTCAGCGTATCTACAAAATGTTGTCGCCGCGCGTACCTGGACTAGTCCTGGAGCCAATATTCGTTACGGTTCATCCGGGAGACACAATAGATGAGCCATATAGCCATGAAGGTGAGGAGTTCGCCTATGTGTTGTCAGGCGAGCTTGTTTTTATAGTCGATAGTGTAGAGTATCGTCTTGGTCCTGGTGATAGCATACACTTCCGTTCTACGGTCTCACATGCCATGCGCAACGATACGGATGAGCCTGTACAAGCAATCTGGGTACTAACACCTCGACTGATGTGAGGAGCCTATGAGTACGCGAACTGCAATCGACATTGGTGGGACATTTACCGATCTCGTTTACCTGGATGAAACAACGGGACAGGTTGGCCTGGGCAAGACCTCGACGACACCTGCCCATTTTGAAGAAGGGGTGGTGACAACTGTAACCGAGGCCAGGTTAAAAGATGTTCAGTTCCTGGCACATGGTACGACGGTAATTATCAATACCTTGACCGAGCGCAGGGGGGCTGTTACCGCGCTTATTGCGACGAGGGGTTTCCGGGATATACTCGAAATTCAGCGTGCAAATCGACCAGATCTCTATAATCTTCTCTTTACGAAACCAAGGCCATTTGTCCCCCGCCGGTTGCGGCTTGAGGTGACCGAGCGCATGAGCTACAAGGGTGAAGTTCTGACGCCACTTGCTGAAGAGGATGTACGTGCTGCGATTGCTGAGGCCCGTCGCCAGGGAGCAGAGGCAATCGCAGTCTGTTTCTTGCATTCATACGCCAATCCATCACACGAACAACGTGCTATAGAAATCATACGGTCAGAATGGCCGGAAGTCGATGTTACCGCATCTCATGAACTGACAAACGAATGGCGTGAATTCCACCGAACCAGCACTGCTGTACTGGACGCATATGTAAAGCCTGTGGCGCGACGCTACCTGGATGCCCTCTCCAGAAGACTTACCGAGGCTGGTATAGGGCAGCAGGCCCGTTATGCGATGCAATCGAATGGTGGTGTATCCAGATTTGAACTTGCCAGCCGCACGCCAATTAATCTTGTGGAGTCTGGACCCGTTGGCGGTGTGATTGGCGCGGCGGAGATCGGCAAACTGCTTGGAGAGCAAAATATTATCTCACTTGACATCGGAGGAACGACGGCTAAGGCTTCACTGGTTGAGCGTGGAAAGGTAAGGGTCGCCAGTGACTATTTCATAGAGCGGACTCCAACCACCGCTGGCTACCCCATCAAGGTCCCCGTAGTAGACATAGTCGAGATCGGTGCCGGAGGAGGAAGTATTGCCTGGCTTGACCCGGTTGGTGCTCTCAAAGTCGGTCCACAAAGCGCCGGTGCTGATCCTGGACCTGCGGCCTATGGTCGGGGTGGGACGGAGCCAACCGTGACGGACGCCAATATCCTCGTCGGTCGTATCAATCCTCATTATTTTCTTGGGGGCACAATTCAACTTGATGTTGAGCGAGCACGAGAAGTGTTGACGTCAATTGCCCGTCCTCTTGATGTGAGCGTTGAAGAAGCTGCCCTGGGCATCATTCGCATAGCGAATGCTAACATGATCCACTTACTTAAGCTAGTATCTGTGCGCCAGGGCCGTGATCCCCGTGAATTCGCAATGGTCGCGTTCGGTGGTGGTGGGTCGATGCATGCCACATCGCTGGCGAGAGATTTACATATACCGCGTGTTATTGTGCCACCAGCACCAGCTCATTTCTCAGCCTGGGGCATGCTCATGAGCGACTTGAGGCATGATCTCGTCCAGACGAGACTCGCCCCCACCGGGCAAATGGACATGGACGAGTTCACCAGAGCATGGTATGAACTTGAGCAGCGCATGTTGGAGATCTTTGCTGATGAGGGTAGAGATGCAGGAGAAGTCATATTCGCACGCTCTGCCGACATGCGCTATCTGGGGCAGGAGCACACGGTCAATGTTCCCATGCCAAATGGTGATCTGGACGAAGAGCAGCGGAAGAACATTGAGAGCAAGTTCCACGAGCTGCACGAACAGCTCTACACCTTCCGCCAGAATTCACCTATTGAAGTTGTAAACCTACGCCTGGCCGGTTTTGGAGCTGTAGGCAAGCCTGAGCTACAAAAGATTGCAGTCAACAAAGACATACATAGCGCGCAGAAAGGCACACGTCTTGTCGATTTCGATGAACTCGGTCGTTACGAAACCAGCATTTACGAGCGTGGATCCCTCGGAGCAGAGGCAGAGTTGGAAGGGCCAGCGGTGGTCGAGGAATCAGCAGCGTCAACAGTTGTCTTCCCCGGCCAGAAACTTCATGTCGATAGATTTGGGAACCTCATCATTGAAACGGGAGTTTGAGAATGGCATATGCGAGCCCCGCAGAAATCGATCTCTTCACTGTTGAGATTGTGAAAGACTCCCTCGTTGCTATCGGCGACGAGATGTTTATTGCGCTTCAACGAACATCTAAAAGCACAATTATCTATGAAGTGCTCGACTACGCCTCCGGATTGACCGATGCGCATGGGCAACTCGTCACTCAAGGTAATGGCGTTACCGGTTTCCTTGGCACGCTTACATTTGCGGTGCGTTCGACATTGGAAAAGTTTGGGCCTGAGAATCTGTATTCCGGGGATGTTGTAATCACCAATGACCCATATGGCGGAGGTGGCACTCACCTTTCAGATGTTTCGCTGATCGTGCCAATCTTTTATGAAGGAAAATTGGTGGCATTTGCAGCGAGCAAGGCGCACTGGACAGAGGTGGGAGGCAAGGACCCTGGTTCGTGGACGACCGATGCAACAGAGGTATTCCAGGAAGGTCTCCAGTTTCCCTGTGTGAAGCTCTACGAAGAGGGACGTCCGGTGCAGAGCCTGATAGATTTGATTGCGGCCAATGTACGCCTGCCAGATATGACGCTGGGCGATATGTACGCTCAAGCTGCATCGCTTCGATTGGGAGAGCGTCGCTTTCAAGAACTTTGCGACAAGTATGGACTGGACGTAGTTTTGAGTTCTATTGAAGCTCTGCTCGATTACGGTGAGCATATGACCCGCCTTGAGCTGTCGAAACTCCCCAAAGGTACCTATGAGGCTGAGGATTGGATTGATGATGATGGCATTGGTAATGGCCCATTTCCTGTTCGCGTCAAGATAACGATCACCGGCGACGAGTTTATTTGCGATTTTACTGGCACACACCCGCAGGTACCCGGACCTGTCAACTGCACCACTACAGGTCTGCATTCAGGAGTTCGTACTATGCTTAAAGCGATTACCAGCCCATCGATTCCTGTTAACGAAGGCTGTTTTCGTCCTCTCAAGGTAATTTGCCCACCAGGAACCATTTTCACTGCTCAACGACCTGCGGCTGTTTCAACCTACTGGGAGACAATGAACTATGTAACAGACCTGGTCTGGAAAGCGCTTGCGCCCATAGTGCCTGATCGCCTGACCGCTGGACACTTTCTATCCGTCTGTGGTGTGGTGGTTGCCGGCCGTCATCCAGATACAGGTGAACTATTCCTGTTGGTCGAGCCGCAGGCAGGCGGCTGGGGAGCAGGGACGGCAAAGGACGGTGAATCGGGGTTGATGTGTGTCGGCGATGGTGAAACATATGTTATCCCCATCGAAGTTGCTGAAACCCGCTACGGGATCATCGTTGATCGCTACGAACTGGATGTCACTGGCGCCGGTGCCGGGCGTTACCGTGGCGGGCGCGGTTGCATCCGTGATTACCGGGCGGCTGTTGATGAGATCACACTGACAGCGACTTTCGGACGTCATAAATTGGTACCATGGGGAGCCGCTGGTGGTCATCCTGGTTCGCGTAACGAGGTCCGCATCTTTCACGCTGACGGTCGTGAGGTCGTAATCGGCAAATGCGCACGCTATCCCCTTAAGCGAGGGGAGGTGGCGCATTTGCCGAATACGACCTCACGACCGTCAGCGTGAAAGATGCGGACTGAGCAAGCAAAGCAAGACTATGGGGTTGAGTTGGATCCTCTTACCCTCGAAGTTTTGCGTTTAGCCCCAGAAAGGAGGTCAAATACATGAACCATCTTCACACAAGGTATCGTTCAACCATATTTGTTCCGCCATAGAGCGGCTGGTGAGCATCCGATGAACCGGGTCTTACTGAGACTCAGAAATAAGCATGTTTGAAGAAGCGAATGCTGGTCAAGGGTGGGTCTTCGAAGGCGCAATACCATGCGTAAAGTAGGAGGAACGCAGGAATGCAAACCACAAAATCACAAACGGAACTCATTCAGCGTAGACCAATTCTCAGTGCACGACAGATCGCTGTGACGGTGATCTTCGGTGCGATTGCCGCAGCATTTGAGCTGCTCCAAATTACGATCCCGGGATATTTACCTGGCGTTAACTTCAGCCTTACCGGTATCTGGTTAACGCTCTCCACCATGATAGGTGGTCCTATCGTTGGAGCTATCGTCGTACTCGTAGATTCAGTAACTGGCCAGGTCGGCATCATTGGTTGGCCCGGCTTCCTGATCCACGTCCTGATCCTGGCAGCATTCTATCCGAGAGTCTATCGAATCCAGAGCACCCCCAGGAGGCTTGGCGCATTTTTGCTCCTCACGGCTGTAGCCCTCTTCTTCCAGTACTGGTGGTGGATCGGACTCTACTCCTTTGTGCTCAAGATCATCCCGTTACAGGCACAACTTGCCCTACAGTTCGGTTATGCATATTGGATCTACCTGATCATCTACTTCCTGATCCCTGCCATACTACTGGCGACTGTTCCCAAGTACGTGGCGCCACAGTGGCGCTGGCCCTGGCAGAAGGAAAAGGAAACAGAGACGGAGAGCCAGGTGAGTTAAGTGCTAAGATCGGGTGTTTTAGCAGAGCCAGGAGCGACATCGCTCCTGGCTTATTGAGCCTGATTGCGAGGATGGAGGTAGTTCCGTGCCGGACGAAGTCCAGGTGTATTCACTTCACTACGACAAATTCGCCTTCGCCTATGGCCAGGAAGGTGGCGATGAAGTCGTCCGTGATATATCGCTTAGTCTCCCGGAAGGGCATGTAGTACTTATCACAGGTCCGAGTGGTGCTGGTAAGACAACCATCTGCCGTGCCGCCAATGGCTTGATTCCACACGAATTCAAAGGGAAGATGCAAGGACGCGTGACAATTGCCGGAAAGTACGACTCGCGTAAGTACGGCGTGAGTGCGCTCTCAAAGATCGTTGGTGTTCTCCAGCAGGACCCGGACACCCAACTCTTTAATCCAACTGTTGAAGACGAGATTGTCTTTGGAGCTTGCAATTATGGCTTGCCAGCAGAAACCATTCGCGAACGTACTGCACGCCTTCTAGAGCTTACACGTCTCACAGCCCTTAGCCGCAAAAACCCCCACAACCTTTCAGGTGGTCAGCAACAAGCCTGTGCATTAGCATCGATTCTGGCCTTTGACCCTGGTACGCTGGTCCTTGACGAACCGACATCGAATGTTGATCCGATTGGCAGCAAGGAAGTTCTCGATCTCGTAGCTCGCCTGGCTCGGGAAGAGGGGCGAACGACTTTGCTGGTGGAGCATAAGATTGAGGAACTTGTCCATCTTGTGGATGAGATGATCGTCATAGATCAGGGAAATGTATTACACCGGGGGACAGTAAGAGAGGTTCTTGAACACGTCGAGTATATCGATTCGGTTGGTCTTAGTGTACCACAGGTAGCACTGCTCGCTGCGCGGCTGCGCAGGGTCGGCTGGCCTATAGGTAAGCTGCCACTCGATGTTGATGAGGCCATTAAAACGCTTAGTCCGCTTCTAGAGCGAGAAGCCATCGCGCAACTCCCTGCCCCACCAGCTCGCCACATCCAACACAACAATAAGGAAGTCATCGTTGATATTCGTCAGCTTACGCATACCTACAAGGATGGTACCGCAGCGGTGCGCGATCTCAATCTTCAGATCCATCGTGGCGAGTTCGTCGCAATCCTGGGTCAAAATGGATCAGGCAAGACAACGCTTGTGAAGCACCTGAATGGGTTACTTAAACCTACAAGTGGATCGGTGACAGTAGCCGGTTTAGATACTAAGAAGGCCTCAATCAATGAGATGGCTATGACCGTGGGGTTCATCTTCCAAAATCCTGACACGCAAATTTGCAAAATGAAAGTCTACGATGAGCTAGCCTTCGGACTGAAGAACGTAGGATTGTCTGAAACCGAGGTCGATCAACGTGTCAAACAGGCTGCTCAGGATCTTGAAATTACCCATCTCCTGGATAAGAATCCATTTTTGCTGAGTATGGGCGAGAAACAACGGATAGCTGTTGCCTCGGTGCTTGCGATGCATCCTGCTATTCTCGTACTTGACGAGCCAACAACCGGCCAGGACTTCAAAAGATCCAGAGAGATCATGGACCTCGCAGTGCGGCTCCATGCTGAGGGTCAGACTATCATTGTGATCACTCACGACATGAACCTCGCTGCTGAATATTGTGACCGTGTGATCATCATGGCGGGAGGACGCAGTATTCTCGATGCACCGACCCGCGATGCCTTCCTGGCACAGGACGCTTTGCACGCTTCATCGCTGCGCCCTCCCCAGGTAACCTGGCTTGGCCATTTGCTTGGTTACACCAGCGCCTGGCTTACCGTCGATGAAGCCTTCTCGTCACTCAATTCTGTTGGGATTGGAGCTGGCCATGGCACTTGATCTCGCATATCAAGATAGGGGGACGATTATTCATCGCCTCGACCCCCGCGTGAAACTGTTGTGGTGGTTGTCGATCAACGTGACCCTGGCCACCTGGAACGATCCAATTTGCCTCTTTCTGCTCCTGGCAAGTGTGTTCATCTATGGACGAATTGCCGGGATTCCAGTACGCCAGGGCTTGCGGAACTTGCTCCCCGTTCTGCCCTTTATCTTATTTGTACTGATAGCGAACATCGCTTTCTGGCGACCCCCGCATGGAGCGGCTGCACACTTTATCGGATATGTGGTGCCTCCTGGTACTCCGGTCATTCCGGCCATACCTTTCTACTGGGAAACCGTCGTGTTCTCCATCGGCACGATGCTACGCTTGTCGACCATTGTATCGAGCGACCTTATCCTCATTAAAACCGTTTCGCCAGCGGAGCTTGCTCTCGCTATTGTGAAAATGGGTGTCCCACCAGAGATAGGTATGGCATTGTCAATGACAATAGCCTATATCCCTGTGGTCGTTGGTCAATTGATCTCGGTGATGGAAGCGCAGCAATCACGTGCCTGGAAAGTGAAGACCTCTAACCCAATCGCCCGCTTCCGCGCCTACATCCCAATCACCATTCCAACGTTCTTCCGATCTTTCCAGGCCGCTGAGGCTATGGCTGCTGCGATGATGTCACGTGGCTTCGGCTATGATATAGATCATCGTACCGAACTCAAACCATCGAAGTTTGAGACAAAAGACTGGATAATGGCTGGGATTTTCGCTGCCTTCCTGGTTGGTGGGTTTCTCCTCGGTTTCCTGGGCTATACACAGTATACATTCACCATGCATATTCTAGGTTTTAGGTAATCGCTCCCGATTGGTCTCGAGCAGAGTATCGAGGAGTTGATGCAGAGATACGACGAGACTGGAGAAGAGGAAAAAATGTCGAGATACCGTGTATCAATTGATATCGGTGGTACCTTCACCGACTTTGTGGTTCACGATGAAGAGAAAGGACACGCATTCACCGGCAAGGTCTTGAGTACTCCAGATGATCCGGCGCGTGGTGTTATTACCGGTTTGACAGGCTTGATCGATGATCTCGGCGACATTTCATTTCTAGTACATGGCACCACTGTCGGACTGAACGCGTTTTTGGAACGGCGAGGGACCCGTGTGTTACTGGTAACTACGGCTGGCTTCCGGGATGTCTACACTATTGCACGAGGAGACCGCAAGAGACTATACGCCTTACAATATAGGAAACCTGAGCCACTTATCCCTCCTCATGACGTGCATACAGTGCGGGAGCGTATTCGCTGGAATGGTCCGGTGCAGGAGGCTCTTCACGTAGAAGATTTCGAGGCAATTGTTGAGAAAATCCAGGCTGAAAGGATAAAAGCTGTAGCAATCTGTTTTCTACATGCTTACATAAATCCTGAACATGAAATTCAGGCCAGGAAAATCCTCCAGGAGCGTGTGCCTGGTCTGTCTGTATCGCTGTCCCACGAGATAGCCAGGGAGTGGAGAGAGTACGAGCGAACCTCTTCAACGGTGCTCAATGCCTACATTGCTCCCATCATTGAACGCTATCTTGGCCGTCTCGAGAGTCAGGTAGGAGACCGAGGCTTGCGGACGATGCTCTATGTTATGCAATCGAATGGTGGTGTCATGACGTCCCCGGCTGCTCGAAGTCTACCGATCCAGACAATGCTCTCTGGACCTGTGGGGGGGACGATTGGAGGACAGGCATTAAGTGAGATGCTGAAAAGGCCCAACCTGCTCTGTGTCGATATGGGTGGAACATCGTTCGATGCGAGTCTGATCATCAATGGCCAACCATCGTTTTCAACGGAGACCTCGTTGGAGGGTCTACCTGTACTAATGTCGCTTGTCGATATTCAGACTATCGGTGCAGGTGGAGGGTCACTCGCCTGGCTAGAGGCTGGCGCGTTACGGGTTGGACCACGTAGCGCCGGTGCTGATCCAGGGCCAGCATGCTATGGACAGGGTGGAACACAGCCTACTGTGACGGATGCCAACTTATTCCTGGGTCGGATGAATCCTGAGTATTTTCTGGGTGGGCATATGAAGCTGGATAAGCTGGCTGCCGAAACCGCAATTCGGGACATCGCGGACCAACTTGGTCTCTCTGCTGAAGCACTGGCCGAGGGGATGCTAGCGATTATCAACGCAAAGATGGCCGATGCTATGCGAACAATCACAGTGAAACAGGGGATAGACCCGAGAGAGTACTCGCTTGTCGCATTTGGCGGTGCGGGACCAATGCATGCTGTGGCCCTGGCAGAGGAATTGGAGATTAGAGAGGTCATAGTGCCGTGGGCTCCGGGTACGTTTTCGGCCTGGGGCATGCTCCAGACGAACGTACGGCACGACCTTACCCAGACCTTTTATAAGGCTATGGATAACGCCAGATTTGAGGAACTGGATGCCGTTTACGCAAAGCTTGAGGAGCAGGGTAAGGATATTTTGAAGGGAGAAGATATCCCTGAGGATCAGATGGGGTTCGTTCGGACTGCTGACATGCGTTACATTGGGCAAGAGTATTCGGTGAATGTATGGGTATCTGAGGAGGGAGCGAATGCTATGCAAGATCTCGACACGATCACCGCTCTGTTCCATAACGCCTATAAGAGGCGCTATGGCCATTCCACTCCTGGAGCGCCCATCGAGTTCGTGAATCTGCGTGTCGCGGCATTCGGGAAGCTGGATCGCCGGATGGCGGAGTTCCATCCAGCTATTGGAGATCGGCAGTACCAGACCGGAACACAGGATATTATCTTTGAAGGCAAGATTCAACCAGCATCAATCTATCGTCGCGATCAACTCCCTTCAGGCATAGCGTTTCCAGGACCGCTTGTGATTGAAGAAGAGACAGCAACAACGGTTGTTCCACCTGGATGGGTTGCTAAAGTAGATGAGCCTGGTAATATCATTATCACGGAGAAGGAGAGCTAAACCATGCTGAGTGCAGTGAAATCTATTGATCCCGTCACTACCGAGATCATCAGGAACTTTTTCATCTCCTGTGCTGAAGATATGAATGCAACCATGATTCGCTCTGCCTACACGCCGATCATCTACGAGGGCAAAGACTGCTCGGTCGCTCTACTCGATGAAAATGGTGATGTGCTTGGTCAATCATCAGGCTTGCCGCTCTTTCTTGGGAATCTCGAGATTTGCGTGAAGCTCACCATGGAGATATTCGGCAGGGGAGTTTTCGAGCCAGGTGATGTATTTTACATGAATGACCCTTACATGCAGGGCACGCACCTGAACGATGCCACCATCTTCGCCCCTATCTTTTTGGACGACAGGCTGGTTGGGTTTTCGGCTACAAGAGCTCATTGGCTCGACGTAGGTGCGAAAGATCCAGGTGGGCCAATGGACTCGGTGAATATTTACCAGGAAGGGTTCCGTTTTGGGCCGACGAAGATTTGCGCCCGTTATCAAATGCGTGAGGAAATTGTTGATATTCTGCGCCGCAATGGACGCTTTGGCTATGCGCTGGTTGGTGATATGAATGCGCAGATAGCGGCCTGTCGAACTGGTGAGGAACGGTTTTGTGCCATTATCGAGCGGTTCGGTTTAGACACCATTTGGGCTGCACGTGACGAGATTTTCCGCCAGTCAGCGCAACTGGACCGAGAAGCGATTGAGGCGATTCCAGATGGTACCTACACTGCTGAAGGAAGTCTTGACAACGATGGTATTGGAGAAGAGCCTGTAGTAGTGAAGGTACGGGTCGATGTCACTAGCGATAAGGTGACGATCGACCTGGCAGGGTCTTCGGCTGCTACTACGGGGCCTGTAAACTGCGGGATAGCACAAACCATTTCGGCAGCGAGAGTTGCGTACAAACTACTCATCAACCCTGACCGTCCGGTAGATGGTGGAACCTTCCCTACTCTCACCGTTACTGCGCCAAAGGGTTCGATGTTTTATGCTCAAGAGCCTGTGGCCTGCCAATGGTACTTCACGCCACTCGGTCTTCTGATTGATCTTATTGTGAAGGCGCTGTCACCAGCACTGCCGGATCAAGCAGCCGGGGCCCACTACGGGGATTCAATGGTGATCTACCTGGCCGGAGTGGACCCGAGAAAGGGCAATATTCCTTTCCTATCCGTTGAGGCAAACCCGGGAGGGTGGGGGGCTTTCCAGAGTGGAGATGGTCAAGATGGGCTTATCAATAACGTTAACGGCGGCTTTAAGGATATGCCTGTCGAGGTCTTTGAGTCAAAGTATCCAGTACAGATCGCCAGGTACGGCTTCCGCTCCGATTCGGGAGGGCCTGGTCAGTTCCGAGGTGGGTGCGGGCTTTACCGGGAATACCGGCTCGAAGCCGACTGTAACCTTTACCTGTGGTTTGAACGCTCTAAAACGCCTGCCTGGGGATTGTTCGGTGGGCACGATGCTGTTGGACCGGTAGTCATGGTGGAAGGGAAAAGTTCGGGTAAAATGCTCAGCTTATTAAAAGCCAACAATATAGCGTTGAAAGCAGGTGACATTGTTACAATCAACACAGGTGGCGGAGGCGGTTTTGGTGATCCATTGAAAAGAGATGTGGAACTTGTCCGACGGGATGTTATTGATGGCTACGTGACTCGTGAGGGTGGAGAACGCAAGTATGGAGTCGTCTTTTCTTAGTAAGGAATCGCATCATAACTCCTCACCAACAAAGAGCCCCTCAGCTGCTGGCCTTTTGGAAGAGCATTGACAAACGGAAAAGTTATCTCTACAATCGATTGTGTGGTAAATTGCAGGGATAACAATTTGGGAGGGAAAGACGTGGTAAACCAGCTGGGAGGAAAGCACACCGTATGGCAAACCAGCAGCAGTACTATATTCTCAAACAGGGTGTCGCGGTCTGGAATCAGTGGAGAAAAGAGCAGCCATATGTACTACCAGACCTCAGCGGCATAAGTCTTATCAAGGCAAACCTTAGCCGCGCAAACCTTAGCAGGACGGACCTCAGCCGAGCGAGTCTCTCCAGGATAGACCTGAGTGAGTCTGACCTGAGTGAGGTCAACCTCAGTAGTGCAATCCTCTACCGGGCTAACCTGAATCGAACCAACCTGAGCAAGGCAAACCTCAGCCTGGCATTTCTCGTCAGGAGCGAACTCATTCGGGCCAACTTGAGGGGAGCCAACTTGAGGGGAGCCAACCTGAGCAAAGTAGACCTCTATAGAGCTGAACTCATGTTTGCTGACCTCAATGGAACAGACCTGAGCGAGGCCCACCTTAGCGGGGCTTACCTGAATGGGACTTTCCTCTACAGAGCCAACCTCGGATATGCCGACCTGAGCGAGGCCGATCTAAGTGGGACTATCCTGGACGAAGCCGACCTGAGAGGAGCCATCTATGCCGAAGAACAACTCTCACGGGCCAAATCGTATCATAACATGATACGATGATGGACTGGAGGTGAGACCGGAAAGGGCGAACACCGTCTTCTCATGGTTGTTGGGAACGCTCTGGCCAGTCCGCGACGAACGCTTACCTCTCTGAGAAGGTTGTGATCGTCATCGTCTGGTTGTGCAATTTGCACGTGGCCCCTGGTGTAAAAGGGGAAATCTCACCATACGAGTAGAACCCCGTGAGCACAGCCCGGTCTCCTAGAACGGTGCGCACCCCTTTCACTTCTTCATCGATGCGCTGCTTGAGTACCAGCTTTCGCCCCACGCAACTGATGAGCACAGCTAGATCAGGAGAGGAGCGAATCGGTTCATAGCTCGTCTTCGCCGCACCCACCGCCCCATCCACCAGCTGGTCGAAATTGGCCCGCATGAAGCGAGCGTACACTCCCTCAGGCATGTCTCCAGCAAACGTAATGCTCTGTTGAGCTTCGTTGACGGATAAAATCGTCCGTACCACGGGGTCAGCGCTATCCGGGGTGAGCAGACACAAGGGGAAGAGCAACCCTGTAGCAGGCAGACCTTGCGCATGCTCACCGAGGTAGGCTTTATACATTGGCAAGGCCAACTTGTCATCTAGCTCGTAAAGCACGTTGCCCGCCGAACGGGTAATTAGTCGTTTGGGGCCGAAAGTTTCCCAGCCGCCCAATGACCCATAGCTCACGCGGAGCCGTTGACTATAGAATCCAAGCACGACAATACTCTCTGC
>WNFN01114335.1_pt1 | contig 15577 bp, 14 predicted proteins | sample 5400161 | NCBI WGS metagenome assembly WNFN01 (sample SAMN13153353, study PRJNA577476) | soil metagenome | isolation source: 80 cm saprolite on Douglas fir-dominated hillslope | place: USA:California | collected 2013-09-17
CGAATGAGCGACGCGACGTTCACGGACCTTCGCGCCTTCATGGGCGCGCTGCGACGGCAGGGCGACCTGGCCGTGATCGAAGCGCCCGTGGACGCGCGCCTCGAGGCGGCCGAGATCCATCGCCGCGTCATCGCCGCCGGAGGACCCGCGCTGCTCTTCACGAGTGTTCGCGGGGCCGACTTCCCGCTCGTCACCAACCTCTTCGGCACGCGCGCGCGGGCGGAGCTGGCCTTCGGCCGGCGGCCCCATCTCCTCGTCCGCCGCCTGGCCGAGCTGGCGCAGACCCTGCTCCCGCCCACGCCGCGCAAGGTCTGGGGCGCGCGGGACGTGCTCGCGAATGCGTGGCGAGTGGGAACGCAGCGGCGCCGCGGAGGGCCGGTCACGCAGGTCGTGGAGCGCGACGTGCGACTGGAGCGCCTCCCCGTCCTCACCTGCTGGCCGGAGGACGGAGGCCCCTTCGTCACCCTCCCCGCGGTCTACACCGAGCATCCGAAGCGCCCGGGGCACAACCTCGGCATCTACCGGATGCAGGTCTTCGACTCACGCACGACGGGCATGCACTGGCAGATCGGAAAGGGCGGAGGCTTCCACTACGCGGCCGCGGAAGCCGCGGGGCAGGCCCTTCCCGTGACCGTGTTCCTGGGCGGACCGCCGGCGCTCATGCTCGCCGCGGTCGCTCCCCTCCCCGAGAACGTCCCCGAGCTGATGCTGGCCTCGCTGCTGATGGGCCGGCGCATCGACCTCAGCCCGGGCCCCGGGCCGCATCCTCTGGTGTCGAACGCGGAGTTCGCGCTGATCGGCCGCGTCCCTCCGGCCCGGCGGCATCCCGAAGGTCCTTTCGGGGATCACTACGGCTACTACTCGCTCCAGCACGACTATCCCGTCTTCGAGGTGGAGGCCATCGCGCGCCGGCACGACGCCATCTATCCCGCGACCGTGGTCGGCAAGCCGCGCCAGGAGGACTTCTACATCGGCGATCTCCTCCAGGAGCTGCTCTCTCCCCTGTTCCCGCTCGTGATGCCGGGAGTGGAGGGCCTCTGGAGCTACGGCGAGACGGGCTACCACTCGCTGGCGGCGGCGATCGTGAAGGAGCGCTACGGGCGCGAGGCCATGGCCAGCGCGTTCCGCATCCTCGGGGAGGGACAGCTCTCGCTCACCAAGTTCCTGCTCCTGACCGACCGGCCCGTGGACCTGCGCGACTTCCCCGCGACCCTCGAGCACGTGCTCGCGCGCACGCGGCCCGAGACCGACCTCTACGTCTTCTCGAACCTCTCCATGGACACCCTCGACTACACGGGTCCGCGCGTGAACGAGGGGTCCAAGGGCGTCTGGCTCGGGCTGGGCGATCCCGTGCGCGCGCTGCCCCGCGCGTTCTCCCCGCGCGTGCCCGTCCCCTCCGACGTCACCGACGTACGGGTGTTCTGCGCCGGCTGCCTCGTGATCGGGGGGCCGCCCTACGCGCGGGAGGCGGAGGCGGGGGCGCGCCTGGCCGCTCATCCCGCCTTCGCGGACTGGCCGCTCCTCGTCCTCACCGACGAGCCGCGGCGCGCCGCGCAGAGCGCCATGAACTTCCTGTGGACCACGTTCACGCGCTTCGAGCCCGCCGCCGACATCCATGCCGCCGGGCGGACCCTCGTCCGCAACCACGTCTCCCTGCGGCCGCCCATCCTCATCGACGCGCGCCTCAAGCCCGGGTTCCCGCGCGAGCTCCGCGCGGACGAGGAGACCGCGGCCACCGTCACCCGGCGCTGGAAGGAGTACTTCCCCGCCGGGATGGAGATGGGCGACAGTGATGCGGCCCACCTGGACCGGTTCGGACCTTGACCGGCCCCCCCTTGTCCGTATAATCGCGCCGGCTCGGGACTTTCCAGGGCTCCGCTGAGTCCGATCACAGTCGCGCGACGCGGCGCGACAGGCCGCTCCGAATCGCCCGTGGGGGTGTTGAGGATGAGACCTCGCTGCGCCGTCGGCGCCGCCGTGCTGCTGCTGCTGCCGACCCATCTGGCCATCCAGCTGCCGGCGTCGGTCGAAGAGGGAGCCGTTGCCGCCGAGCAGATCGCCGTGGCGACGGTGACGGCGGCCGTCGAGCAGCCCGCGCGCGTCCTCCAGGGAACGATCGGCCGGCGCACCAACCTCGGCGCGATGCTCCGCGACACCCTCCGCCCGTCGGGAGTCCACCGGCTGGTCGAGGCCTCGCGTCCCGTCTACGACCTGGCCCGCGTGTCGGTCGGACATCCCTTCGGCGTCACCTTCGGGCCGGACGGCCTCGTCGCCGCCTTCACCTACGGCATCGACGAGCTGCGCACACTGCGCGTCACGCGCAAGGGCGAGGACTACCAGGCGGAAGTCCTCACCCGCGAGTACGACGTGAAGGTGGCCTCCCTGCACGGCGAGATCACGTCCAGCCTCTTCGGTGCCGTGAGCGCCGCGGGCGAAGAAGATCAGCTCGCCCTGGACCTCGCGGACATCTTCATATGGGACGTCGACTTCAACACGGAGCTGCAGAAGGGCGACTCCTTCCGCGTCGCCGTCGAGAAGATGTCCCTGGACGGAAAGTTCGGCCGCTACGGGCGCATCCTCTCCGCCGAGCTCGTGCGCGGCGAGCGCGTGATCCAGGCCGTCCGCTTCGAAGGCAAGAACGGGCCCGGCTACTACATGCCCGACGGCCGTCCCATGCGGAAGGCCTTCCTGCGCTCGCCGCTGCGTTTCACGCGGATCAGCTCGGGGTTCACGCACGCGCGTCTGCACCCGATCCTGAACGTGATGCGCCCCCACCTGGGCGTCGATTTCGCGGCGCCCATCGGCACGCCGGTGCGCGCCTCCGCGGACGGTGTCGTCGTCCAGGCCGGCGTCGACGGCGGCTACGGCAAGGTCGTGCGCATGCGGCACCCCAACGGCTACACCACGCTCTACGGCCACCTCTCCCGGATCAACGTGAAGGTCGGCCAGCACCTGACCCAGAGCACGGTCCTCGGCCTCGTGGGCATGACCGGCCTTGCCACCGGCCCCCACCTCGACTACCGGATGACCAGGGACGGGGTCTTCGTGAACCCGCTCAAGATCCAGTCGCCACCCGCCGAGCCCATCGCGGCGGACGAGGAGAACGCCTTCCAGGCCGCACGCGATCAACAGCTCGCCCTCCTCGGCCCGGCCCCCGCCGGCGAGGCCACGGCCGATGCGGGCCACGCGCCGGCGCGCAGCGCGGCGCGCACCTTCTCCGGCGCCTCGCCCTAGAGCCGAGCCCAATCCATGTTCACCGGCAAGAACCTCGTCCGCGCCTTCCTCGTCTTCGTGCCGGTGGCCCTCTGGATGGGCTTGACCCACGCCTCTCCGACCTGGGTCTTCGTCGTCTCCTGCCTGGCCATCCTGCCCCTGGCCGGGCTCATGGGCGAGGCCACCGAGCACCTCACCCATCACACCGGACCCGGCGTCGGGGGGCTGCTCAACGCGAGCTTCGGGAACGCGGCCGAGCTGATCATCGCCTTCATGGCCCTGCGCGCCGGTGAGAAGGAGATCGTCAAGGCCTCGCTGACCGGCTCCATCATCGGGAACCTGCTCATGGTCCTCGGCCTGGCCATGCTGCTGGGCGGGTGGAAGCGGAAGGAGCTCAAGTTCAGCCGCCTGGCCGCGGAGAGCGGCAGCAGCATGATGGTGCTCGCGGTCGTCGGGCTGGTCATCCCCGCCATCTACGCCCAGGTCACGAACCACACCCATCCCGAGCACACGGAGTCGATCGGCTTCGACATCTCCATCGTCCTCATCGCGTGCTACGCGGCCAGCCTGTTCTTCTCGCTCAAGACCCATCAGCACCTGTTCGCGGGCGAGGCGGGCGGGGGGCTCGACGAGGAGCACGTGGGCGCGGTGTGGTCCAAGCTCACGAGCATCGCCGTCCTGGTGGTGGCCGCCGGTCTGGTGGGCTGGGTGAGCGAGTTCCTCGTGCATGCCGTCGGCGAGGCGGGCACGCGGTTGGGGCTCCGGAAGGTGTTCATGGGCGTGGTGGTGGTGGCGGTGGTGGGCAACGCGGCCGAGCACTCCACGGCCGTTATCGTGGCCCTGAAGGGCAAGATGGACCTCGCCCTGGGCATCGCCATGGGCTCGTCCATGCAGATCGCGCTCTTCGTGGCGCCCGTGCTCGTCATCGCCGGCCACCTGATGGGCACGCCGCTGGGCCTGGAGTTCACCATCCTCGAGGTGGTCGCGATCATGCTGTCCGTGGCCGCGGTCACCCTGCTCGTACTCGACGGCAAGACGAACTGGTTCGAGGGCGTCCAGCTCCTCGCCATCTACCTGATCCTGGCCTTCGCGTTCTTCTACATCTAGACGGCGCCTGATACACTTCCAACCGTGCGGAAGGTCGCGGTCCTGACCCTCGCCGTCGTCCTGGCCGCCCGCTTCGGCGCGACGCAAACCGAGGTGCGCCGGGTGGGCGACACGCTCGACGTGCGCGCCACCGCCGCTCCCGTGTCCGAAGTCCTGGACCGCATCGCGCGCGAGACGGGGATGAAGGTCACCTACGACGGCCCGCCGCCGCGGGCGCGTGTCAGCGTGACCCTGGCCGGGGTGACGCCCGCCCAGGCCGTCCTCCGCGTGCTGGAAGGCCAGGGCCTGAACTACGCGCTGCGCATGGACGCGCGCGCCGTCCGCATCGAGGCCCTGCTCATGGTCGCGGGCAGCGGCGCGGGGACGGGGACGGTGGCGCCGCCGACGCCGACGCGACCTATCCCGGGCACCCGCCAGATCGACCGTGAGCCGGACGTGGCGGAGCCGGACGACGAGACGCCCGCGGAGGCGCCGGCTCCCAATCCGGAGGAGCGCAAGCCGTTCCCGTTCCCCGGCGGCCCGAGCGGGCCGGCCATGCCGCTGATGCTGCCGACGCCACCGCCGCCCACGACGGCGGCCTCGCCCTCCCCCGCGGCACCCCCGAACCCACAGGACTGATCCCGCAGGGGACCCTTCGTCAGGGCCGCGGGCGGGGACTCGCCGGGGGCAGTCCGCTTCCCCCCATCCCGCCGGGGAGAGCATTGGGGCGCTGGTTGCGGCCCAGCAGGCGCGGCTGGCCGGCCAGGAAGAGCCATTGGTCGTATCGGGTCCGCCCGTTGTACAGCCTCAGGCTGTTGTCGTGGCTGAAGCTGGCCACGCCCACGATCACGCCCACCGACGTGCCTCCCGCGGGTCCGAAGGCCGAGGTGGACGGGGATGGGCTGGGGCGGGGGCTCGCGCCCGTGCCGGGGCTCACGCCACCGCGTGGGCTCGCCCCGACCGTCGGGGTCGCGGATACCGGCATCGCCTCCCCGGGACGGACGATGCGCCACTTCCCGTCCTTCACCATGGGGTCCTTGTACTGCCGGCGGAGGTACTTTCCCTTGACGAGCACGTCGAACGACGGCGGGAACGCGTTCCCGTTCTTGCGCTGGTACTCCTCGACCGCGCGTGCGATCTGGTCGCCGCGGAAGTAGAGCTCCTGCTCGCGGTCGTCCTGCATCACGTAGCGCCAGGTGGGCACCGCCACCCCCATGAGGATCATCATGACGGTGATGCCGGCGAGGACGATGACGAGGGAGAAGCCGCGCGCGCTCTCCGGCTCCGGCCGATTCGGACGCATTCCTAGCGGGGGGCGGGCACTTCGGGCTTGGCCCGCTCCAGGACCTTGCGCACGTAGGCGAGCGTCTCCGGGTAGGGCGGCACGCCGCCATGACGCGCCACCGCGCCTTCGCCCGCGTTGTAGGCGGCCAGGGCGCGCGTGACGTCGCCGCCGTAGCGCTTGATGAGCGCGCGCAGGTAGCGCGTGCCGCCGTCCAGGTTGGCGGCGGGGTCGAACGTGTCCTTGACCCCCAGCGCGCGCGCCGTGTACGGCATGAGCTGCATCAGCCCCTGCGCACCCTTGGGCGAGACGGCGTCGGGGCGGAACCCCGATTCCACCGCCACCACCGCCTGCACGAGGTCCGGATCGAGCGAGTGGCGGCGTGCGGCCGCGATGGCCATCGCGGCCAGGTCCTTGCCTCCGGCCGCCGCCGGAACCACCTCGTCGAGGACCTCGTCCGGGACCACACCGCGCAGCTCCGTCGCCGGCACTCCGACCTCCCCGCCGCCCTTCAGGGACAGAACCACCATCGCCCCTTCGCGCCGCTGCGCGGTGACCTTGAGCGTGGTCCCGCTGGCGAGCAGCGCGATGTCGGCCTGGGCCCGGGAGCTCAGGCCGAGGAAGAGCATGGCGCCGGCGGAAACGAAAGCGGAGCCCTTCATTTGATCGGGATGTTCAACGGGTCCGAAGCAACCATGACCCCCGCCCCGATGGCGCGCGCGCGGACCTGCGCGTTGCCGGCAACGTCGCGTTTGGTGCGCAGCACGTCCTCGGCCTCGCCGCTCTGGTTCGTGAACACCGGTCCCGTCACATCGAAGAACTCAGTGCCCGGATCCGGACTGGTCACGATCTCGAAGAACATCACCGCGTTCGGGATCCCGTTCCCATTCTCGTCGATCGCGCGGGCGAAAACATGCGTGGAGTTGGAGGTGGTGATACGGGGAGGATCGGCGCGAATTCCCACTACCGCCTTCACCCGGACGTTGCCCACCGAGACCGTGGTCGAGGCGGATCCGCTGCCGCCTCCGCCGCCGGGAGTCGTCACCGGGCTGGCACTCGGGCTGGTGCTCGGCGTCACCGCAGGGGCCGCGCCCCCGCAGATCGCGCTGATGTGAGCGACTCCCGACCGGCTGTCGGACGTGAAGTTGACGCGCGCGATGCCGTCCCTGGTCTTGCCTTGGCGGTCGATCATGCCGATGTCCGTGAAGAACAGCACCACCGTGCCGTCCGAGACCGTGGTCCCCGCCGGCTCGATCACGAGCGTGGTGATGACGGAGACGCCGCCGTCGGAGGCGACGAAGGGAGGGTTGGCGATCATGCTGCAGCTGGATCCGGGCGGGGCCGTGAACAGGACACCCGCGCAGGCGGCCAGCGCGACCAGAAGCGTGGCCGCGAAGCCCAGCCGGAGAGGCCGGCCCGTCATTGCGCCACCCGGATGCGCGACACGGCCGCGACGGGAACGTTCGCGGTCGAGGGGCCGCTGGTGAGTGAGAGCCCCTCCACCGTGATCGTGACCACTCCGGCCCTCAGCGCTCGGAACGCGACCGTAGCCACGACGCCGGAGCCGGCCGACCCCGAGGAACGCGTGAACTGCGCCCGCACCCGGCCGCTCTCTATCCCGCGGTTCACGCCCACGGGAGACCCGTCGAGCGTGAGCAGGGGGCCCGGGGAGACGTCCTGAGCCTCCAGCACGGCGGGGTCGTAGGTCATGGTCATGTCGACGCCGCGAAGGTCCTGTGCCCCCATGACCACCAGTCCTACCGTCCCCGTTCCCCCCACGGGAATGCGGATCTCCGGGGGACTCAGGACGGCCGCCGCCACCCCCCCGGCGCCTCCCGGCAGCGCGCCGGGCCCACTGCTGCGCGGGACCTCGCCCGGGGAACCTCCAATAGTAGCAGACGCCTCTTCCTGGGGCACGCCCGCGATCGGAGAGGGAGACGGGCTCGGCGCCGGCAGCACCGGCGGAGTCACGCCGGCGGGCGGACCCACACCAGAGGCGGGCGGAATGAGGGGCGGAGCGCCCGGCGGGGGCACCGGCGGGGAGAGCGACCCCGGAGCAGGGGCGCCCAGCGAGGGTGACGCGGCCGGGGCCGCCGGCGGCACGGGGGAAGGCGTCGCTGCCACCGGCGGAGCGAGCTGATCCTCGGGAAGGCCAAGCTGCGGACGCGCTCCCGCCCCCATCCGCGTGAGCTCGCGCGTGCCGATGAGCACGGACTGCAGGTCGGCCGTCGTGACCTTGGGCGCGCGCACGAGGTGCGGGGTGATCGACATCATGATCTCCTGATCCTCGTGGGTCTTCTTACGGGAAGTGAGGATCTTGTTCAGGATGGGGATGCTCTGCACGCCCAGGATCCCGGCGAAGGTGTCCGTGTCGATGCCTTGCAGGAGGCCGCCGAGGAGGGTCGTCTCCCCGTCGTGGAGGCGGAGCGTGCCCGTGACCTTGCGCGTCAGGAACGTGGGGACGTTGAGCGGGTTCGCACCCGTGCCCACGTTGCGATCGGCCCCGATGGAGCTGAACTCCGCGTCCATCTCCAGCGTGATGTCCCCGTTCGGGTTGACGCGCGGCGTGATCTCGAGGTTCACCCCGACGTTCTTGTAGTTGAAGGAGGTGGCAGGGGCGAAGCTGCTGGTGCCGGCCTGGGTCGCGGTGAACGTGGTCACCGGGATGGGCACCTCCGTGCCGATGCGGAGGCTCGTCCTCTTGCCTTCCGCCGCGCGCAGGCGCGGGTTGGCCAGGATGCGGCTCGTGTCTTCGTTCTGGAGAAACCGGACCAGGATCCCGCGCGGGATGCTCAGCACGAAATCGGAGACGTTGAGGGACGAGAGTACCTGGGCTCGAATGTTGGTGACTCCATCCCCGGCCTCTCCGGCCGCTCCCGTGGGCGCGAAGGTCGCGCCCAACGTGTAGTTCGAGAGCTCGATGCCGTATTGCTTGAGCTTGTTCCGGTTGACCTCGAGGATCTCCAGCTCGACCATCACTTCCCCGCGCGCCTTGTCGTGGAGCTCGACCAGCCGCTCCGCCACCGCGATCTCGTCCGGAGTGCCGAACACGGTCATGGCCCCGAGGGTGGCGTTGGAGACGACGGTCAGGGTCTGGCTGCCGATCCCCGTCTTGATCAGGGTCTCCACGTCCTTGGTCTCGGCGTTCTCCAGGTAGAACGTGCGCAGGACGCGCTCGTCGTAGGTCCGGCGCTTGGCCGCCTGCTCGTCGACCACGATGATCGTGCTCGGGTCGAGGACCTTGTAGAAGAGCCGGTTCACGAAGGTGAGGCGGTCGAGGGCGTTCTGGAAGGTCTCGTTGCGCAGGTCCACCGAGACCTGCTTGTCGCGGTACTGGGAATCGAAGAGGACGTTGACCCCGGCCAGCTGCCCCATCGTCTCCAGGATCTTCTGGAGGCTGGTGTTCTCGAACTTGATCCTGATGGGGGCGGTGCTCTGGGGCGAGAGCACGGGGTGAGGCCCCGGACTCTGCTGGGCCCGCGCCTTCACCGTGTCGTACTCGGACAGGCGGCGGCGCTCGAGGTCGCGCATGCGGATGCGGTCCTGCACGATGGCGAGGTCGTCGGCGGCGGACTTGTTGCCGGGGTCGTAGTTGGCCGCGATCTGCAGCTCTTCCGCCGCCTTGGTGAGCTCCTCGGCCAGGAGGTGCCGCCGGGCCAGGTCGTAGTGCTGCCGGCTGGCCTGGATGCGCGCGTTCTCGAGCGCGATCTTGTAGCCGATGTTGTCGGGGTTCTTCTGGAGGGCGCGCGTGAAGCGGGCGACGGCCAGGTCCCAGTTCCCCTTCCGTGCTTCTCCCTGCCCCTGCCGGTAGGCCAAAGTGGCGGCGCAGCCGGTCTCGAACAGGAGCGCCAGGGCCAGGACCGCCCACGCCGCCTTCGTCGATCGTGCCTTGCGCGGCATCAATCCGGGCATCAGTTCCCCGTCCCCTTGAGCGGAATCCGGCGTACCTGCTCCGAGCCCACCTCCTGGACGTCGACCGACTCGAGCCCGATGCGGACGATGCGGTAGCGGTTCGCCACCACCTCGCCCGCCTGCCCCGTGAGGACTTCCTTGCGGTCCGTCATCAATACCGCGACCTTCAGGCCTTTCTTCCCCTCGAAGGCGCCAATGTACTTGATGTTGAGCGGGCTCAGGGGGGGCGGCGTCGGCGCGGTGACGGGCGGTGGCGTCTCCACCATCGGGGCGGCGCTGGGCATGGGTGGCGGCGGCGTGGGCGGCGGCGTCGCGAAGTCGAAGAGGTCCCGGCGGCCGATGCCCGATGCCGGACGGCGACGGTCCAGGCGGGCGAGGTCGATGCGGGGCAGCTCCGGGTCGCGCCGGCCGGCGGCTTTCGGTGCCTCGGCCGCGCTGGCGGAGGGAGCGACTGCGGGCGCCGGGTTGCGGAGCACCATGAACCCCACGAGCGCCGCCGCCGCCACGGCCAGGCCGGGCGCGATCCACCGTCGTCGGTCCTTCACCATTCGTTGTACGGCGTCCCCCTCTGGGACGTCGCCGTGGAGGCGCTCTTGACGTCGTAGATCCCCGGCTGCGCGGTGGGATCGTCCGGATCCGGCTCGGCGTAGACGACTTCCCAGTCCGGCTGTCCGGTCATGGGATCGGCGGGGATCTTGCGCAGGTAGCCCTGTTCCTTCACCTCCTCGAGGGACGCCGGGTAGCGCCCCTTGTCGGCGTAGAACTGGTCGATGACGTCGCGGAATTGGAACAGGTCCTGCGTCAGCGCCGCCTCGCGGGCGGCCAGGATGGCCGCCTTGTAGTTGGGCAGCGCCACCGCGGCCAGGATGCCCACGATCATGATGACGGTGATGAGCTCGAGGAGCGTGAAGCCACCGTGTAATGGATGCCTGCCCCCGGGCGGCGTTGCGACATCGGATGAGCGCATCACCATTCCTTGTACTTCGAGCCGTCGAGGCCCACGCCCTGGCTCTGCGAGTACACGTCCCAGACGTTCTCGCCGCACCAGGTCGTGTCGTCGGGCTCGTCCTGGTAGCAGCGCTTGCCCCATTCCGCCTTGCCCGTCATGGGATCGACGGGCACGCGGCGCAGGAACTTCAGCTTCACGTCGATCTTCCCCACCTGGCTCACGCCCTTGACGAGCACGTCCAGGTCGGGCGGATAGCCTTCGCTGCCCACCTTCACGTCGGTTCCCCCGATGCGGCCCTGGCGCACGGCGTCATGGTAGCCGTCGAGGGCGGTGCGGACGATGCGCAGCGACCGGCGCAGCTCGATCTCCTTCTGCCGCTTGCGCAGGACCTTCGCCGTGGGCAGGATCGCCGAGGCCAGGATCATCAGGATGATGACGGTGGCCAGCAGCTCGAAATAGGTGAAGCCGCGCTCCGTCTTCACGGCCTCTCCTCCGCCCCGCCCTCGCTGGGCACGCGGTAGAAAGCGGACAGCGCGATGTCGAGGTCGCCTTCCCCGGTGCCGCGCTTGCCGATCTGGATCTGGTCCACGGTCACGAAGTAGCTGGACCGCTCGAGGCGGTCCAGGAACGCGACCAGCTCGCGATAGGTGCCGGACACGTTCATCCTCATCAGGAGCTGGGCGACGCCCTCGCCGCCCTTCACCCCTTCCGGGCTGTAGGAGAAGCCTCCGACCTTCAATCCCAGCTCGCGGGCGATCGCCGTGATCTCCGCGCGGACCTGCGAGAGCGTGTCCTTGGGCCCCAGCCGCGCGTAGAACCGGTCGGCGTCCGTGCGGTTCGTCTTCATGGTCTCGGCCCGGTCGCGCAGGGCGGCGGTCACGCGGCGGTCCCTCTCCAACTCGCCGCGCAGCACCGACACGCGCGCGGCCGCGCTCCGTTCCTTCAGGGAGCGCGGCATGGTGTACGCGAGATACACGCCCACATTGAGCGCGACCACGACGAGCAAAGGCACCCTCAGGCGGTCGCGCCAGCGACGTCTCACGGCTGGACCTCCGGCGCGTGCTCCGCGGGCAGGGCGCCCGCGGTCGGGGCCGCGGGGAGCGAAGGAGGCGAGCCCTCCGCGGACGGGGCGGCGGTGACGGCGGCGGGCCCGCTCGCCGCCGCGGGCTCGGGGCGCGGCCGGTAGCGCATGGTGTAATGGAACTCGCCGTCGGCGCCCTCGCTGAGCGGGAAGACGTCGTCGAAGTCGCCGCCCTCCTCGAGCGTGCGCACGAACTGCCAGCCCACTTCGGGCGAGCGCACGACGGCCTGCACGTCGAGGACGATCTCGCCGCGAGTCACCTTGGGCGTGATGGAGACTAGCCGCGCTCCGTCCGGGAGCCTCTCTTCGAGGCGCGCGAACAGGTTCGTCCACGAGAAGGCGCGGCGGTCGACCAGGTCCTTGACCACCAGCCACCGCGCCAGCGCCTTGGGCTCCGGGGCGATCCCACGCAGGGACGCCTGCTCGGAGCGGAGCCGCGCCGCCTCCCCCTCCAGTCGCATCACCTCGTCGTGGAGGGCGGAGGTGCGTCCGGGCAGGAGCGCGCGCACGACGAAAGCGTGGCGGACGGTGAGCACCACGGCCGCGACCACGGCCAGCGCGAACAGCAGGTTCGGCAGCCGCTCGTTGCGGAAGGGCTGGCGGGCGAGGTTGGCGGGCCTCATGCGAGCGCTCCCAGGCAGGCGGCGGCCCCGGCCAGGGCCTGCGCCGCCGGCCCGGCATCCGCCGTGCCCAGCGCGCGCCAGGGATCGACCATCTCGGGCACCAGGCCCAGCGGCGCCTCCAGCACCGCCGCCGCGTCCGCTCCCAGGAGTCCTGCCGCGCGCACCACGACCTGTTCGAGCCCGGGGCTGCCGAGGCGCTCGCGCGCGTAGACGAGGGTCTGGGCCGCCTCCCGCGCCACTTCCGCGGGCGACGACACCATCGGCCCCGTGAGAGTACGAGCCAGCACCGGCCACCCTTCGCGCACGAGGATCAGCGTCGCGTATCCCTCGTCCCAGTTGACGAGCAGGCGGTCGCCCTTCGAATCGGGGCCGAACGCGGAGCGACACAGGGCCAGCCCGCTGAGCTCGACGAGGCCCGGATCCAGCCCCAGCGATCGGCACGCGCCCTCGTAGGCGTCGAGCACGCTGCCCAGGGCCGCCACCACGATGACGGGGTCGGACGCGCGCGGAGACCGCACGTGCCCCACCCGCGCCTCGCGCACGTCGAAGGGCAGCGACTTGCGGAGGCGGAACCGCACCATCTCGTCCATCTCGGAGGGACGGCCGGCCAGCTCGGCCGCCGGGATGATGGCGATGCGAGCCACGGGGTCGGGCAGCACGAGGGCGATGGGGGCGCCCCCGAGGATTCCCGCTCGTTCCAGCGCGCCGCGGCAGGCCATCCGGAAACGTTCGGGATCGGCGACGTTGGGCTGGGTGAGCGACGGGAGGAGGACCTCCGGATCGAGCTCCACGGCGGAAGCGGCGGCCAGCACGACCGCGCGGCCGTCGCGGCGCGTGCGCACGACGCCCACGCCGCCCGCCCGGATCTCCAGCGCCACCTGCGGCTGCTCCGGCTCGCGGAGGGCGCGCCACAGGCGGGCGGGCATACCCACGCTCAGCGCTCCCGGCTCATGGGATCTCCACGAACGTGACCTTGTTGATCTCGTGGAGGGTGGTGTGGCCGGCCAGGGCCTTGGAGACCGCCGACTCGCGCAGGAAGACCATCCCCTCCTCGCGCGCCGCGCGCTTGATCTCCGCGCTCGAGCGCCGCGCCAGGATCAGCTCGCGCACGTTGTCGCTGAGGTCGAGCAGCTCCGAGATGGCCATGCGGCCCTTGTAGCCGGTGCCCCCGCACTCCAGGCAGCCGGCCCCCTCGTAGAACCAGACGTCGGAATAGTTGGAGGGCTGGAGTCCGGACTGCTCGAGCAGCTCCGGCGAGGCGCGCACCTTGCGCTTGCAGTGCACGCAGATGGTCCGCACCAGCCGCTGGGCCTGCACGCAGTTGAGGGCGGAGACGAAGTTGTAGGGCTCGATCTTCATGTTGAGGAAGCGGCCGAGCACGTCGATCACGTTGTTGGCGTGGACGGTGGTGAAGACGAGGTGGCCGGTGAGCGCGGACTGGATGGCGATGTCCGCCGTCTCCGCGTCGCGGATCTCGCCCACCATGATCTTGTCCGGGTCGTGCCGCAGGATCGAGCGCAGGCCGCGCGCGAAGGTGAGCCCCTTCTTCTCGTTCACCGGGATCTGGGTGATGCCCTTGAGCTGGTACTCGACCGGATCCTCGATGGTGATGATCTTGTCTTCCTCGCTCTTGATCTCGCTGAGGGCGGCATAGAGCGTGGTGGTCTTGCCGGAGCCGGTCGGCCCCGTCACCAGCACCATCCCGTAGGGCTCGCGGATGAAGCGGCGGAAGCGGGTCAGCTCCTTCTCGTCGAAGCCGAGCACGTCCAGCCGCAGGGAGGTGAACTGCTCGGAGAGGCTCTCCTTGTCCAGGATGCGGATGACGGCGTCCTCGCCGTGCACGGACGGCATGATGGACACGCGGAAATCGACGGAGCGGCCGCGGACCTTGACCCGGAAGCGGCCGTCCTGCGGGATCCGCTTCTCCGCGATATCCAGCTCGGCCATGACCTTGATGCGGCTGATGATCGTGGAGTGATGCTCCTTGGCCATCGGCTTCATGGCCGCCTGCAGCACGCCGTCGATGCGGTACTTGATGACGACCTCGGTGTCGCGGGTCTCGATGTGGATGTCCGAGGCCCGGCGGTTGAGGGCGTCGAACACGGTGGAATCGATGAGCCGGATGATGGGCGAGGCATCCGCCTGGATCCGGTCGATGGAGAGGACGTCGTCGCCGTTGTCGTCGTCGCGCAGGAGCTGGATCTTGAAGGACTCCGAAGCCTCCTCCAGGACGCGCTGCGTGCCCTGTCCGCGCTTGAGCGCCTCGTGGATGGCGGACGGGGTCCCCACCGCGGGCTGGATCGGCGTCTGCAGGAGCAGGCTCAGCTCGTCCACGACGGGGATGTCGGTGGGATCGGCCATCACGAGGACGAGCCGGCCGTTCTGGCGGCGGTAGGGCAGGAAGGTGTAGCGGAACATCAGCTCCACGGGCACGGACTGCAGGATCTCGGGGTCGGGAGCGTAGGAGGCGACGTCCACGAACTCCAGCGCGTAGCGCTCGGCGAGAGCGCGCGCGGCCGCTTCCTCCTCCGCGGCGGAGGCGGCGGCGGGCGCGGGGGGGATGCGCACGGGCTCAGCCACGGCTCACCCCCGCTCCTGGATCCGGCTGATGGCCTCGAACATCGGCAGGTAGAAGGCCAGCAGCATGGCCGCCACGATGAAGGCCATGAAGATGAGGAGCACGGGCTCGACGAGCGCGAGCGCCTTGGCCATGCTCGTCTCCATCTCCTCGTCGTAGAAGTCGGCCACGGAGTTGAGCATGTCGCCGAGGGCGCCCGTCTGCTCCCCGACCTTCACCATCTCGAGGGTGAGGCTGTCGATCATGCCCGTCGATTCGAGGGCCATGGTCAGGCTTCGCCCCTCCCGGATCTGATGCGCCGCTCCGGATACGACGGAAGCCATCGCCCTATTCCCGATGGAGGCCCCCGCCACCTCGAGGGCGTTCAGGAGAGGCAGGCCGCCCTGCAGGAGGGCCGAGAGAGTGCGCGTGAGCTGGCTGGTCGCGTACATCTTCATCAAGCGGCCCAGGTACGGGATGGAGAGCAGGAGACGGTCGATGACGATGGCCGAGTGCTCCTGGCGCGTCCAGGCCTTGAAGGCGACCCAGCCCGCCACCAGGACGAGCAGCACCCAGAAGGCGTTGTGGCGGAGGAACACGGCGAAGGCCATCACGACGCGCGTGAGGAGAGGCAGCTCCACATCCATCCCCCCGTAGAACTCCTTGAAACCGGGGATGACGAACAGCACCATCACGGCCAGGAGCGCTCCCATCATCGCGAAGAGCAGGAGCGGGTAGACGGCGGCCGCGATGGCCTTCCGGCGCAGGGCGTAGCTGAGACGGAGGTATTGACCCAGCCGCCGCAGCACGCCTTCCAGGTTGCCGCTGCGCTCCCCGGCGATGAGGCTCGCGGAGAGGATGGGCGGATAGAGCG
>WNFN01193954.1_pt1 | contig 15575 bp, 14 predicted proteins | sample 5400161 | NCBI WGS metagenome assembly WNFN01 (sample SAMN13153353, study PRJNA577476) | soil metagenome | isolation source: 80 cm saprolite on Douglas fir-dominated hillslope | place: USA:California | collected 2013-09-17
ATGGCCGATCAAGGTGGCGGCGTTCTGCTGCTGGTGGACTTCACCTCATTGCTCTCGCTGGGAGAAATGGTCACTCGCCAGACCGGCATTCAGACGCGCGCCATTGCCGGTGTCTCAGCCCCTCTGCTTATCGAAGCTGTCCAGCGGACCCAGCGCTCGCGCCAACTGACCCTCGATCAGCTCGCAGCCAGTCTGACTACGCGCTCCGCCCTCTCGCCAGCGCAAGCCGGTCCCGCTGCCCTGGTCAGCAGTAATGGAGATACGCCTGCGCGCGGTGGTTCGCTGCTCAAAGAAGATCGCGTGCGCTACGAAGCCGTTTTTACCGTCGAGCATGCGCCGCGTGTGATTCTCTCTGTCTGTTTGACCGGCTTTGGCAGCGCTGCAAAAATCGCCGAACTCCTGCAAGAGCATGTGCCCGGTTTAGACGAGCAGGCAGTGGAAATAATTTGCATGGATATTAGCCTTTCCAGTAAAACGGAGGTCGACATCCAGCGCCTCGTGGGCAATCGCCAGGTGGTCGCCGTCGTCGGCACCATCAATCCCCACCTGGAAAACTATCCGTTCATCGCCCTCACCGATTTTCTCTTTGGCGACGGCATCGCGCGCCTGCGCACTCTACTCGGTAGCACACTTATTGATCCAGCGCTGCTGCATCCTGCCACCCTGGATCAGCTATCTGTGTCAGGTACGCCTGCCCCCGCGCCCAATCTGAGCCTGAGCCGGCGGGCAGACTTAATGCAAGAAATCTCGTTCACGCTCAGCCAGCGCTTGCTCTTCCTCAATCCCACGCGTGTTATGCCGTTGATTGAGCGCATGATTGAATTGGTCGAGGTAGAAGTTGGGGAAACCTTCGAGATCGACGTTCTGGCCGGTCTGGTTCTGCATCTTGCCTGTGTGCTGGAGCGCGACACACAACCCCGTGGCATGCTGGTCAGTGAAACCGTGCGCCAGCAAGTTGAGCAGCAGTTTCACCGTGATCTCAGTATTTGCCGGCAAGCGCTGCACATTCTCAGCACCCAGATTGCGCGCACACTTCCTGATGAGGAGGCTTATAATATAGTAGGGATTCTCAGACAGGTTGATATTTTCGCAGTTGATGGAGAATGAACAGGAATCCTTGCTCTCGTCGCCTGGATTTTTGGATCATATGTACGTGTAAACGAGTTGTATCTTGCCTTTTTGTGTTTCAAAGAATATCTGTGCATCCATGTGTGCTATGTGTGCTACACACATTCTGGCATCATTCTTGCTCCAGTATAGAGTGTACCCAACGGGTTTCGATCAAACGAGAGAAAGGAACACACATTTCGCTGCGCCAGGCGAAACCTGTGGGGGGAGTAACTGAATACTATGGTACGGGTTATAATTGTTTGCAGTTGGGGAATGTCTACTAGCCTGCTGGTGGATAGTTTGATTGCGACTGCCGAGGCAACTCATATTGAGTTGCAGGTTGAGGCGTTGAGCGCGGGTGAATACGCGGCGCGGGTGGAAGAGTGTGAAGTGGTGTTGATCGCGCCCCAGATTCGTCATTTGCGGAAGAGTATTGAGAAGCTAGCAACCTCGTTGGGTAAGCCGGTTGCGCTAATCGAGCCATTTTATTATGCGACGATGAACGGGCAGGCCGTATTGGAGCAAGTCTTGCTGTTGGTATCAGGAGTGCAGAAAGGTGAAGAGGACGTATGAGCGGGATTGTCGAACGCAGTGCTGCGTGGTTTGAACGCTATTGTGTGCCTCCCTTGAGTGTGATTGCCAGCAATGTGTATTTGCAGGCAGTGCGCGACGCCTTTATCATTTTCACCCTGCCGCTGATTCTGGCGGGCAGCCTGTTTCTGATCGTAGCTAATCCGCCGATCCCGGCTCTCGCTCTCTGGCTCAAGCCGTATCAAAATGATATCCTGGTACCATATGATCTCACCTTTGGAGTCATGGCGCTATTTCTCTCCTTTGGGGTAGCCTATAGCCTGGCCCAGTATCGGCGCACCGAGCCGGTGCAGCCGGGTATCCTGGCCATGGCGCTCTTTTTGATCGCGACAGTGCCGGTAAACGGGTTAACGAACATGACAGTGGGCGACCTGCTGCCTTATCTGGGCGGTGAGGGTCTGCTGGTGGCCATTCTGGCTGGCATTCTTTCGACGGAGGTCATGCGCCTCTTCCGGGGTTCGCGTTTCGCTATCAGGTTGCCGAAAACGGTGCCCTCGAATGTCAAACGCGCCTTTGAGGCGCTGGTGCCAGCTCTTTTGCTCATCACTCTGGTCTGGCTGCTGGAATGGTTTATCAGCTCCTATACCTCTGTTGATCCTGTGACACACAAACAAACGGCCTATACGGTCCCAATTTTGCTGATGAAGGTGTTTGAGCCGCTAGTGCTGGTGGAGGATAGTTATCCAGCGGCGGTGATTGAGATTATGCTGATGATGTTGCTCTGGTCAGTTGGAATCCATGGCATAAATGTGGTCACCGCCATTGCGCTCCCATTCTGGACGGCAACCATCTTTGCGAATGATGCCAATGCACTCCATGCAACAGGCATCGTCACAGAGCCATTCTTTCATATATTTGCACACCTGGGTGGTTCTGGCGCGACCTGGCCGTTAGTTATATATATGCTGCGTTCGCGATCGTCGCAATTGCGGACCGTGGGAAAGGTGGCATTGGGGCCGGCGATCTTTAACATTAACGAACCGGTGACGTTTGGGGTGCCGATGGCCCTCAATCCGCTGATGATGATCCCGTTCATTTTCGTGCCGGTGATCATCGTCACGATCAACTACCTGGCCTTTTCTCTGGGCCTGGTCCATGTCCCATTAGTGATTCAGCCATTTACCGTGCCAATTGGGATTAGCGGGTTTATCGCCACAGGAGGGGACATCCGTGGAAGTCTGCTCCAGGTGTCCGATCTGGCTGTCTCGGCACTTTTTTATTATCCTTTCTTCAAAGCCTGGGAACGTGTTCTCGTTGCTCGCGAAGAGGAGGCGGCTCGGCAAGAAGAGAACCGTGCTACGGTTCAAGCAGAGATGCGGATACGCACGACTGCACAAAGATGATCTTTCTGCTCGGAAAGGGGGAAAAAACGCGCTTCTGGAGTTGCTTTTCAGGAGCGACAAGCGCAAAATGCCCGGTTTCTTTAGATACAACGCCGTATCCGATTTTATCTCGGTACACTAGACTAGAATACTCGTTTGGAAGCTCGCTTTCTCTGTGACAGATTTTCCGGGTTTTAGGAAACACAAGAAAGCGGTATGTGAAAGGACACACCACTCATGAAACTATTTGGTCGCACAGGCCGCAAATTCTCTTTGCTGGCCTGCTCCTTATTCCTCGCGTTGCTGCTAGTTGCCTGCGGCAGCGCCAACGGCGGCACCACGACTGGCACCACAACGGGTCCCAGCAACGGCAAGAACTGCAAAAAGGTCGGCGTCCTGCTGCCTGAAACCGCTACTTCTGCCCGCTGGGACGGCAATGACAAGCCCCTGCTAGAGAAGGATATTCCTATCTCTCTGCCGGGTGCGACGGTTGACTACAACAATGCTCAGGGCAGTGCTGATACCCAGCTGAGCCAGGCTGAGGCCGACCTGACCAAAGGCGACTGCATCCTGGTTGTCGCTCCGGTCGATGCCACCGCTTCCGCGCAGATTGTGGCCAAGGCCAAGGCGCAGGGCGTGCCGGTGATCGCGTATGATCGCCTGATCCAGTCGAAAGACCTGGCTTACTATGTGTCGTTCGATAATGTGGCCGTTGGAAAGATCCAGGGCCAGTATATCGCCGACCACTACAAGGACTATGTGACGACTGGTCACATTAACACGGTCATGATCGACGGCGCGCAAACGGATAACAATGCCCTTCTGTTCTACAAAGGCGCAACCACCGTTCTGAACCCGCTGTTCTCCGCTGGCACCCTCAAAAAGGTCTATGACCAGTACACCCCTGGTTGGGATAACCCGACCGCCCAGACTGAAATGGAAGGCGCTTTGACGGCGAACAAGGACGATATCTCGATCGCTTACGTGGCGAACGACGGCATGGCTAACTCGGTGATTGCCGCCTTGAAAGCAGCCAAGCTGAATGGCAAGGTTCTTGTGACCGGCCAGGATGCCACCGCTGCCGGCATTCAGAATATTCTGACTGGCGACCAGGCGATGAGTGTTGAGAAGAACTACGCCTTTGAGGCCAAAGGTACGGCGGACCTCGTGGCTGCTCTCAGCACTGGTTCGAGCACCGCTTCTCTGACCAACAGCGCGACCACCGCGACTACCGATGGCGGGAGCATTCCTTCGGTTCTGGAGACGCCGGTAGCGATCGACCACACTAATTGGCAGCAGGTTGTGACCGATAGCGTTGCGACCAAAGCAGATATCTGCAAAGGCCTGCCGACGACCGCGAAGTACCTCCCCTCTGGCTATTGCAGCTAGTTGGAACTGGGCTGTGCTCAAGTACTGCTCATGCTGGTTTTAGATCCATAGAGGCCAGAGCCGGCTCTGACTGAGCACAATCCCAGCCTTGTCCGCGCCGCCCGAAAGGGCGGCGCGGATGGGGAGCGCCAGACGCCAGTGAATCTCCAGGTGTGACCCATTTATCCTATTTATCGAATCTCTTTATCTCCCTGGAAAATCGAGATAAGTTACTGCAAAAGAGTTCTACTGGCTCCCCTGAGTCGGATGAAACTTCAGTGTTTTTCACTTGGGGAGATGATATACTGATCAGTATCGTTTCGCTCGTGGCAAATTGTATCAGCACACATATTCTTGAGGGAGGGCCATATGGCCAATAGTAGTTTCCCTATGGCTGGCGAAGCTGCCGGGCCGAGTTACGAGGGCGTACCAGCCCTGAGTTTGCGCGGCATATCGAAAAGCTTCGGTGCAGTCAGGGCGTTAACCGACGTGGATTTTGATGTCTATCCCGGTGAGGTCGTTGGCCTGGTAGGCGATAACGGCGCCGGGAAATCAACGCTGATTAAGGTTATCGCGGGCGTCGGGCCTGCTGATACAGGCGAGATCTTTGTGGATGGCCAGCAGGTGCGTATCAACAGCCCGCAGGGTGCAGCCAGCCTGGGCATCGAGACAGTCTACCAGGACCTGGCGCTGTGCGATAACCTGGATGTGGTTGCGAATTTGTTTCTCGGTCGCGAAGAAAAATCGTTCCTGCGTTCGCTGGACGAGGCTCAGATGGAATACCACACTCTGGAAGTGTTGCGCACGCTTGATGTGAAAATTCCTTCGACGCGCACTCCTGTAGCCTCTCTCTCAGGTGGTCAACGCCAGTCCATTGCTGTCGCGAAATGTATTTTGCGTAAGGCCAAAGTGGTGCTTCTGGATGAGCCGACAGCCGCTCTGGGTGTGGCCCAGACCAAACAGGTGCTGGCGCTGATTCGCCGTTTGCGCGGACAGGGCCTGGCAGTTGTGGTCATTTCCCATAACCTGGCCGACGTATTTGAGGTAGTGGACCGTGTGGCTGTGATGCGCCTGGGCCGGCGCTCTGGTACCTTCAATATTAAAGACACAACCCCTGAGCGAGTGATTTCCGCGATTACCGGTGCTGAGTTTGGTAACCTGATGAACGCCGAAGAGCACAACGGCAACGGTACTGGCGACGGTAACGGGTTTGAGGGAGGAAAGTAAGCGATGAGTGAAATTCGAGAAAAAAACACAAGCGTGGCGGGTGCGCAGGCGGCAGTAGCCTCGGTTGAGAGGCCGGAATATATTCGGCGTCGCACCTTTGGCGAATTGCTGCGCAGTGACCTGGGCTTCCTCCCCGTGCTGCTGACTCTGATCGTCGTGGTGGCCTTCTTTGAAGTAACCACCAACGGACTCTTTTTAAATCCGCGTAACCTTTCGGATCTGGCGCAACAAATGGCGGAGACTGGTATTGTGGGCCTGGGAGCCATTTTGGTCTTGCTGCTGGGTGAGATTGACCTCTCGCTTGCGGCAGTGGCACAGTTGTGTGCCGTGATTATGGCTGTTTGTTCCGACCGCCTCGGCCTGCCCGCTATCCTGGCCATTCCTATCGCGCTGCTCACCGGCGCTCTGGTTGGTTTGGTGAATGGCATTCTCGTCGCCGTAGTGCGTGTACCCGCATTTATTGTCACGCTGGCTGGCTCGATTGCCTACTCTGGCCTTCTGCTGTTCCTGATGTTTGGGCAAACCACACTGATTGTACGCAATGATTTTATTGTAGCCATTGCCGGCTCTGCATATAGTTTCTTTGCTCTATAACTATACTCGCCGCAAGAGTCTGGGATTGCGTACACAGCCGTTGACACGTGTTGTACTGCAAATTGTGCTTGTCGCGGTGCTGGTTGGAGCAGCCGTGGCTGCCTTTGAGAGCTATAACGGTGTGCCATATTCTACGGGCATTCTCTTTGGCCTGATCCTGCTCTTCTGGTTAATCCTGACCAAGACCTCCTTTGGGCGGTATATCTACGCCACTGGTGGGAATACGGAGGCGGCGCGCCGCGCTGGCATTAATGTGGTTGGCATCCGCATTGCGGTTTTCACGCTTTGCTCCACCCTTGCGGCTTTGGCGGGTGTGATCCAGGCCTCACGCAACAATGCGGTCTATAGCGCGGTGAGCCCAACATTGCTGCTGGAGGCCATCGGCGCTGCTGTGATCGGGGGAGTGAGTCTTTTTGGCGGACGCGGTTCCATCTGGGCGATTGTGCTGGGTGTGCTGATTATCCAGTCCCTGAACAATGGTCTGACTCTCCAGAGCCAGAGTACTGCTATTCAGCAAATGGTGGAAGGCGCTGTACTGATTATCGCGGTAGTCGCCGACGCGCTGATCCGCCGCGCCCAGGCCCGTTCAGGTCGCTAGAAGAAGCAAGCGGAATTTCAGAGAAGAAAAAGCTGGCCTGGTCAGGCCAGCTTTTTCTTCTCTGAAATTCCGCTTGCTTCTTCTAGCGCTTGAAAAGGCGTTGATAATGCTCTGACACAATCTCGGCAGGGAAAATGCGCAGCAGGCTTACGCTCAGCAGGGCAAAAGCGATCCAATCAAAGCCAGCGTCCAGCGGAATCCCCAGGATTGTGCCGACCAGCGGCAGGACAAAGCTTAATCCGATTTCGTCGATTGCATCTGGAAAGGCCAGAAAGGCCAGCAGCGCCAGGATAACCACGAAAAAGGACACTTTACGTACAATTGAGACGCGCCGGTCTTTGAACAGCGCTCCAATTAGCCGGCCCGTTTTCACAAAATGGAAGAAAATGTCCCGGCGCCTGGGCCGGGTTATTGTACGCGGGAGAGCGGAATCGTTCGTTTGTTGTATCATACCAGAGGCTCCTCCTGAAAAAACACTTACAATTGTATTACGCGCGCAGGCGCAGGCTCGTTACAGGCGCGTACTATTCTAAAGAACGATGGAAATGGCTCTTTCCGCCTGTTGGTGCTGATAGCGAACAATGTAACCTCGTTACGTACATCTTTTTTGGGGGGTTATACCCTTGTATGTTCCCTCCAAAAGTTTTGTAAAGAGATAGCCGGCTGGAAGAGCAACACAAGCACGGGTAATTAAGTCGGGATGAGACTTTTACCTCATGTTGCTCTTCCCCCAATGCGTCTTTTCCTTTCAACTGGCTCCAAAGGCGTATGCGTCTTTTCCAACATCGCGAAGCAAGTCCGGCTATTTTTTAGCAGAACGAACATTTTTTACTGATCTGTGAATGGATTTTGAACAGGAGAGATTACATGACACGACGTCGCATGGATCTATTGATCGCCCCTCTTCTGCTGATCGGTGTACTACTCGCTGCTCTGGCGTTAGCACCAGGAACAGCACAGGCGAAGAGTGTAGGCTTCTACCAACAGACGAACCTGGTTTCAGACCTTCCTGGGGAGGCCCAGGTGACCGACCCCAATCTGGTGAATGCCTGGGGTCTTTCTCATAGCGCCACCAGCCCCTGGTGGATTTCGGACAATGGCACGGGGCTCTCTACTCTGTATCAGGGTACTGGCGCGATCGTTCCTCTGGTAGTGACTATTCCGCCGCCCGCAGGAAGTCCAGCCGGGACAACCGCAGCTCCTACCGGCAACATTTTCAACGGCTCCACCGACTTTGTTGTCAGTGAAAATGGTGTATCCGGCGCAAGCGCTTTCATCTTTGACACCGAAGATGGGACAATTTCGGGCTGGAATCCCACGGTTGATCGGACGCATGCTGTGCGGACGGTGGATAATTCAGCGAAGAACGCAGTCTACAAAGGGCTGGCAATCGCGAGCAATAGCGCCGGTAACTTTCTCTACGCTACGAATTTCCACTCCGGGTTCGTAGAGGTGTACGATGCGCATTTCCACCTTGTCCGCGTCTTCACCGACATTTTTCTTGCGAAGGATTGTCCCCTGCCAGGCCAGTGTTACGCGCCTTTCGGCATTCAGACTATTAACGGCAATCTCTTTGTCTCTTACGCGCTCCAGAACGCGGCAAAGCATGACGATGTCGCGGGCCGTGGTCATGGGTTTGTCGATGTCTTCGATACCTGGGGCCACTTCGTCCGCCGTTTTGCTTCGCGGGGCGTGCTCGACTCTCCGTGGGGCCTGGCGCAGGCGCCCGCGAGCTTCGGCCGCTTCAGCAATGATATACTGGTCGGTAACTTTGGCGATGGAACTATCAATGCCTTTAATCCTAGAGACGGCGAGTTCCTCGGCCGGGTCCGCGATAGCAAGGGCAAGGCCATTACAATCAATGGCCTGTGGGGCTTAGCATTCGGGAATGATGCCTCCGCGGGCAGTTCGACAACCCTCTTCTTCACGGCGGGTCTCAACGACGAGGCAGATGGCCTCTTTGGTACAATTACCAGCGTTAGCAGCTAATAGCTGGCTCATTTACTGCCAAAGGAATCGGGAGCATGAGGCAACATTCGCCTCATGCTTCTGATTTTTGGGCCAGGAAAACTCCAAATTTGCTCGCCTCTCATAAAATGGGGTAGAACCCCACTAATCGGGGGTCAAGGCGGCGCTGCCGCCTTGACCCCCGATTAGTGGGGTTCTACCTAAAATGGCAAGCTCGCCTTTATTTGCCTATTCCGGCAGTGGAAACGCTTCTCCCTCCATGCGCTCGATCGCGGCCCGCAGCGCCGGTGGAACGGGTGTCGGGCGACCCGTGTGATAATTGCACCAGACCTGGACAGTTTTGCCGGTCGCGAAAATGCGGCTGTGGTCGCGGGCGTCGCGAATCTGGAGTTCCATGATAATGCTGGTTCGCCCAATGCGCGTCACGCGAACGCCGATTTCGGCTTTGTCTGCGCGGATCAGGGGGAGATGATAGACGCACTCGTTTTCTTTGATCAACGATCCATAATGCGCGCCGATCGAGGTTGTCTGAATGCGCGAATTCTGCGCACCCGACTCTTCGCTGCTATGCACCGCCTGATCCTCTTCGCGCGACGGCCAGGGATCGGCTTGTAATTGATCGAAATAATAGCTGCGCGCCTCTTCAAAATAGGTAAAATAGACGGTATTATTCACGTGAGCCAGCGGGTCCAGGTCGCGAAAACGAATCTGGACTGGATACCACACATTCATAGAGAACCTTTCATTTTGGGGATTATTGCCCTTTTAGCATATCATTCCCAGCAGTGGGTAGCAAGCGAAGCTCTGATAGAATACCAGAGAATCAAGTACCGATTTTCAAGTGAAAAATGAGCAAAAGGGGAGAAATTTACAATTTCTCCCCTTTTGCTCATTTTTCACTTGAAAATCGGTACTTGATTCTCTGGCCTTTTCCGTTCTAAGAGTCGTTTAAGAGCTGGATAGTCGATTTTGGCGTTATGACGTTTATCCACCGGGATATGAGGGTAGACCTGAATGGCAGCAAAGTTGGCCCACGCGACGGTCCGAGAGAGCATTACCTGGTCCAGGCATCGATCTTGCTTGTCAAGCTCGAGTGCCAGGATGCGCTGACCACGCACTGAGGCGGCGGCGGCTCGCCGTATCGCTGGAGAGGACGAGACGGCGCATTCGACGGTGAAGGGATAGAGGATGCCATGCTCGTCTTTGATCCGCGCGGTACAGCGCCCGAGTAGCCAGAGGCGGCCTTGAGAATCAAAGTAGCCCATGTCGCCGGTGCGATGCCAGATAGTATCACCGACGCGAAATTTAGTCTCTTCATCGCCACGCCCATACAGATAGCCGGCGAGGACATGCGGGCCGCAGACCACAATTTCGCCGGGCTCACCTGCGGCCAGACAGGCTTCGTCGAAGGTCCGGGCGGTGTAGGGCGTCAGGGCTGTCCCCCATTGTTCTGGCAGAATGCGTACCTGGAGTTCCAGCGCCGGTGTTCCTGCCAGCAGGCCGCTTCCTTCCATCATGGCGGCAAGGTCCTGGGCGCGTAGTTCGTTATAGGCCACATGGGCGATGGGTTCAGCTTCCGTTGACCCGTACACCGCGACGATTTCTGCCTGCGGGGCAATTTCCTGGAGACCCGCGAGGACGCGCGGGAAGACTGGCGCGCCTCCTGCGTAGATGACGCGCAATCCGAGAAGTTGCCGCTGCTGTTCGCGGCAGGCGGCGATGATGCATTCCCAGAAGGATGGGGCGGCTTCTGCCCGGGTGGGTTGGTAGCGCTCGATCTGCTCTATGATCGGGCCGGGATCGATGCTTCCTGGTTTGCGCAGGTTCCCGGCGGCGATCAGGCTGGTGATGCCCGAGGCTAGATTGGCCAGGACAAAGATGGGCATGGTTGTCAGACTTACCTCGCTGCTTTGCACACCGGAGGCCCGTTCCAGCACGCTGTGTTGAGCCAGTAAGAAGCCATGGGTGCGCAGTGCCGCTTTGGGTAGTCCGGTGCTGCCGCTCGTAAAGGTGAGCAGCGCCGGCGTCTCTGGTTCTGCCGGGTAGATGTCCTCGCGCGGCTCCAGGTATTGCGCGCTCGACCAGGGAAGCGCGCCTGGCAGACGGGCGCCGATGACAAATTTGCGCGGAATGCGCCGCAGCGCTGGCGAAAGGAGGCGCAAGACATGAGCTTTGGGGCTGGCAATCAGCGCTTGCGGCGGGATGAGCGTGCAACATTGCTCGATGTGTTCTCGACCTGCGGACGGATCAATAAACATCGCAACCAGTCCCAGGCGGAAAAGCGCGATCAGGGCCACGTAGAGTTCAAGCGACATTGGCTGAAAGACAAGCACGTTATCGCCTGGTCGCAGGCCAGCCTGGTGTAGCAGGGCCGCAGCCTGCGTAACCTGCTGTTGCAGTTCGCCAAAGCTTATCACGCGATCGTGACCCCCGATGCGATCGATAAGCGCGGGAGTCGTGGGCCGGGCCTGCGCCTGCTCCTGTAATAGATGTGCGATGTTCATGCCTGTTTCTCCAGTTCTTTCCCATAGAGCGTGTAACGACGGATAACCTGACCTCTATATGCCTGGCTGATGTGGCGTGAGATATTCCGTTCGTGCATGAGCGCGTGGATTGCCCGTGTATATCCCAGCTCGTTCCCAATCTCGCTCAGACGTCCGGCGAGCAGCGTGGCCAGGCCCTGGCCGCTATAGGCGGGATGAACGGCGAGTGTTTTAACAATCATGGTATCGATTATTGCTCCCCGTTGCGCTTGTAGCCAGTCGGGAAGCGCAAAAACGAAGCCCACAGGTTCGCCGGCGCGCTCAGCCAGCAGGATCAATTCGGGTCGCACATAGGGTTGAAGGGGCTGGTTCTGGGTCAGAAAATCCTCTTCGTCGATTGTACTGGCCAGGAAATTGTTCTGAAAACTGGCGACTACGACGCGATAAATGCGCCGGAGTTCTTCATCAAAATGGGTGGCGTCAAAAGTGCGGATGATGACGCCCTGCGTGGCGAACTGTGCGGCTAGCGCGGGAACGCGGGAATCGGTCCATTCATCCCCGACCTGTAAGGCGGAGTAGTAGTTAGCCAGAGGCGCGAAGCCGCTGCCGGTGAAATGCTCGGGCCAGTCGCCGGGATTATCCGGTTCCAGGAAGAAAGGGGGCTGCGTGCCGCGCTTTGTCAGGAGACGATAGCGTCGGTGGGTGCTGCCATCTATTGGCCCGACCGCCAGGGTGCAGCCTTGCCGGGCCAGTTCGGCACAGGCGAACTGCAATAACGATAGAGCGGCGCTGCTATCGAGCGCGGCGTAATGTCCGATCATGCCAACCTTCTTCCCGGCGACGGGAGGCGTTCCCTGCCACCAGAGCGAGCAGCGGGCCTGAATGCCGTCATCCCCAGCCAGCATCCAGTGTACGTCAGCATGTGATTGCTCCAGGATTTCAGGAGTGAGGCGAGCCAGGCCAGCCAGTTCACAGAAGCGCTCGCGCTCCGCGTGACTCTCCACAGGCAGAACTTTCATGATGGTTTTCCTGCCTTTCTGGCGACTGCGAACGCGTTTCCTCTGACGAGTTGGAATGTCACTCCCAACAGGCCCAGAGTCAGGGCCAGATCGAGCAGCAGGGACGGAAGATTCAGTTGCAGCAGTCCCGAGAGTAGCAGAGCGCTGAAAACGGGGATCAAGAGATTATCCAGGCCCTCCCAGGAGACCGCTTCCGCCAGAGAGGGATGAATACGCAGGCAAAGGCCACCAGAAAGAAGGCCGCAGACCCCTCGACACTTTTCTGCCCTTTGACGATTTTGTAATGCAGCCGCCCATAACGGCAGCCGATGACTGCGGCAGCCGGGTCGGCCAGGGTGAGAATGAGTATCGGAATGAGGAACAACAGGTTCTGCTTGCCTGCGAAAGCAAACAGCAGGCAAACGCTCAGGGGGAAGTACAACTCACCGAACGATGAGCGGTCTACCCGGTAGAGAACCGAGCCCAGATTCCCTTTGAACGCGCGTATATATTTCAGCGCCAGGAGCGACGGAATAGTGATCAGCGCGAGCAAAATCACTGGCCAGGCGCTTGAGAAGACCCAGGGAAAAGTCAGAGTGGTCAGGCCGCCGCCAATATGGAATAATTTTCGAGATGCTTCTGGTGAGAGTGGCTGCCATTGTTGGTACAGGGTCAGGCCCCCCATCAGAATGCTCAGCGCGGCCAGTTCAATGGCTATACCCAACCAGAGAGTAAGAGTAAATGGATGAATCATGACAATATTTCCTCAACAACGAAAGCGCTATAAAAGCACGCCTTATCCTGCTGATAGAGTTGCCGGGCCAGCTCGCTCAGGGGAGAGAGGCGCGGCGCGAGCGCGGCGGGCCGGCTTTGCTCAAGCAAGTGGGTATAATTTTCTTCGGATATATACTCAAAAATGTCGCTCAGATTAAAGCGCTCAATTGCGCCTCCGCCAGCGCTCGCCAGAAAATCTTCCAGGGATGCACGCTGCCACTCCAGGCGCGGGAGATTTTCACGGATGGCCTCGAAGTTCTCTGCGCGCAGGGCGTAAGGCAGAGCAGAGCAGTGCTGGCCAGTGAGAATCCATTGCAGATAGGGATTCTCCGCCGGATTAACTAGAGTGAGACCCTGGCGCACACGTTCAAGCAGGCGCTCGGCCACGCTTCCCTCGACGTACTGAAAGAAACTCGGATCGCGCCCCCCGCGCCCCAGGACGGTCCGTGAAAAGAACAGTTTGAACATAGCTCGCCAGCGCCAGGTGTCCCAATGCTGCTGATAAAATGCCTGCCTCTCCTCCAATGTGCCTCCGCGCAGTAATTGCCTGACCTGAGCGCGCGAGTGAACCAGGGGCAGGACACGCCGGCGAAAAAGCGCGAAGTAGCGCTCAAACTTGCCAGCGTTGCCGATGCCTCTGGCAATTTCCGCGCTATGCGCATCCCAGAAGCCTTTCACCTCTGGCGAAAGCTGGCTGCGACAGCGACGATATAGCTCCTCACGACGCTGGCTGGGCAAAGACCCCATCAGTTCCAGCAGTTCGCCATGTGTCAATTCCCGGTAAGCGGCCACGCGTAGTTCCAGGCAGGCCAGTTGCGCGGGGTTCAGATCGAGCGCGATCACACGGCCAGGTCGCTTGCTCAGAAGGGCCAGCGTATTATCCCCGGCTGAGGCGATCGAGAGGCAAGTATCGCCAGGCTGTACATCCAGGCCCGCGAGCAGGCTATCCGCGTCTTCCCAGCATTGCGCATAGCGAATCTCTGAGAAATTAGCTCGCGCGGCGACCTCGCTCCGCGTTTGGGCAGGAAATGGCGCCACAACCTGTCTTTCTGCCTGAACAGATAATCTAGCCATGCTCTTCCTCCTTTACACACTTCTCTTCTTTTGTCTCTTTATCATCTTTTGCTGAAAAAGCGAGCTTGCTGACCAGGCCGCTGCTCCCATTCATCTCGACCCAATCGCCGTCGTGCAACCAGCCGGTGGCGTTGCTGAGTGCGATGATGGTTGGAATGCCCATTTCGCGCGCGACAATGGCGGAGTGCGAGAGGAGGCTGCCCCGCTCGACCAGCACGCCAGCAGCGGCGGGAAACAGCATGATCCAGCCGGGGTCTGTGCGCTGCGCAACGAGGATTTCTCCGGCTCGAATCTCGACCTGCTGCGGATCGATGATAATGCGTACCGGGCCGCGCACGATGCCGGGACAGCAGCCGATGCCCTGATGAGCTTCGCCGTCTTTTTGCTCCGGGCGCGTGCTGCCAGCAAAAGCATGGCCATGATTGACCATACCTCTTGTCTCAAAGCGATCGGCGGGCGCGGGCAGCGTTTGAAAGCGCGTATATTCGGCTTTGCGCAGGTTGATCAGACTCTTGAGGTCGGTCGTTGTGGCTGTGCCAGTCACAAAACCCAGGACTTCCTCGATTTCCAGGTAAAAGATGTCACGCGGCTCCTCTAACAGATCGAGCGCGTAAAAACGCTTTCCCAGCTCGCGAAAGATGCGCCGTACTCGTCCAAAGACGCGTGTGCGCTCAAAACGCAGATTTTCACGATCGCGCACGCGTGCCCTGGCCTGCTGCAAGACCCACCCGAAGATCATACGGCGCATGGGATACCCGCGCAGCTCATCTGATACGCGCAGTTCTGCCTGGCGGCGTGGCGCTGACCCATGGGCCTGTTCCGTGCTGCCGTCTTGCAGGCGCCGGGCAAGGTGTCCAATCGAGCGCAGCAGCGGCATGGGATCATCATGCAGCGTCGCGCTTTCCAGCTTGAGCTCCTCCAGGCAGCGATCGGCAAACGTGTCCAGGTAGGACTGATATGCACTGGCCAACTCCGGCAGCGTGGTTAATGCTTGCTGAATAGTGAGTTGTGAAGCATTGCAGAGGCTTTCCACCAGCGCCGGATGTGGCGCAGCTAGCTCGGCCATCTTGCGCACGCACCTGGCTGGCTCGGCACTGATGATCCCGCCTTCGCCAGTCAGCAGGTCGTTCTGTAAAGATCCGTTCTCATCGCCGCACCACTTAACCGCGAGCATGCGCAGCAGGCCATAGAACAGCATGGCGAAGAGGTCGTTGACCAGCGGCGCGTCCCAATGCGTGATCAACTGCCGTTCCAGGGCGCGATAGCTCGCAACCAGTTCGTCGGCGCGTAATGCTTCAAGTTCTCTGGCCTCTGTGTCCAGCGCCTGATTGACGCGCTGGAAGAAGCGTTGGATGTCACGCGGCAGGCGGCGATAGCTAGCTAGAAATTCGCCGAGCGTGGCCAGCAGTCGTAGCCGGTCCTTCATGCGCCCGCTCCAGCTTGACTGCCCCAATTCTGCGACGATGCT
>WNFN01027076.1_pt1 | contig 15572 bp, 14 predicted proteins | sample 5400161 | NCBI WGS metagenome assembly WNFN01 (sample SAMN13153353, study PRJNA577476) | soil metagenome | isolation source: 80 cm saprolite on Douglas fir-dominated hillslope | place: USA:California | collected 2013-09-17
CAAAACGGGGTAGGCGGAAACACCGGCAATCAAGGCGATTACTAGTGCGGTTATCTGCGCTGCTCGGCTGCGCAACATAATTGAAATAGCTAAGGCTAAGGCACCTAAAATCGTTCCATAAATCGGTAAATGATTTAGAGCGACATGCAGGTATTCGGGCTGTTTGAGAAGATCTAGTTCGGTCATTTGGTTAGATGGCGTATCCGAGCGTTTTGACGAAGCACACCGCCAGTCCAACTGGGATGCCTAACTCGCAAATTACTCGACTCAGCGCGAGCGCAGATCAGACTGGCATGACGGCTTTGCCTCCAGACACTAAAGAGTGTCCGGGACTAAACCGAGAGGGGGGGTGCGTGCGCAGGCAGAGAGCGCTTTAACACCGTTGACACGAAACAGTTCTCTTTGGGAGGACCGGTGTCGTACTCAGCGCTCAAATTCTGAATCTCTAAGGCCTCGAAAAGGGTGAGCCGATCAAGAAAAGCTGGCTGAAACCCCAAAAAGGTAAGGCTGACCTTCAGTTTGGCTTGGGTAAGCTCCACGCTCGGACTGAGAAGTCCCTGGCAGCAGGTCAACATGGCAGAGGCCCCCTGGCTTTGAGCGCCAGATGTTTTGCCGTGCTCCGCACAATGGCATATCGGAGCAGACGTACCGTTACCGTCGGCACCCTTACCGTCGGTACCCTCAAAGGCGGCACCCAACGAGCAGTGGTTAGTTCCGGCAAACCAAGCGAGAGCGATCACGAGTACCGCTATTGCTTTTAGAATTCTCGGCGGCCGGAACTGCATCGAGAGACTCTTGCGTATGAACGGGTTCTTCTCAACAAAAATGGTTATTCAGAAGAGGAGCCTCAGAGGGCCACTCGCGACTCCGAGTATTGTTAGGCGATAGAACCGGGTGCCGTTTTCTCCCGCATCGTCCGGCTTAAAGAAGGCTCAAACTGGATCCGCCAAGCGTGGGAGTCATGGGCTGATTCAGTGAGCGTCTTTGAATGCAGCATCGGGGTCCAGCGACTTCAGTTGAGCCAATGCCGCCTCGACGGATTTTAACGCTGATTCGGCTTCCTTTTGATCTCCTGCATCCGCGGCGCTGTGCAGGTCGGTGACGGCACTATCTAGTTGTTTTAGCGCGGCGATCATGTTCTTGCTGGCGTCGCCGGCCAACATGCTGCTGTGCTTCTTCAGCGTTCTGATTGGCGCCCGGATTTTCATACTTGGCTCGTGGATGCCATGCAAGTTTTTCGACTGAACCGCAGTTTCGAGGTTTTGGACAAGCTGCTGAATGTCGGACCAAGCGACCTGGGGCGAGGTGCTGGAGCCCTGCTGCTGCGCGCTCAAGGATTGCGTCAGGATTGCTAGACCAACGAACGAGAGTAGTCGGGTACGAGAGTTCATAGCGAGTTCGGAGGGTGAGTGATATAGCTGTGTTTTGTAGCCCTGTTTTTGTACGCCGAGCAGCCAGCCTTTGAATTCTCTCCAGCAGAATCACATTCTCAACAAAAAAAAGTCTGCTAGCTTGCCATCCTATTTCTAAACGAAAAAAAAGCGATAGCAGCGATCGCCCTGGGATCTATATTCGCCGGGTTCTCTAGGGTTTCACGTCGGAATCACCGCGTATGGCCAATCTTTCCAAACCATTTATCGAGCGGCCGAAGGCGACGATGTTATTGGTTACGGGCTTTTTTGTATTGGGAGTGGTGGCTTACTTTCAGTTGCCCATCTCGACCTTGCCGGATGTCGACTTTCCCACCATCAATGTCTGGGCATCGATGCCTGGAGCGAGCGCGGAAAATGTGGCCAGTTCGATCGCCGGCCCCTTGGAACGGGCGCTTTCGAATGTGCCGAACGTCACTTCGATGACGTCAACGAGCAGTTTCTCGCAAACCAATATCACCCTGCAGTTTGCTTTGGAGCGGGACATAGATGCGGCCGCGCAGGATGTTCAAGCCGCGATAAACTCGGCCAGCGGTCTACCGAAGGATCTGCCCAGTCCGCCGGCGTACGAGAAGGTTAATCCAAGCGCTTTCTCGATCCTTTCGCTGGCAGCGACTTCCGAAACCATGCCGCTTCCGCAGGTCTACGACTATGTCGACAATGTTATCTCCCGGGCTCTATCTCAGTTTCCTGGGGTCGGTGTCGTTGACTACCACGGAGACCAGGTGCCGGCCATACGGGTTCAAGTAGATCCAACCGCTCTGGCTGCTCATGGATTTGATCTGGAAGATGTACGCACCGCTCTGGCCAGCGCGACGGTCGATCGCCCGAAAGGAACTTTAGATAGTGACAAGAAAACTATTGTCCTTGGCGCGAACGATCAGCTGCTTAATGCCAATTCCTACAGCGACCAAATCATCGCCTGGCGGAACGGTTCGCCGATTCGCGTCCGCGATGTGGGCCGAGCGATCGACGGGGCCGAAGAATCAAAGATCGCGGCGTGGTCACAAGCGAACCGAGCCATCATCATCGATGTCCACAAACAGAGCGGGGCCAAGGTTAACGTCCCAGTTCTTGTCGATCGCATAAAGGCAGCTCTACCGGCGTTGGAGGCTTCGGTGCCGCCAGCCATCAAACTGAAGGTGGTTTCCGACCGCACGCAGACGATACGGGCATCGGTTTCGGAGGTGGAAAAGACTCTCCTGATCACGATTGGATTAGTCGCTCTTGTTATCTTCCTATTTTTGCGAACCGCTAAAGCGACGCTCATCCCTGCGATCTCAATCCCGCTATCTCTGGTCGGCACGTTTATTTTCATGTACGCGTTCGGCTTTAGTCTCGACAATATCTCGCTGATGGCGCTGACGATCGCAGTCGGGTTCGTGGTCGACGATGCGATCGTGGTCATGGAGAATGTCATGCGCCATATCGAGATGGGGAAACCCAGGCTGCAGGCGGCAATCGACGGCGCCGGCGAGGTAGGGTTCACTCTGCTATCGATGACGCTTTCTTTGATTGCGGTGTTTCTGCCGCTGCTCTTGATGGGAGGCGTCATCGGTCGAGTTTTTCGGGAGTTCTCGGTTACGGTTAGCGTCGCCGTCATCCTGTCGGGAGTAATCTCCATCACGCAGACGGCGGTGGCCTGCCGCCTCTTCTTGAGCCGCCATCAACAAGATTCAAGGGGACGGCTCTATCTAATGGCGGAGCGAGTGGAGCAATGGTTTGTAAATTTTTATCGAGATGGCCTCTCTTGGGTACTAAAGCACCGAAGATGGGGACTGATTGCCACGATCGGAATGTTCTTAGGATCAGTTTACCTGTTTATCATCATACCTAAAGGTTTTGTACCAGAAGGCGACAACGGATTAATCACCGCCTCAACCGAAGCCAGCCCTGATATCTCTTTTTCCGAGATGTCGCGTAAACAGCAGAAACTAGCCGAGATTGTGATGCGGGACCCGGACGTGGATAATGTTTACCATTTTGTCGAACCTTATCCTGCGACTAACAATGGCCGGATCATGATTTTCCTGAAGCAGTTCGGCGAAAGAAAAGCGACGGCGAAGCAAGTTGTCGCGCGGCTTCGGGCTCAACTCAAAGAAGTGGTTCCAGGAATTCGAGTTTTTCTAAAACCGCTTCAGGAGATTCAGATTGGAGGAGGCGGGAAGACGCAATATCAGTACGTGTTGCAGGGGAGCGACCTGGGTGAGCTGTATAAGTGGTCCCAAATCTATTCGAGTAAACTCGAATCTTTGCCTCAGTTGCAGGATGTCGCCAGCGATCTCAACCCATCAGCTCCTTCCACCATGGTGGTAGTCGACCGGGACAAAGCTGCCAAATACGGGATCTCAACGGACAGCGTAGACCAAATCCTCTACGACGCTTTTGGACAGCGTCAGGTGGCGACCATTTTTAGCCCTCTAAGTCAGCACAAGGTCATTTTAGAACTCCAGCCGAATTGGCATTTAGACGAGAGTAGTTTGCAGGCTATCCGTATCAAATCTCCCAGCACTGGGCAGCAAATCCCATTGGGCAGTATTGCCCGACTGGATCCTTCGTTCACGCCCCTGGCTATTAATCATTTGGGGCCATTCCCTGCGGTAACCCTTTCATTCAACCTGGCGCCCGGCGCGTTTCTCAGCGATGCGGTCACCGCGATCCAGAAGGTCGAAGCGGAAATAAAAAAGCCCAACAGTATTATTGCTTCTTTTCGGGGCTCAGCTCAGGCGTTTCAAGATTCAGTTAGTAGCCAGCCAATTTTGATTATCGCGGCGATTCTGGTCGTCTACATTATCCTGGGTGTGCTTTATGAGAGTTTCATTCATCCGATCACGATCCTCTCATCGTTGCCCTCGGCTACATTTGGAGCGCTTTTGGCGATGTGGCTGTTTCAATATGACCTCTCGGTAATAACCCTGATCGGACTTATCTTGCTGGTCGGTATTGTTAAAAAGAATGCGATCATGATGGTGGATGTCGCCCTGGGCCTGCAGCGCGAACAAGCGATGAGTGCCCAGGACGCTATTTTCAAGGCCAGCCTGCTGCGATTTCGGCCGATTATGATGACGACAATGTGTGCTTTGCTTGGAGCTATCCCTTTGCTGATCAGTAGCGGTGCCGGCTCGGAGCTGCGCCGTCCGCTTGGGGTAGCAGTCATTGGTGGCCTTCTAGTTTCACAATTTGTCACCCTCTATACTGTGCCGATTATATTCCTGACGATGGATAGACTAACCAATTGGTCTCGAGGTACTCCTGGGCAAAGCGGCCAGGGATTGCCAGCGCGAAAAAGTCGTCTCGAGGAAATGATGACGCACTAACGAAGGACATGTCGTCGATGCGCATTCGAAGTCTCATTTGGGTGCTGATCTTATTTCTGGGCGCCGTGGTCATCGCAGGTTCGATCTGGTTAAATCCATCCCGTACTTCACCAGCCAAAACTGAGGGTGAAGATAATGTTCCCGTAGCGACGGCCAAGGTCCGGCGTGAGGACGTGCCGGTATATCTAGACGGATTGGGAAAGGTCCAAGCGTTGAATACGGTGACGATTCGCGCGCAGATCGATGGCAAGATCATGGAGACGGCGTTCCACGAAGGCCAAAATGTTCGGGCCGGTGATTTGCTGCTGCAGATTGACCCTCGGCCGTATCAAGCCGCTTTGGATCAAGCTATCGCTAAACAGAACCAAGATCAGGCGCAACTTGGCTACGCTCAGAAAGTACTCGAGCGCGATACCGGATTGTTCGATAAAAAAATAATCGATCGGCAGTCACTCGATCTGCAGCAAGCGACGACGGCCCAACTCGAGGCATTAGTGAAAGCGGATGAAGCGGCCGTGGCCAACGCCAAGGTGCAATTGGAGTTTACTAAGATAACTGCACCGATTGATGGGCGAGTTGGGCTGCGGCTGGTTGATAAGGGCAATATCGTTCATGCCAACGACCAAGCGGGCTTGGCGGTGATTACTCAGCTCCAACCGATCTCAGCGGTCTTTACGCTTCCGGAAGGCAACCTGCGCGAAATCACGAAAAAGCTCAAAACGAATGGAGCCGATGAATCGCTCGCGGTCGCGGCGCTGGACCCGCAGAATAACCAAGTCCTGGGCCAAGGAGAACTAAGGGCAATGGATCACCAGGTCGACGAAGCAACCGGCACGATTAAACTGAAAGCGGTATTCCAAAACCGACAATTTGAGCTGTGGCCAGGACAATTTGTGAACATCCGTCTTCTGGTCGATACGCGCCGCCAACAACTGGTAGTTCCTTCAGGCGCGGTGAATCAGGGACCAAGCGGCGAGTTTATTTATATTATCCGCCCGGACCTCATCGCTGAAGTCAGAGCGGTCAAAGTGGGAATCAGCGAGGATGGTTCTACTGTGATTGAGAACGGTGTTAGTGAAGGCGACGATGTGGTCGTAGATGGCCAATATTTGCTCAAGGCGAATGCACGGGTGGTTTTGAAGAAGTAATCAGTCCTGACAGACTGCGATTATTTTGAAACGCGTACCTGAATGAAACCTGAAAGATTAACGGCAGCTTGCTGGAATCGTGACATAGCGGCGAAATGCGCAATGGGCATTATGATTAAGACGCCCAGAAACGGATTCTCGAAAACCCGCCTTTGCCCTCCGTTTTTACCAGAAGAAGCGGCCGGAATTAGTGGTTGCTTTCTAAAAGATACAAGCGCGACGATAGAAGCTTTGCGGAACGAAGATCCGTTTGCGGTCGGGGTTGCGGTTTACACTCCGGTTGGAACCGAGGGTGAGCTGGAACCACTTTTGCCGCCCGGATTCAAAATGATTGCTCAGCGTGAAACCGACTTTGGTAACCGCCTGTCAGGTGCAATTCAGGACTTGTTCTCCGTGGGTTTCGGAGCTGCTTGTTTAATAAACTCCGACAGTCCCACTCTACCGTTTTCTTACTTGCAAGAATTGGCTGCTTGTCTCAAAGCGCCCCAGGATCGAGTCGTTATTGGTCCGAGCTCGGATGGCGGCTACTATGCGATTGGAATGCGCCACGCACACCCGAGACTTTTTGAGCAAATCACCTGGAACACGGACCGGGTTTACGATGAGACCATCGAAAGGGCGAAGGAGATCGCTCTGCCGGCGGTTACACTGCCGGCCTGGTACGATGTGGATGATAAGTTCTCACTGAATCGTCTCCTATCCGAATTATTCCCCGAGCGGGCCAACGAGGTGATGCCAAAAGGCGCACCGGCCGCAAACACCAAGGCGTACCTACACGACATATTGGTGCGACAAGGCAGTGATCGAATATGGCCCAATGGGTCCCAGGCGCTATGAGTGATCAGGGGAGCGCGCGCCATCTACCGATCCAACACTCGAATGAGAGCCGATGGCCACCGACACTCATCGGATTGGAAGTTCTTTTGTTGATTTGCGAGGTTTGTGCTATTGGCGCGCATCGTGACAACCACTTCTACTGGGTTCTTTTTTGGCTCCTGATTTCTGGGATTCCTTTTGTGCTAGCGATCTGGTGGACGTTTCAGCGCACGAAGTTTCCAGCAAAAACGTTAGTGATTATCCTGATCGGGGGCGCCCTGTTTCGAGTGATCCTTATCCCTCTGGATCCTCCGCGCCTCTCAACTGATGTTTATCGTTATATCTGGGACGGACGAGTCCAGGCAGCCGGCATCAACCCCTATCTTTATCTACCTGCTGATACCAGGCTCGCCCAGCTGCGCGACAATGAGATTTATCCTAACATCAACCGGAAGACTTATGCCCACACGATCTACCCCCCGGTCGCGCAAATGTTTTTCTTAGTGGTTACCCGGGTAACCCAAAGTGTTCCTGGATTCAAAGTGGTTGTCGTGCTTGCAGACCTCGCTACGATGGGGATTGTCGCGGCGATACTTAGAGCGATCGGTCAACCGGTAGAACGGGTGATTGTGTACGCTTGGCATCCATTACCAATCTTCGAATTTGGCGCTTCCGGGCACATCGACGCGCTCATGATATGCTTCATCGCTATCGCGATGTTAGCACGGCTGCATCAGAAATTCGGAATCGCTGGAGTCGCGCTCGGGGCAGCAACGTTGGTCAAGTTCATTCCTATCGTTCTACTGCCGGCTATCTACCGGAGATGGGATAAGAAATTGCCGATAGCCTTCGTGATCACCATGGTCGTCTGCTATCTCCCTTATGTGCTCGGCGCAGGAGGGGGCGTCCTTGGGTTCCTGCCAAAATATGCCCAGGAAGAGGGACTAGAGAGCGGTGCTCGTTACTATCTGCTGGATTTGATTAATTATGTATTAGATTGGTGTGGTGTGACGCACGAATTGCCGCCACGCGTCTTCAGTGCGATCGCGTTGGCCGCTCTAGCAGCGATAGCGGTGTGGGCATTTTATCGACAGATCCCCTTAGGAAAAGAGATCGGCAAAACCCAGCACGGGTGGATCTTCTCTGCGTTTGTCTTGGCGCTAACATTTTCGGTCCTGCTTTCTCCCTTTTATCCGTGGTATTATGCCTGGTTAGTTTTTTTCCTCTGTTTCATACCAAATTTCGCTGTCCTGGCCCTAACGCTGATCGCTTGGCCCCTTTACCGCTCACTTTTAGAGCAATCGGGGGATGACCTCTTCCGATTCCAGTCGCGGCTTTTTCTTCCATTTTTTGCGCTCCTCGTTCTGGGATGGATACTAGGCAAACGCCGGTCGAAAACAGCCTCGGCAAGTTAAACCGCGAATGGACGCGAATGGACACGAACAAGAAGCGATTTATGTCACAAGTCCGTCAAAAAAAACGGGCGCTGGTTACCGGCGGCGCCGGACTTATCGGTTCCCACATTGTTGATTTACTGCTGAAGCGAGGGTGGTCGGTCCGGGTATTCGACAACCTCGAACCGCAAACCCATCGGGATGGTAAGCCGCCTTGGCTGCAAGGTGCGATCCAGAATGGGGCAGAGTTCGTGAATGGCGACATTCGCGATCGAGACATCGTCGAGTCTGCGCTAGAGGGAATCGATGTGGTGTTTCATGAAGCGGCCTACGGTGGGTATATGCCTGAGATTTCGAAGTATGTGGCCGTAAACAGCCTCGGGACGGCTCAGCTTCTCGAAATTATTCGGGAGAAAAACCTCGACGTCCGGAAAGTTATTGTAGCTTCGTCACAGGTAGTTTACCCGGAAGGAGCTGCAGAATGCGCCGAACATGCCATGGTCTTTCCCGGTCTTAGGCCGGTTGAGCAACTTCGACGGGGCGATTTTTCAGTCCATTGCCCGGTATGCCAACGCCCGACAAAATCAGTGCCAACCCCGGAGTCTACACCGCTTAGTGGCGAAACCGTCTACGCGATCACCAAGGTGGACCAGGAAAAACTTGTGCTCACCTGGGGAAGACAGATTGGCATTCCCACCGTAGCCTTGCGCTACTCCTGCACCTTCGGTCCACGCCAATCGATATTTAACCCGTACACCGGCGTCATCGCTATTTTCTGCACGCGGTTACTTAACCATCTGCGGCCGGTTATCTACGAAGATGGAGAGCAAACGCGAGATTTCAGTTTTGTAGAAGATATTGCTCGCGCCAATCTTCTGGCTGCGACTACTGACGAATTGGATGGCCGGGCGGTGAATGTCGGAAGTGGGCAAGCGGTAACCATTAAACGGATCGCTGAATTGATTTCCGATGCACTGAAGATACCGCTTGAGCCGATTATGAATCGGGAATTTCGGCCAGGTGAAATGCGGCATCTGATATCGGATACCACCTTGATTAGCAAGGCGGGCTACCTGCCCTCGGTGACTCTGGAAGAGGGGATCATTCGGTATCTTGACTGGATTCGCCAACAAGGCAGCATCAAAGAATATTTTGCCGCTGCGGAGCCGATTCTTCGGCAGAAAGGCATTCTGCAAAAGGTTGAGGGCGATCCGAGATAGAATAGCAGATAGCAAATAGCAGATAGCAAAATTCTCTGTTTGAGAGCGCCGGGGGAGGATCCCCATTTGCTATTTTCTATCTGCTATTTGCTATTTGCCGTCCTGGCCCGCAAACGACTGGCTTCATTTCATCCAGCATGTCAGTTTGCGGGCCAGATGGTCTGTTTGGTTATTCCGGCATTGAACGAGGCTGAAGTTATCGCCGAAGTTGTTCGCTCGATTCCGCGAACCGTGGTGAATCAGATTGTGGTGGTTGATAATGGGAGCACTGATGCCACCGCAGAAGTCGCGCGAGAAGCAGGCGCAATGGTCGTCAGCCAGCCGATGCGCGGCTATGGCAGGGCCTGTCGAGCTGGTATGAATGCCGCCATTACAGCGGGCGCCGATATTGTTGTGTTTATCGACGGTGATGGGAGTGACTGCCCTGAATTCATGGATCAATTGGTCCGGCCTATTCAAGAAGATCGCTTCGACTTTGTGATCGGGTCTCGAACCCGGGGGAAACGAGAGGCAGGCAGTCTTAACCCGCAGCAAATCTTTGCGGCTCGGATGGCCGGTTGGTTACTTCGAATACGTTATGGCGTCACCTTTTCCGATATGTCTCCTTTTCGAGCGATCCGGTCGGGCCTGTTGCAGTCGTTACCGATGCGAGAGGAAACGTACGGCTGGAATCTGGAAATGCAGATGCTGGTCGCGCAGAGGCGAGCCCGCATCTTGGAAATTCCGGTGGATCATCGCCGACGTCGGGGTGGTGTCTCCAAAGTTTCCGGAACTTTTAGAGGAACAATTCTCGCAGCTTTTCGTATTGCGGTGACGTTTATTCGGGTCGCCTTTCTGAATCGATCATAGACGTGTGGCCGCAGCTGTGGAGCGCTGCCTTCCCGCGGCCGCGCATGCGCGTCAACATAAGGACGCAGGTGTGTTTGTCCCGGAGGGACCAGATGATCGTAGCCAGGCAATTTATTGCCTGGAATCCCGTTCAAAAAGGGATCCGTCCCGTAGGGACGGTGTGATTGGGTCCGATAGGCGTGCCACGAATCAGGACGACTAACCAACTGTGGGTAAGGATCAGACCGTGCCCTACGGGACGGATTTTCGATTGGACCTGTTCCAGGCAATAAATTGCCTGGCTACGATCATTCGGTCCCTCCGGGACAAAGATTAGTTTCCTTATGTTGACGCAGATGCGCGGCCGCGAGCGAGGCAGCGCTCCACGGCCTCGCCTTATGCTGACGCGCATGGGAGGCCAGCGGCTGCGGGATGAGCCAGGCAAAAGAAGCTCTTTGGGAATAACTGGATCCGTAGCGAGTTCTTAGCTATGTGATTCCGAACAGTAGTGTAAATTATATTAACGGTTTAGCGGCTGATGGAGAGAAGCCGCTAATTAATTGATCAGGGTGTGAGAACAAATCCATTTTCTGATGTACTTGACTTTCTTACCCAGGAAGAGTGGACGAGCTATGTCTTTTGGCTGTTGATAGCTGCGAGCATCGTCATCGCGGCTTTCAATCTTTTTCGAGACCCGAGCCAGCGTTCATTTTTGCACGTGTGGAATTGGCTGGCCCGATTCATTATCGGTGCAATGTGGTGGCAACAATCCGTGTGGAAGGCGCCCCCGGAGTACGAAGGTCTGCGCTATTGGATGGAGGAAATGGTGAAATGGGCAAGCACGGGGCTGCAGCAACAGTTCGTAAAGGATGTGGTGCTTCCACACTTCCACTTCTTTGCACCCCAAGTCTATATTTTCGAAGTGCTGGTTGCGGCGACGCTGATGCTGGGATTGTTTAGCAGGTTAGGAGCATTTGTAGGAGCGTTGATGGCCATTAACCTTTGGCTAGGCCTTTATCGTTCTGCCGGCGAATGGCCTTGGGCCTACTTTTTCCTGATCATCATCCAGATAATGTTCCTCGTGCAAAGGCCGGGAAGAAGTTTGGGTTTGGATGCTGTCTTGTGGCGCGGCCAACAGAAATCAGCTGATCATGGTTTATGGGGCCGTCTGGTCCGGCTTCTGTCGTAGCCTGAGCGGACAAAAAAATCTAGAGGCGCGATTTGATTTCGATACAAGGCGCGGGGATCATTTAACCAGGCGTGATACCAACAAAACTGTATCGACAAGTTAGCCGCTCAAAGTCAGCGTATGCGAATCAAGGCGAACATTGAGCTCGATGCCGGCGATAAATCGTTTGGCACTGGGCTATTGCCCGAGCTTATTTCGGCACTGCGCCGTTGTCGCTCGGGTGACCTGCTGGCAATCGTTGGTAGCAATCCAGAGCTGGGTCCAGGCCTTGAAACCTGGTGCCGTTTCACCCGCAATACCTTAGTCGATTCGAGTGCCGAATCGGGCCGAATGCGCTGGCTGATCCGGTGCGGGGAGGCCCCGGCCGATGCCGACAATGATCGCCCGGTCGGTTCACGTCTCTGGTTGTATACAAACTTCGATTGTAACCTGCATTGCGACTATTGCTGCGTTCGTTCGTCGCCTAAAGCTGCCCGGAGAGAACTGGGGCTCGCTCGGGTGCAGCGGATTGCCAGCGAGGCAGCAGAACTGGACGTCAAAGAGATCTTCTTGACCGGGGGCGAACCGTTTTTACTCAAGGAGATTGGCGATATCCTGGCCGCTTGTACATTAGCGGCTCCCACGGCTGTGCTTACTAACGGGATGCTACTGGTGGGGTGGCGGCTGGAAGCTCTCCGTTCGTTGCCGCGGGATCGGCTCACCTTGCAAATTAGCCTTGATAGTCCTACCCCTGAGCGGCACGATCAACACCGCGGAAAAGGCACTTGGATGAGTGCATGGAAGGGAATTCAGTCTGCTCGCGAGGAAGGCTTCCGGGTGCGATTGGCTGCGACGGTTTCAACCGACGAGGAAGCTGACGAGTGTCGCCGGTTCCTCGATTCTCATCAGATTGGTGAGGAAGACCGGGTGATTCGCCGGATTGCGTTGCGAGGTTTTGCCTCGGACGGTGTCGCGTTGGCCCGCGCGGATTTGGTGCCCGAAGTAACGATCACCGCGGAGGGAGTTTATTGGCATCCAGTCGGCGCGGCCGATCCCGATCTGCTAGTTACTCGCGATATCTTTCCGTTAGCTGAAGCTTTTGCCGCGGTCCGTCGCGCATTCGACCGCGAAAGCGAGCATCGCAATAGGTTGGCGACCATCTTCAATTGCGCGTGATGTTGGGTGCCGGCTAGCCGAGCGATTGAACATTAGCGGTTAAACAAACCGCTGGCTGCTGGTTGGATAGGACAACATATTGGCTTGGCGTCGAGAGGATTATTTTCATGAAGCAGTTTTCCCAAGCCCTCACGGTGATCAGTCAGCATCGGCTGCTGAAGGCACTGGATGAAAGGTCTCAGGAGGAACTCGCGGGGACTGCTAACGTTCGGGAGTATCAGGGCGCCGAAGTTCTGTACCACGAAGGAGAGGATGCAACCGATGTGTGGATTGTCGTGACCGGCCAAGTCGAGCTGGTCAAGCTGACAAGCAAGGGTCACGAATTCATGATGGAATTGGCCGCGCCGCAGGACCTGTTCGGCGCAGTTTTTTATGTCGAGTGTCCTCGATATCCGGTCACAGCGGTGGCGATGCAACCGTCGAGAGTGTTGCACTTTCCGATCCGAGACATGCACGATCTGTTGGCCCGGAATCATCGTTTTATGAAAGAAGTGCTGGCTGACACTTGTCGCCGACTGTGTCACGCCCAAGACATGCGCGGGTTGAGCATCGAAGATGTTCCTAAACGAATTGCCGGCGCGCTGATTTACCTTTTTGAAAAGTTCGGTCCGGAGATACCCGAAAGCAGGGTTACGTTGGCTAAGTTAGCGGGCACGACGGTCGAGTCTGCGATCCGCATGTCGCGGCAACTGGTCGATGCGAAGATCATCAGCACCGAGCGGGGCAAAATCGAAGTGTTGTCGCCAAAACGCCTTTATGAGTTTGCCGCAGAAGGCCAGGTCACTGATCGCTTATAGCCGTTTGATGTCGCCGCAAAAGTAGGACTACCATGTTTCGACTTTCTAAACTACGGCAACATGCCGATCGTCAACTACGGCTCGCTATGGTCATGTCTCTGCAGCTAGTTGGCAACATGCCAGCGGCTTTCCTCGCCGCGCCGCGGACGACTTCGGCAAGTGAGGGGTGGATGTAGATAATGTCTACGAGCGAGTGAATGTCGTTGCGCCATTTCATGATCGGCAGGACGGCGTGCAGCAGCACGGACGCCTGGTAGCCGACAATGTGGCAGCCCAGGATTCTGTGGTCAGGCGCGACGAGTAATTTGCAAAGGCCGTGCTCTTCTTTCACAGCGCGGCCTTTGGTGGTGTTCATGAACGGGACCGACGCGGCAACGTAGGGTGTGCCGCTCTTCTTCAACTCTTCCTCGGTCGCACCGACGCCGGCGATCTCGGGTGACGTAAAGACTGCGTGCGGCATTGGACCGTAGTTAATGGGTTCGTCTCGGCTCTCTGCGATTTGCTTAGCCAGATACTCGCTCTCGAAGTTCGCTGCATGGGTAAACATGTAGCGGCCAGCGATGTCACCCATCGCATAAACGCCTTCGACCGGCGTGCGCAACCGATCGTCGGTCTCAATGTAGCCGTGCGCGTTCGGCTTCAGGTCCGTATTTTCGATGCCGATGTTGTCGCTGTTCGGCGCGCGGCCAATACAGAAAAGCAGCGCTTCGCTGTCGCGCTCGGATTGGGTGCCATCGGCGTGGGCAATCCTGATGTGAAAACGCGAACCGTCGTGCGTGGCGGACCCAATTGTCGAGTTGAATGTTACGGGCACGCGCGTAGAGAAGCCTTTCATAAAAACAGCGCGTGTCTCATTATCCTCGCGGTCCAGGAGTTGATCGCGGCGGACGACGAGCAACGTGTCCACGCCCACGCCGTGAAAGAAGTGGCCGAGCTCGCAAGCGATGTAGCCGCCGCCGATGATGGTTATCGACTTCGGCATTTCGCGGATTTCGAAGACGTCGTCGCTGCTCCAATATGGCACGTCAAGCGGAGGGCGTTGCGGTCGGCTACCTGTAGCCAGGACGAGTTTGTCGGCAGAGATGGAATTGCCGTTTACCCGGAGAGCTCGGTTAGCGGCAAACGTGGCCTGGCCGCGATAGAGCGTGACGCTAGTCCCAAGCGCGTTTTCCAGGATGCCGTCGTATTTTTTCGTGAAGTCGAAGGTGTCACGGAGAATCGCGTCGGGATCCGGCATGCGCACGGTCGTCTCGAAACCAAACCGCTCCGCCTTGCGCGCGTGTTCGGCGGCGTCCGCGTAGCCGATGAGCAATTTTGAAGGGATGCATCCGCGATGTGGACAAGTGCCACCCAGTGGTCCTTTTTCGACGAGCGCGACATTCATCCCTTTCGCCCCGCAATCAATGGCGGTCGAAATCGCGTTGCCGCCACCGAACACAATGAGATCGTAGTGTTTGTTATTCATGTAAAAGAACTGTCTCGGTCGCGTTAGGGTAGATTAAAGTAGTTAAAAATGCAGACTTCATTAAAACTCACTACCGAAGATGACGTATGAAGGAACGCATTCCTGCCATCCTACTCGGCTTTGTATTAGCAAGCCTAGCACCTAACGCCTTTTCGCAGACGCAAATTGAGCTGAATCGACAAGCGGCTGCGGAGTTTGAGAAAGCCGATGCGCAACTCAACGATCTATATAAGAGGGCTCTTGCCAGCGCCGCCGCGGTGGATAAGGAGCGGAAGCAGAAGCTTATCAAGGCCCAGCGTGCATGGCTCTTGTATCGAGATGCTGAGGCAGAGTTTGAGGCAGACGAGGTTCGCGGCGGAACTGCTTATTCGATGGAGTACAACGGAGCGCGAACTAACCTTACCGAGGAACGCGTGAAGAGGCTCAAACAGTATATTTCTGATTGAGCCCCGATTTCTGCCCCAAGGGAAGCTGACGCTCATGGTTAAGAAGATGCTACCAGCCGCCGCTGTTCATTTGCTCCACTCTGCAGCCGTCTCACGCACAAAATCCTCGTACCGCCTAGGGGCATGGCCGATCAGCGAGGTCAGCGTAGCGACATCGGTATTGCTCGGCGCGAAGCCACGCTCCTGGTATCCCTGGAACATAAGCCGGACGTCCTTAGCGAGCCAAGCGGGGAAGATTTGACGGAGTTGCTCCTCGAACTCTTCCATCGGAAGGTCGGCGTAACGAACCTGCTTGTTCAAAACCTCACTCCAAATGGCCGCGGCACTGGGTCCGCTTAGTGGATCCGGTCCAACGAGGTTATAAGTC
>WNFN01264891.1_pt2 | contig 15570 bp, 15 predicted proteins | sample 5400161 | NCBI WGS metagenome assembly WNFN01 (sample SAMN13153353, study PRJNA577476) | soil metagenome | isolation source: 80 cm saprolite on Douglas fir-dominated hillslope | place: USA:California | collected 2013-09-17
GCGCTGCACGCCGCGATGAGCCGCAGGAATTTCACTCGGGTCTTCACTGCTGAATTGGGCACATCACCGGCCCATTATATCGAGCAACTTAGAATTGAAGCTGCCCGCCAGCTGCTTGAAGATTCACGGGAGAACCTAGAACAGATCGCTTCCGCCTGCGGCTTTAGCAGCGCTGAATTGATGCGCCGGGCTTTTCTTCGATCGGTAGGGATTACCCCCAGCGAATACCGCGAACGCTTCCGCTCAGCGGGGAATGCTCCGGTCCAATCGCCGGTTCAGTTTAGCGTCCTTACCACAGGGGCTGGAAAAGCGGCTTAGCACTACGATTGATTTTCGTGGGTCCACCAAGCTCCCTGCCAATTTTGGTTTGCTTTCTTAATATTCTCTTCCTCATGAGAACGGAATTGCTTTTCTGAGGCTGGCGATGAACAGAGGTACAGCTTTTCGTTTACGATAAAGAATACCCCAGGATCGCTATCCACCAGTTGCTTTTGCCTCACGTGGTTCGCGCAGTAGCCGCCATATTGTGGGACATATTTGGCGGGATTCTGCTTGAAAACGGCGAGATCGCTAGCCGAACTGAAGTAATAATTCGCCCCTTGATAGGTCGTCTGATACTTGGCCGTTCCCTTGATTGCTTTGTGTTGCGTAAAATAAGCAACTACGTCATAACCCTTCAGGATTACTCCGTTGCGGTCCACATTCACTTTTTGCTGAAGCTGCTCTTGCCATACCCGGGCACTTGGATAGTACGCATGCAGACTTGCATTTGCGCGATCTAATGTCATTTGCGATGGCGCTCCACCAGCGACATGTGCTGCGAGCGCAGATAGGATCAGAAGTACAGGATTATTTTTCATTTGAGTTGACGGGCGTTACTACCTTGTTTTGACCCCAATTTAGGCACAGGTCCATGTGGCCTCCAGGCCTATTCCACAACGATTTGGGCCACCTCAAATTTCTGCCTGCATTGACGCCAACGGAAATGGAGAACTAATGCATGAACGCCAGACCCGTTAGCTCGGGCCGGGTGAAATAGCCTCCCTTAGGCTTGATGGTTGGCGCGATAGTGAACACCAGCTGAAAATACTTATAGCCGTATACGATCATGACAATCTAATCATACGATTTTATTTATTTCCATTAACGCCGCAGCTATTCGGAAGACAGCAAACCAAACCAGATACTAAAAAACACAAACAACCCAAAAAGTCTGTGAACACGAAAGCTCCAACGAAAGTAGCAGTCCCAATTGGCGACAACGGTGACTACGCTTCGATAATAGACTTGGAAGAATCCAACTTTGATCAGACAATCACCGGTTCTCCAGTACCGATCTTAGTCGATTTTTTCGCTTCTTGGTGCGGCCCTTGTCGTATGATCGCCCCACTATTGGATGAGATCGCGAAGGAACAGGGCGGGAAGCTCAAAATCGCGAGAGTCGATGTGGACAACAGTCCGAGGTTTATCCTCCGGTTTGGGATCCGCAATATTCCGACTCTCGTTTTCTTTAAGGATGGCGAAGTAAAGGATCAGGTGGTCGGTCTCACTACTAAGGCCGAGTTGATTTCCCGTCTGAAAACTCTTAGCTGATCGCGACGTCGCCGGCGATGGCGACGACCAGGGCGTTTATGAAACTGACCCGACATGAAAAATCAGACGATCAATGAGTTAGCTCAGGCCCGCAAATATTATTTGAAGTAGCAACCGATTGGCTTATCCATCGGGTCCATGAAGATCTTCGGGTGCGTATGAAACGCGAAGGGGCCGCAGAGTGTCGATGAGAAGTTCCGTGACCGTCTTGTCGATGGCCGTTCTCTGGCTGGCTCTTTGTGATCTCTCTGGAGCAAGAATTGGTGAGACCCTAGACCAAGTACTCAAGCGTTACGGTCGTTGTTTAAGAACGGTTACAACAGATAACGGAATGTCCTACAAACTATTCAGTAAGAGTGGGTTTAAGATCCTTGTCCATTTCTATGAAGGCAAAGTGGACGAAATTAGTTACGGCAAAGACACCGATATCTTTGATGACGACCTGAAGACACTGATGCAGGACAATGCTCCGGGCCAATGGGTTGGATCTGGCTGGCCTGCCTACAGTTGGCACAACGCGTCGGGAATCACCGCACACTATTCCTTTGAGCATCGGTTACTAATGATAATGACCGACGCAGCACTGGAGCGCGAAAAGAGGGGAAGCAAGGACGCTCTAAATGGACTTTAGCTGATGGGCCTTACAGGTTGAGGGCGGATTGTAGTCCAAAAATCGCCTGGGAAAACCGGGCAGGAAAGCCCGATTACATTCGTAAGTAGCACTTTTTTCCTAGTAGACGTTAGGACTGAAAATCCTCGTGTCGGCGGTTCGATTCCGCCCCTAGCCATTCTTTGGTTCGCCGCTGGCGGTTCTCGGTTCGCAGTTTGCGGCCCTTACGCGCGTTATTCTGTCGGTTGGAGCGACACACCCCACTTGAGTGCATCTACTAAGGTTCTATTCCAACACGCGTAGTCGTGATCTCCGTCAAACTCATGGTACCTCACGGCATGGCCCCGAGCGAGCAATGCGTCTCTGAAACGCCGGACGCCTTCAATCTGGGATACAACCTGAACGACATCTTCCCGATGATGGACATTTTCATTAATTTCCTGCCTGCCAACGTCCAAGTAAAACTCTACCGGAATCTTTTGCCCCAGCCGCCGGAATTGTTCGACTAACCAACAGTCGTTCCACCAAAATGAACCGGACTGACTAATGATCCTCTGAAAGGAACCGGGATACTCTTTTGCTACAAATGCCGCTGCTAACCCCGTGTAGCTCACGCCAGCAAGCACTCGCCGCTTAATTCTGCTAAAATCGATATAGCCACTCGCAAGCCAAGTGAGCAACTCTTCTCCAATAAATCCAGCAAATGGCGGATAACACGGGCACTCGCGCCAACGGGTTTCCCAACTCTGGTGTGATACGAAGACATACCACGAGTCAGCGACTTGGCCACGCAGCTCTTCGATCACAGAGAGCGCATCCATGCGATCTCGATAAGGCTCGGCATCCAGAAATACCACAAGGTCGCTTGCACCGGAAACACTCTCCGGCTCACAAATCCATATAGAACGCTCGTTCTCCAAATAGGAGCTATTGAGCTGTAAGACGGTCTCCCTCATCACACACGCCTTGGTCAGAGTCACAACAAGGGGGTCAGACCTAAAACTTTCAACAGATGATCTGGCATATGATGAAAATTTTGATGCGACCAAGTTTCACCTTCGCGTTCACAACCGAAGCTTTTCGCGAAACAGCTTAGCCGTGATCTTCCGGGTAATGGAAGTGTAGAATCCTGCGATGGAGTTGTTCAGGTCTCCACCCGCTCCAGCGACGCATACCCTGGCTCATCTCGTTAAATGACGGCCGCTAGTCGAAGCCGGGCAAACCGGTTCGGATCCGATCAGAAAAATCGGGAGCCTGATCCGCAGCTTGAGCTTTGGCGTCGATGAGCGAAAGCTGTTTGAGTTCAGTAAAAGGGAGGCGACTGGCGAAACCCCCATTCTCGTACACCAGTTGGTCTACAGTTCCGTTCAATAACATTCGCCAGTCCCAGGGAGCGGGTTTTGCCGTCGTCGCTGCGGTATGCATTCTCACATTGGTCGTGCAGTTGTCTGTTACAGCGTTGTAGAACTGCGGTTGCAAATGGATCGCATCAACGCTTTGCAGGTAATTGAGGAATATCCTTCGGGCTCGGTCAGGTCCGATGCTGGTCCGATAAAGGTAAAGTTGTTCACTACGGTAATTCGTTCGCACCCGAATAACGTCGCGCTCATCGGCAACGATGTAGATCAGCTCGAACTGTTTAAAGAAACCGCGAATAGTGGAGTAGGTCTGGCCCTCGGCCATCCTGGTCTCAACCGAGATCGCAACGTGATCGGTCGGCCCGAATTGGAAACTTACAATCGGATGGCAAATCAGAGTTGAACCCCAAAAGTTAATAAAGAGATCCATCCCCCGGAGTTGGCTGAGATCAACGACCTTTGTCTCCCACCTGGGCTTGGACAGTTGCCCCGGCTCGTAATCAAAGTTTCGTAGATTGTGAATGGTGATCTTGTCTCCGTCTCTTTCTGTCCAGGCGGTTTCAGCAACATCAGGCTGCCAGTCGCGCTTGCCAGTTGCTTGGATTGAGCACCACCAACAAGCAATTCCGGCGAATAAGGCGAAGCAAATCCCCAGCGAAGCCCAACTGAACCTGAAAAAAATTAAAACCGCCACTACAGAGATTAGGTAAAGGATGGCAGCCGGCAGACTCAGGTTCGTTACCGGGAAATCGAAGGATATGGCTGCGGCTGCCCAAACGGTCACGAAACAGAGCGTCACAAAGGCGAGCACCCACATAGCTCGACCGAGCAGTCGCGTCGATCCTCGAAGGAAGTTGGTCATCAGATGAAGTTGATTGCCGCAAGTGCCGGGGATGGGATTTCGTTCACCTAGTCGGCCGCGATCGGGATCGAGCCAGCATATTCTGAGTCGATGTCGAATAAGCGGCAGTATTACCGCCCTCGCAATTGGCTGGGCGTGTATCGGATTTATCACGAACCGGTCATAAAGACTTAGCCTAGGAGCCTGTCGATCCCAGAATCCCGAACCCACATTCTCCTCTCCAGAATCTACTCGACATACTCGATAAATTCCGTCAAACTGCTTTTTAGCGTTTCCCCCAGCCGACAGGTCGACAACGGAGCGGCTCGGAGACAGCGTTATAAGGAAGTTGCTCTTATGAAAAGATTAGCCTTAACCATAGCGGTCCTTGGGTCTCAAGCAGTCATGTCTTTTGCAGGTCCCCCTGAGCCGAAGGAAGTCGTGGCGCCACCAGCACCGCCACCGCTTTCGTACTTCAGAGGGAACGAATTCGATATCGGCATCTTCGCGACATATTTCACCGGGACGAACGGAGGACAAACCAGGACAACCGATTTTGCCGACGGCGATGTCGTCACCATCTCCAGCAGCGGTAACCCTCACGGTTGGGGTGGAGGCATGGATTTTACTTATTTCCTGCCTTGGAAATATTTAGGTTTCAGGTTCCAAGGTACGGGTGTGGACCTCGAAAGCTCGAAACTGACAGGCAGCATCACCGGTCCTAATAACTCATTCCATTTCAGTCGATCTAACTCATTCAGTGGGGAGGGGGTGGGTATATTGACGGGAGACATCATCCTGCGACTCCCGTTGGATGACTTCTGGCCAAATATTCATTTGGCGCCATACGTAATTGGCGGCGGCGGCGGTGTTTTCACGGGCTCGGGAGGAAGCACGATCCACACGAGCTTTCCAGAGCTAAATCAGCGGTTCAATAATGCATCTTCGAACGTAGAGAGCGATCGCGGACTCGGGCACCTTGGGGGTGGGTTCGAGTACCGGTTTAGTCCTCATTGGGGAATCTTTGGCGAGGCCACCTATAACTGGGTCGGTGGCGGCCAGCATAATTTCAATGGGTCAGTAAAAGACTTTGTACAGGCCAATTTCGGACTCAGATTCGCCTTCTGAAATAGCCAAATAGCGGCAGCCGCGCCGAATCGCCAGATTTTTCTGTGCGGTTCGGTCGCGTTTTGAGCAGTGTATTTCTCCCTACCTGGCGCGCGTGGGGTAGCTGCCCATGCGCGCCAACATAAGGTTCTCGCAACGCCTTTGATTGGGAGGGCGCCCCGCGGCCGCGGGACGCCGCGAATGCGTTCCCGAACCCAACAGCGTATTTTCGTCCTCGATCAGGAAGGCTATGGGCTGCGAGAACGACGGATCGCGAGGCCGCCGCCGCTACGCTATGGCGCGCCCTGTCCTGAGTTTCAGCAAAGCCATTAGACGTCGCCGCGACGTAGGCCTTGCGAAGTCGGGATCCGCCGTCGCACACCAGGCTCGGCGCAGAGGAAGACTGAAGAAGCGATGGCGGACAGGCAGCGATCCCTCCCGGCGCTGGGTCCGGCGGCCGCCAGGCAGCTGCCGGATTTCCTACTTATGAACCGATAGATTAGGGACCGGCCCGGGTACTCGCCGGATCAGATACAGCCGCCTGCCAATTATTTGCTGAGATCACGCAGCGAAATCCAACGTTGTTGTTACCGGTGTCAATGTCCCCTTTGCCGCGCGTCCCCATCATGTAACGCGTGCAATACTGGTCCGTGCAGAGAAACGATCCGCCGCGCTGGTAGTCGGCCCGATACCAGTCGCTACACCATTGCCAGACGTTGCCCGCCATGTCGTAAAGTCCGTAACCGTTCGGTGGAAATTGCGCAACCGGCGCGAGGCCTGCGAAACCATCATCGCCCATGTCCTTTACCGGAAATTGGCCTTGGTAAGTGTTCGCCATCCATTTACCGTCGGGTTTGAATTCATCGCCCCAGGCATATGTTTTACCGGAGAGCCCCCCGCGCGCGGCGAATTCCCATTCCGCTTCCGTAGGTAACCGCTTGCCGGCCCACTTCGCGTAGGCAACGGCATCGGTATAGCAAACCTGTACCACCGGATACTTTTCTTTTCCCTGCAGATCGCTATCCGGTCCGGTAGGATGACGCCAGTTAGCACCCTTAACATAACGCCACCATTGACTGTAATCATTCAGTGGAACCGGTTGCGCCGTGGGCGTGAAAACCACAGAACCAGCCACCAAGTTTTCCGGTGGCGCCGTGGGAAACTGTTCTTTCGTCGGCGCAATCTCCGCCACGGTCACGTAGCCCGTGGCATTAACGAATTTTGCAAACTCCTCGTTAGTCACGTCGGTTTTATCCATCCAGAATCCGTCTACATAAACCCGGTGGATGGGTTGGGCATCGTTTACGGCGTTCATCGTGGCCGCGGTGCAGTAACCGGTAGATGGTAGTTTACAGCCCATCGAGAATTCACCACCCGGTATCCAGACCATCCCATTGGGCGCGTTATTGGGTACGGGAAGTTTGTTGGGAACCGTCGGGGCGAACGCCGATCCGCCGATCGCTGGTGCACCTTCTTCGGCGGAGATGGCCGGTGAAAGCCATACCACGCTCAAGACGACTAGCGTGAACGTCCCGAACAAAAAGGGGGCAGTTATGTGGGCCTTTGTCAAAGGTTTCGATAGTGAAGCCGCGAAACCGCACCAGCCTGACGACCGGTGCGGCTCCCGTGGCTTAAATTTTGGGTTCACTCAGCACGTCGACGGCCAACCTTGCGAATGCAGTGTAGGCGTTCAGTTCTCACCCGGCTATTGGACCTTGGTCCTATATTGCTGGCGCGGAATGACGGAGAAGGTTTCCGTGATGTTAGGACGAGGCGCGAAGCGCCGCCGAGATCTAAGCCTGGGCTGATAGGCCCAGGAATCGGTCCCACCAAGCGTTGAGCGCTGTAAGCGCGGCGGACACACGAGCGTTACTTAGGCTGCGGATACGGTTCACCGAAAAAGGGCCCGGGCTGACTCCCAATTCCGCATTACTAGGCTAGGTCGCACGATTTATTTTCTCGCCGCGCTTACAGCGCTCTACGCCCCATGGGCAGGTCCTGGGCCTAGCAGCCGGAGGAATACTACTGATGGTACGCCGATGCGTTCGGGAAAGGATCATAGAGGCCCGGGCTATTCCGCACCGGGGCGTAAACAAACCCGTAGAGATCTTTCTTGATATCGATCGGCTCGAGGAGCAGGCCTTTGTTACTAACCTCGTTCGTGTATTCGATCAGAACTCGCGCGGTGCCATTGATGCCCCAGATCCTAAATCCCGTCCCCAGAAGTCCGCCGTCAGAGTAAAGGCCGTCCGGCCCCTCCATCGCGTGCAAACAATTGATCGCGACTCGATCCTTGCGATAAAGGCGGTCATCGGCTCGATAACCGATCGTTCCTCGGTCGAGCAACTGCTTCCGTTTCACGGCAAGATTAAACGCCTCTTTCTTGATCTCGTAGGGTCCCCACATGCCGACGGCATTTTTGTCATTCATCGCGAGCTTCAGTGTCTGATCCAGCCTGAAATTTCTTCCGGGAGAGATAGGACATTGGTTCCATCCCGGAACAACCAGGCTGCCAACGCCTTCGAAAACGCGCAGGCGCGGATTAGTATCAAAATCGTGAGGCAGCCAGCTGATGGTAGATGCTTTAAAATCTAGGTTCTTGAATCTCCCTCGTTTGAATCCCGATGTAGGGCTGGGCTGCTTGCCGTGGGCGAGGACGCGTATTACTGAGATGAACGAGTGCGCAAACTCGGGGTCATTCGTACTGTTTTGGTAAGCGAAAGGAACAAGAAAATAGCGGTCCTGTGTATTTACGCCCGCTCCCAAACGGGCGGCGAGCTTGGCCTTGATGCGGTTGACGATCTGCTGGACTAACGGCGCATTATAGTTCGAGAAGTCGACATCACTTTTTAGCAATCCTGCGTGAACCGGAACGCACGGGCTGAAAAGCAAAGCGCAGGTTGCGACCCAGCTAGCAAGAGGTTTGACTTGCCGGCCGATTTTCCGCTGCACTCCGCAGCCGCTGGGGAGCAGCCACTCGGCTTCATTATTCACGAGCCCATCGGTGAGCCGGGCGTGGCTCGCCGCGCCCGCGTCAGGGCTATTGATGCGACTCATTTCCGCTGAGTTCCGAACAGGCTATTTCACGGCTTCGCCGCTAACAGACCACCTTGCGTTCTTATTTTGACGACGGCCGCGTCTGGGACTGATTGCCCCGGCTCAACTGAAGGCCTTACCGATTTGAGCCACCTTTCTAACATTTGCTTCTCGTAATAGAGAAGCTCAGAGCCGCTTCGCTGGCGGGCTAACGCGTTATGGTTCGAAGTGTCGGTAATTCTGGTTGAACCGCTGGCCAACGTCCCACCGTTCCTATCCTGCAGTAAAAAAACGACCAACATCCGCTCGGGCGCTATCGGGTTGCGGACGACTCTGACGCCTCGCTCTCCCCGGCCGGAGACTCGATAGTTGTAGGCCAGATTGATGTCGGTAAAGCGGAGTGTGAGTTTACTACCCGGAAATTTTTTGTTCAGCGTTGGCTTAAGATCGTCACTGATCTGCCTGGCGAAGAACGAAGCCGACCATTGGACGTCGAGTCCGTAAATGCGGAAGTCGGTGAATTTCTCGGGGCTAACAAATTGGATGGACACGTCACCAGGCTGTGAGCTGAGGGCAGCCTTTGCATCCAGCGCGAATAACATCGCGGCGGTTAAGAATAGAATTGTGCGCCTTTTCATACTTCAGTTTTTTGGACAACACGCGCAACGGAGACTAAACAAAAGTTAACACACTGACATTGATGCGATATTGCACCTTAGTGGCATAGCCCTGGCGCCGATCGGGCAGACTCGCTCCTGGGTCCTATCCGACATCGTCAGGCGCGAACCGCAGATGAGATCTAAGCCTGGCTGACAGACCAAGGAATTCTTCAATCATGCCAGTTCTCGACCATGAAATGGTCGAAGAGAATAGCCCTGGGCTGTTCTGTTGGACCATTTCATGGTCAAGAACTGACCAGATCAGTATGCTGCCTCTCATAACCGCAAACGCTATGCTTGCCCATCCCACACTAAACCCGGAAGAACCATCATCACGCGATGGCGATCTTTTCCCGAGCTAAGGCATCATTCACCGCGACCCCAAGATCACTTCGCAGCTGGGCCCACCCCTGATACCGATCTGTCCAAGCTCGAAGTTGAAAGGTGACGGCACCGGCGGTGAAGTTGATTACATAAACTTGCGGGGACGGCTCTTTGGCTACACCAGGGTGACCGGCAGCCGTGCTCTTCAACAATTCGACTACACGTTGGGACTCCACGCCGCCAACCACGTTAACGGAGAGTTCGACCACGCGCTGTTGATCCGAAAACGTCCAGTTAGTCACCTGACTCGAGATGAGCGACCCGTTCGGCACGATGACTTCAGAGCCGTCGGCGGTACGAATAACGCTGGCCCGGATCCCAATGCGGCGAACCTCTCCGACAATGCCGCTTACCTCAATGACGTCGCCAATCTTGATCGGACGTTCAAAAAGCAGAATCAAGCCGGACACAAAATTATTGATCACGTTTTGTAGTCCAAATCCGATCCCCACGCTAAATGCTCCGGCCAGGATAGTGATCTTGCCGAGATCAATGCCAAGCGCTCCCAAGCCGATAACGAATCCCAAGAGCAGGATTGCATAATGAAGCATGGTTGAGATTGCATACGGAGTGCCGGGTGCCAGCCGCAAATGATGATAGACGTCTTCTTCCAGCACAAAACGCAGGAATTTCGACACCAGAAAGGATGCCCAAACCGCGATCAGGAATGCTAAAATGCGACCCGCGGAGATGTCGATAGACCCTATCGCAAGGTTTGCGTTCAGCGCCGCCTTTGCGGTGGCGGTCAGCGGAGTTAAAAACCCAAAAAAGTTCAGTATCAGATACAACCAGAATAAGAAGGCAAAAAACTCCAGTAAGTGGCAAGTCCGCCGCTGAACCATCGGGCGATGCAGGGTAATAACCCGCAATGCGCCTAATGGCCGGACCTGCAAGGCAACAATGACCAATCCTTCGACGATCCGAATAGCAGCGTAGAGCACGGTTGCGATGTAGACGCTTCTGAGAAAAGTGACTCCCACCAGGTTGCCTAAGTCGACGTATCCGAAAAAATTGGCGAGAAACGACGCCGGCAAAAGAATCAGCCCGATTTTTACAATCCATCGCACCGCTCTTAAAAAACGTTCTTCGGTATGGGCAGCCGTTGTCTTTAGATGCCGGCTGCGAAGGAGCCAGACAAGAAAGAAAGACGCGCCCAGCATTTGCCCGAGAAATATGAGCCTGGCCAACTCCGATATAGGCGCCACGAGTACTCGGAGCTGACCCACAAAGTACAGGATGACGAGCGCATTGAGGATAGGATAGAAAGGCCGTTCCAGGAGCCGTCGTAGAACGGTTATCGTTGGAACTAGCGCTACGGTTACAATGATTGCCTGGATCAAGCTCGGAGCTAGCGCAAGGATCGACGGGCTGACGACGAAGGAAAGCACGAAAGCGGTTGAAACAGGGAGATCAAGGATTGGCATCGCACGCTGCAGATCCGGCTTTTCATCTGCTAATTTGCGTACTCCGCGCCGCATCCAAAAAAGCGCGAAGGCAATCACTAGAATCAGGACAGCATGGAACAGGAACGCAGAAGGGACCCGTTTGCTGAATGCGCTTGATGCTTTCAGTTGCGAAGAAAACGACTCGCCACTTTGGTGCATCATCTCGCTCCCCAGGCCGGTCTCAGCGCTCCAAATGGGTGGACTATCTCTGACGAGCAGACTTTCCAATGCTTGGTTTTGTACCTGGATGACCGAAGCCAGAGCTCTCCGCACCCGGGCTTCCTCCTCGGAAACGCGGCTCTCCAGGGTCAAAACCTGAGCGCGGTCGGATTCGGTCGCCTGTCGGGTCCGTTCAATAGAGTCGACTACGTTTTGGACGCTCTGTAGTACTGCCGGAGGCGTATCGGGCTGTTTCGCTGATTGGAGCGTTGCCTGCCAGGTCTGGGTCATTTCATCCAGGCGGGCGCGTTCCTCTTCCAGCCTTGTGGCGCGCTGTCCCAGCTTCCCGGCTAGCGCCGAAAGATCATCGGTAAAACTTTGCCACGTGCTTCTTAACCGATGAAGCATGTCGAGGGACGGACTCGCCGTCAGAAGCCTCATCTCGTCCGCGATCCTGGCATCGATTTCATTCGTCAGATCCGACAGACTCCCGGCGATGAGACCCGCGCTTGATTGGCTCTGTGTCAAACTTGTATCGATCTGCTGCAAAGAAGCCATCGCGGACTGCGCGTCTATAGCAACAGTGGTTAGCGGGATTGCTGTGGGCGACGGCTTCGGTTTCTCCGGCGAAGGAGAGACTTGCTCACCTGGTGCCGCGGCGCTACTCGCAATCAAAGCTAGGATCAGAAGCAAAGCGAGTCGGTTTACTCGGTATGTCACGGGTTTATAAAGTAGAATTGTTTCTGCTCGCCTGGCCAAGCAGAAATCAAGCGGTCCTAAAATAGTTCCGCGGATCGCGATTGTCGCCGTAATCTCGCCACTATCCCTATTGGGGCTTGGACAGCTGGGGACCCAGATCGACCGGTATAAAAGGTGGATCGGCACGCTAGCGACCAGTGACCCGCGAGGTCACCGAATTCGGTAGGGACCGCTCCCGCCGGTCCGTCGACGCGTGGCCCAACGCTAAAAAGCGAATTTCTGCGACAATGGTCTCGGACCGGCAGAAGCCGGTCGCTATGGTCCGCGGGAAATGAACCAAGCGAGAGAACGGCTAAATTAGTCCCCGCGGCTCTCACCAAGCACGACGATAAACGCCCGCTGCGTAGGCCGCGCCATACGGTCCGCTGACCGCAGCCGCATGAAATCCGCCGCCACCATAGCATCCGCCATAGTGGTAACCGCCGTAGCCTCCGGTCGAATAGGCGCCGTGGTAGCTGCCTCCGCCATAACCATAGCTGCCGGAACCGGAGCGGCTGCCGGAGTACGTGTTTCCGTAGCGTCCGGTAGCCGTGGTGGAACCAGAATGCGAGTAGTTACCCCCGCCTCCCGAGGTGGAGCCGGAATGCGAGAAGCTGCGGCCGTTACTACCACTGAACGAGCCCGAACGGGAGCAACCCCAGGCACGGGCATCGCTGGTCATAACGGACAACGCCACGGCAGTGGTAACGCTGAGAATGAGGGCTTTTAATAACATAGTAGGTTTCCTAGCTAAGAATGAGTTGAATGGCGTGCACTGGAAGTTACATGGCGCGTTTCATTTTGGTTGCTGTGGGATCCGGGATCGCCTTTCCGTCCACCGTTTGCTCCTTAGACTGCACAGAGATCGTATCGGCATCGATAGGACTGACGATGTTCGTCGCGGTGACCTTGCTGCCGTCGGCGACGACAGAGGTCGTTTTCACGATCCAATTGTCGCCGTCCTTGGTCCACGCACCTTCACCAAATCCTCCGTCGGCCTCGAAGTTCCATGAACGAATTTGTTTGTTTACAGGATCCCAGCCGATCCATTGGGTCCCGCGATCGAGCGTGCCGTCCTTCGTCTCGACCGTGCGGGTGGAAATTATGAAGTTTTGATCAGGCGACCAGGCGAACGAGACGCGCGCGAGTTCGCCGCCCGGGTTTTCATCTACCCACTCGCCGATGACCCACTCCAGCTCGCGCAAATTCTCATAGTTGCCTGGTTGGACATACGCCGCCTCGCGCACGCTGGCGAGCAACCACTGCCCATTCTTCTTCGTAAAGAAATTGGTGTAACGGGCGCGGCTCGGGATCGTGCCATCGGGTGCGAGGACCCCGGTAGTCCCATCCTCCACGGCCGTGTCCGGGGTTGGGAATCTCAGGGAAGCGACCTCGATGCGCAGCTTCAGGCCCTTGTTCTCGGCGAAGAGGTTCTGGAATTCTTTCTCGATGGCCGGGCGTCCTTGGAGCACGCGCCCAGTAGGATCGACATAATCACCGTCCGGTGTCCAGAACGCCGCTACGGCTTTGGCGTCGCCTTTCTGGAAAGCTTCCACGAAGGCCTCCGCCATCTTGGTGATGGCCGCCTCCTCCTGAGGATTGGATTCCGCGGCGCGGGCCAGTGAAGTGGCGCCGCCCATGGCGCCGGCCAGAGCGAGCGGGAGAAGCGAACGGATCAGAGTGGTTCTTTTCATGGTGATTGGTAGCGAGTTAAAGATTGCAGATTCATATGCAAGACCGCTCAGGAGAGGTAAAAGACGGGGCTTCATTGTTAATCTGATTCAGCTGCTCATGGTATTGTCTGGAGGTTTTTGTCCTCGCAGAACTCTCCATCAGCGCGTAGTTCATCAAGATGGGAAGGCCGCAGATGAAACCCGTCCTCGGGATACGTTGAAATTCGTCCATGGCTTCGGAGCTTCTGCCAACAGCATCGGAAGCTACGACTGAACGACGCACGAACAATTTCATTCGGCCAAAAAACTACAAATTTTCCTGAGATCCGTCTATTGCACCTTAGTTATAGATATCCGGGGAAGCTCTAATACAGCCGAGGAAGCAGAGAGAATTTTGAAACAGAAGTTAGCAAAGTTCTAAGGAAGATTTCTAAGTTTAGCTGAGGGAGCGCAACAGGCGCCAATTGGTCACGATCAGCAAATCCCGTTTCTTGCTAAAGAGCGCCTCTGCCTTTGCTAACTTTGCTTCCTTCTGTTCCAACCTCTTGCATCGAAAGCCCTTTCCGCCGAGCAGCTACGGCGGACAGACTGTGAATTAAGTTCTTTTGTGTGCGTCCGTTGGCAGCCTGTCCGCCATAGCTCGGGGACGGCACGTTATATCATTTGCGACGATTAGCGAAGGCGGATCCATTCGCGGTTGTTCCATCGTCTTTGGCTGCGGCTCCGCTGCTTAGTGGTCCTCTTCTCGGGTTTGATTGTTTTCGCTAGCGACTATCCAGCGTGAGATTCAGGGGACTGCGCCACAGCCACGCGACACACCAGACAGTCATCACCGCGTGGAGAACCACCGCCGGCCACAACGCCACGCCGTGAAGTCCAAAGCCGAGTCCGGCGAAAGCCAGGACGCCGGCAGCGGCAATGTTATAAAGCAACATCGCGGCGATCAATCCTTTCGCGGCGCGGCTTTGGGTGTCACCTCGCGACAGCCAACAGGCGACACCCAGCGCAAGCAGCCCGGCCCCGCCGACGCGCGCCACGGTCAAGGCGGGGGCGGTCTCCAGCGGCGCACCCACCAGGAGCGCCACCGTTGCCGACGGGAAACACAGCAGGGCCAAACCGGCTCCCAGTTCAATCACCGCGGTTGCGGTGTGCAGAGTTTTCATGGACGAGCAACTGTTGAACTGCTGGTGCGAAAAGGCCTGGATGACCTCGTCTGGTTAGTCATGTGCATGGGCCAGCAATTCCGCCGCCTTTTTCTGGTCATCCGCCGTCAACTGCGACGGCCCGAGATTAAAGGTCAGCTTGTCGATGGTCCCAGTGAAATTGAACGGCAACTGGTAACTGTCGTCCACCGCCGTACGCGTATCGCTACCAATGTCGAAGCTCTCGTCGATGGACATGAGGAGCGGAATCGTGGGATCGTCTTGCGAGCGTACTCCTTGCCATCCACCGACAATACGCCCGTGCCACCTTTGCCAGGCCCAGGGCCGTCGTATTTGAAGTCAAAGACAATGGTGTGCTTGCCCGGATTGACCGCGGAGCCCAACCAATCGCGGGCTCCCACGCCGCCCTCCCAGCGAAACTGCTCGAGTGCCAGGAAGTTATAATCGAAAACCGGCTTCCCATTGAGTAGGTAGAGTCCATAGCCGCCGAAACGCCCCCCCATAGTCACAATCATTCCCGATGCGCCGCCCTCAGGAATAGTCACATCGGCAGTGATGGTAAAGTCTTTGTCCAAAATGTTCGGAGCATTGCCAACCGGAATACCGACATTCTCACCCGTGTAGGTGAAAACCGTTTTCCCGGCGATCGCACTCGGACGCGGTGTTTGGAGGCGTATGAAGCCCGAGTTATCCAGGGGCAGAACTTGATATTTTGCAGCTTCCGTCGTGAACAAAGCCTGCATTTCCTTGAGCTTATCCGGCATCTTCGCTGCGAGGTCGTTGCTCTCGGAATAATCATCCCCG
>WNFN01249092.1_pt1 | contig 15566 bp, 15 predicted proteins | sample 5400161 | NCBI WGS metagenome assembly WNFN01 (sample SAMN13153353, study PRJNA577476) | soil metagenome | isolation source: 80 cm saprolite on Douglas fir-dominated hillslope | place: USA:California | collected 2013-09-17
GACCGCTTGATCGTGGGCCTGGTCGTCATCGTGATCGTCGTGATGGACCAGCTCATGGCCAGGCAGGGCAAATGAAAGGCGGACTCATGCGACCTCGCATGCTGGTGGCAACGCTCGCGCTCCTGATGGCCGGACTCGCGTGCACGGGCGGTGGTGGTTCCCCGGCACCCTCGCCGGGGGCCAGCGCGGCCAGCCACAAGTACCGGTTCGCCGTCATCCCGAAATCGCTCGACCTTCCCGTCTTCAACTACGCGCGCGTGGGAGCGGAGCGCAAGGCCAAGGAGCTCGGCAACGTCGAGATCCTCTGGCGCGGGTCGGAGACCGCCGATCAGCTCCGGCAGAAGGAGATCCTGGAGTCGTTCATCACCCAGGGCGTGGACGGCATCGCGATCTCGTGCCTCAACGGCGACTTCCTCACCGAGACCATCGACCGCGCCGTCGCCGCGGGAATTCCCGTGGTCACCTGGGACGCGGACGCGCCGAAATCCAAACGGGTCGCCTTCTACGGCGTCGACGACCTGGCCGCGGGCCGCATCATGGGCGAGGAGGCGGCGCGCCTCCTGGGCGGGAAGGGCAAGGTCGCCATCATCACGAGCGTGGGCGCGGTGAACCTGCAGCGGCGCCTGGAGGGCGTGCGCGCGGTCCTGGCCCAGCATCCCGCGATGAAGATCGTCGAGGTCTACGACATCAAGGAAGACTCGGTGCGATGCGCGGAGATCATCGCTTCCGGCGGCCGCCGCTATCCGGACCTCGGGATGTGGATCTCGGTCGGCGGCTGGCCGGTCTTCACGCGGAATGCGCTGGAGTCGGTGGATCCGGCGCGCACGAAGTTCATCTCCTTCGACACCATCCCGCCCGCTCCGGACCTGCTGCGCGAGGGCAAGGTCCAGGTGCTCCTCGGCCAGAAGTATTTCGGCTGGGGCGCGGAGCCGGTCCGGATCCTCGCGGAGATGAAGGCGGGCAAGCAGCCGCCCTCGCCGATCATCGACTCCGGGGTGGACGTCGTCACCATGGCCAACGTCGACGAGTACGTGGCCGCCTGGAAGAAGCTGGAGGCGGGCCAGTAAGGCTGTTTCCGGATCGCATCAGGCCTACCGTCGCCAGCAGCCGCTCCCCGACCCCTCACCCGTCCCTACCGCTCGGGAGAGTCTTGCCCACGGCCGTCGTTAGCAGGTGGTGAGACCGTGAAACGACCAGGATGAGCGCTCTCGACGCGGCCCGATTGTTCGAACGTCACCATCTGGCCGTCTTCCGCTTCCTGCGTCGCATGACGGGAAGTCCCAGCCTGGCCGAGGATCTGACCCAGGAAGTCTTCCTGCGCGTGGTGCGAAGCCAGGACGGATACGACGAGCGCTCACGCGAGGTGTCGTGGATCTTTCGGATCGCGCGTAACGTGATGGTCGATCGCCATCGGGCGCAGACAAGGTCGCGGCAGGACGCGTCGATTCAAGATGCGGACGCCGTTTCGCGGCCGGCGACCCAGGTCCTGACCGCGATGCTCGACGAGGCCCTGGCCCGTCTTCCCGATGAGGACCGCGAGGCTTTCCTGATGCGTGAAGTGGGCGGCCTCGGGTATCGCGAGATCGCGGAGGCCAGTGGCGCCACGCCCGACGCGGCGCGCATGCGGATCTATCGGGCGCGCATCGCGCTCCGGGAAGCACTCGGGTCATCACGTTCAGGCGCCGCGCTGATTCCCAAGGAGGTTTCGAAATGAGTCCGGACCCGCTCGAGATCCTTTCCGCGCTGATGGACGGCGAGGCGGTGGCGCCCGACGTCCTGGCCGCGGCCCTGCTCGCGCCGGGTGCGCGCGAGGCTCTCGTCGCATTCGCCGGCTTGCGCGCCGAGCTCGCCGCCGACAATTCGAGTCCGTCGCCGGGTCTCTACCGCGCGATGGACCTGGCCCTGGGCCGGAGAAGCGAACGCGCACGGCCCTTGTGGCGCGTGCTGCAGGGCGCCGCGGCGGTTGTGGTCCTGTCGCTCGCCACGCTGGGCGCCCTGAGTCTGAGGGCACGCTTCTACGGCCGCGGGCCGGATGAGCCGCCGCCCGCCACCCGCGTCATCCAGTTCACACCCGGCGTCGATTGGCACGAAGGAGGTTCGCAATGACGATGCGCAGGGCGAAGGCGTGCGCCGTGCTGGCGGCACTCGTCGCGACGGCGGGCGGTCACGTGACCGGAGACGACGCGCCGGTCGCGCGAAAGGCGACCCTGGAGTTCCGCGTTGTCGCCACCTCGTCGGGCGTGGCCACACACCCCATCGGCTCCTTCATCGGCGGTCCGCTCGAGGAAGGGGCATCGACGGCGACGAGCATGCAGGTCAAGCTGTTTCCCGCGACTGCGAGCTCGCCGTGCCAGAGCAGCGTCACGATGTCGGTGAATCCCTCCGGGACAGCCGACGGTCCTTTCCCGCTGTGGGAGATTGAAGGAAAGGTGCGACGGGCCGAGATGGACAACATCGAGGTCGCGTTTGCCTGGAAGCGCCGGTCGGCACCGGGGATCGGATCGTTACCGGAGGCTTCGGATCAGGGGAAAGCCACCCTGTCGGAGGGCGGGCGCGTGCTCCTGGATTTCGTGCCCGTCCTGGAGGCTTCCGCCGGGTGCTATCGCAACGTCGCTCTGGAGCTGGCGGCCTCGATCCCGGAGGACCCGGCGTTCAAGGATCGCCGGATCGGGTACGACCTTTGGCTGGTCAGCGAGGATCACGGGAAGCGCCTCACGCGCCGGCTGCAACTGATCGGCAAGCAGGGCGAAAGCGTCGCGTTCGACTACGGGATGTTCCGCACGAGGTTGGCGGTACTTCCCCGGGCGGAGAGGGAAAGCGATCTCATGGAGACGAGGGTATCCGGCTCCATTCGAAGCCGCATCCAACCTGACGGCTCCATCGAGCTCTTGCTCTTAGCGCAGCGCGAGGCACGGCCGAGCGACGGGCATTGGGCTACGGCGGCGCACGGGCAGAAGCGAGTTCGCTCCACCCCCGGGGAGACGCTGCGGCTGGAACTACCGCCGCCCGCTCCTTTCGCCGGCGTCGACGATCCCGACATGTTCAAGGCCCTTGCCGAGCAGCACGTGGCGCTGATCCTCACGCCGACAGTTGTGGAGTAGCGGCTGCCGACTCCTTCCGGAACGAGCTACCAGTATCGGACGCTGCCCACGTCGACGTGCACGAAGGACAGGCCGGAGTAGTAGCCGACGCCCCCGGCGCGACGGGCCACGGCCGCGCGGTGCAGGTCGTCGAGAGTCACGCCCGGCACCCGGATGTCGGCCGCCTTGCCCTCCATGTGCAGGCTGTGCTCCGCCACCGCGCGCCCGGCGCGGCGCAGAGCGTCGTTGCTCTGCGGCGACCGGTAGCAGGAGATCACGTGGAAGGGCGCGCTCGTGCCGATGTCGCGGCGCAGCGCGTGCAGGACGTCGAGCAGCCGGCGGTCGATCGGACGGACGGCGCCCGTGCGATGGTCGCGCAGCACGCGGTCGATCTCGGCCAGGCCTTCGGCACGGTACTCGCCGTCCGCCCAATACACCGCGGAGACGCTCTCGCCGGTGTGCGTGCTGAAGAGGGACAGCGAGCGACGGCCGCTCGCGGCGGGTGCGTCCGCCCAGCCGGGCCGGCTGCCGACGAGCACGATGGCGGCGGCCCCAGCGGCCACGGTGAGGAATCGGCGACGTCCCGGGGTCGGTTCGGGGGCGGGGTCAGGGTCCCTGGCCCTGGCCGTCGCTCTGGCAGTCCCACCTCCGGACAAGGCGCCGCCCGCCAGCTCGCGCCCCAGTCCCGCCGCGGCGAAACCCGCACCGAAGCCGACACCCTATTCCGTGCTCACCGGCTCCGTGCGCGGCCCCGATGGCAAGCCCGTCGACGGCGCGCTCGTGCTCTATCGGTCGCTGGCCGCGGCCTCTCGCGAGCTCGCGGCCACCACGCGGACAGACGCCGAGGGCCGCTTCCGCGCGGAGCTCAAGACGGCGGGACTCGTGTACGTCCGCGTCACGGCCAAGGGTCTGGCCGGCCGCAGCTTCGAGAAAGTGCAGCCGGGCGCGCCGCTCGCGGTGGTGCTCGACCGCGGACAGACCATCGACGGCACCGTGCGCGACGCCGCGGGGCAACCCCTCGCACGAGCGCGCGTCATTGCTTCTACCAACCTGGGTGTGTCCGTGTCGAGCTGGGAGGCGGACAAGCAGTCGATCGAAGCCATCACCGATGACCGGGGCCACTTCCGGCTCGAGGGCGTCGGCGCGGGTCTCTACTGGCTCAATGCCACCGCCCACGGCTTCGGTTCCGCGCGCAAGGGCAACGTCCGACCCGGAGCCACGGTGAACCTGATCGCGCGCTCCGGAGGGTGGTTGGCCGGACAGGTGAGCGATCCGCAAGGCCGGCCGCTCGCGGGGGCGCTCGTTCGGGCCGAGTTGGAGCCGCAGTTCTGGGTCGGCAGCACAGTGGAGACGACCGACGCCCAGGGCCGCTTCGAGATTCTCGGCCTCGACCCCGGCAATTACACGGTCGTGGCGCGGCACGCCGACTACGCGCCCGGTGTCGTCAGCGGAGTCGCGGTCGATGCCGAAGGTCGCGCCGACCTCACGATCCCGCTGGCCAAGGGCGCCTCCGTCACCGGCCGGCTGGTCGATGCGGAAGAGCGACCACTGGCCGGCCGTGTGGCCGCACAGGAGCTTGCGGGTCAGCCGATGCCGCGCTCGCTCGTGGAGCTGCTGCGGGCCGATACCGGCGACGACGGCCGGTTCCGCATCGACAAAGTACCTCCGGGGAGTTATGCGCTGGGCGCGGTGTCCCCTCGCTACACCGGACGCCGGGTGGAAGCCGAGGTCTCCGGTCGCGAAGCCGTGATCGACCTCGGCGACATCGCCCTCGAGCCGGGTCTCGCCATTCGGGGCCGTGTGCGTACGACCTCCGGCGCGCCCGTTCCCGACGCGCAGATCACGACCGGCGGCTTCGACATGATGAGGGGCGGCACCTTCAGCGAGGCGCGCTCCGAGGCGGACGGCTCGTTCGTGCTCGCCGGACTCATCGCGGGTCCCACTCGCATCAACGTCAGGGCCCTCGGTTTCGCCTCCGTCAACAACAAGATGATGATGCCGGGCGGAGACCCGGTGGACGTGATCCTGACCGCCGGCGGCTCGGTCGCCGGCGTCGTGGTCGAGGAGGGCGACCGCCCCGTCGATTCCTACCGCGTCGTCGCCAGCCCCGTGAAGTCGAGCGTCTGGGAAGGCAGGGCCGAGAAGTCGGTGGGCAGCACCGACGGCCGGTTCCTCCTCGAAGAACTGGCCGAGGAGACCTACGTGCTCCAGGTCCTGGTCCCCGATCGTGCGCCGGCCACCGTCTCGGGCGTGCGCGTGAGCGCCGGCCGGACCACGGACGCGGGCGTCATCCGGGTGCCGCGGGGTGGCATCGTGCGCGGTACGGTGGCCGACACGGGCGGCGATCCCGTCCTCGGTGCCACGGTCAAGGCCTACGGCGTCGCCCAGGACGCGATGGACTGGTCGGAACAGTTGCAGACGCTCACCGAGCCCTCGGGCTCTTTCGAGATCCGAGGCGTGCCCGAAGGCAAGCGTCAGGTCGTGGCCACGCATCCCGACTATGCGGCGGCGGACGTCCTGGTCGACGTGGTGGCGGCGAAGGGCCCGGTGGAAGCGCGCCTCGTCCTGACCCAGGGCGGCCGCATCGAGGGCAGCGCGCACAAGCGTGACGGTACCCCCCTGGCCGGTCTGACCATCATGGCCTACTCCCAGTCCCGGCAGCGGAGCGGAGGCTCGCGACTCAATAACGTGACCCGCGCCGATGGAAGCTTCACGATCGAGCATCTCGCGCCGGGTCCGGCGTTCGTGAACCTGATGGCCAATATGGGATCGGGCCGGATGATGAGCATGATGTCGAAGCAGGTCGAGGTCGCCGAAGGGGAGACGACGGCGGTCGAATTCAGCAGCCGCGAGATCCTGGTCAGCGGCCACGTGACCAAATCCGGAACACCCCTGCCCGGGTTGCGCCTCCGCTTCATGGGACAGGGAGGCGCCAGCTTCATGATGGGTGCCGGCTTCGACTCTGTGGCTGGCGAGCCGACCGGGCCGCAACGGAACCTCGGCACGACCGGCGAGGATGGCACGTTCGCCCTCATCGTCGACACGCCGGGCAAGTACTGGGTCCGGACGGAGAGCCCGGACGGCCGGACGAACTATCCGCAGCGCGAAGTGCAGATTCCCGACGTCGAGGCCCACACCTTGGAGATCGCGTTCTCCGGCGCTGCTGTGACCGGCATCGTCGTGGACAAGGACACGGATCAGCCCGTGCCCCTGGCCTTCGTGAGCGCCGCGCCCAAGGACAAGGACGGCCCCCGCGCGGGTTCGGCGCAGGCGGGGGCCGACGGCCGATTCCAGCTCGACGCGGAGCCCGGCGAATACACCCTCTCGGCGCGGGCCGAAGGTTACGGGGTCGCGAACCTCGCGGTCACGGTGGCCGCGTCCGGCCTGTCCGATGCCAGGCTCGAGCTCGAGAAGGGCCTCGACATCAAGGGCCGGGTGGTCGACGCGAGCGGTCAAGGGGTTTCGGGCGTCGCCGTGGCGGCGCGCGCCGGAGAATCGGAGTCTGGCGGCACGCAGACGCTGCCGGATGGCAGCTTCCGCATCTCGGGGTTGGCCGCCAAGCCCTACAACCTTTGCGCGGGCGGCGACCTCGCGGGCTACACCGTGCGCATGGGCCTATCGCCCGGCGGTGCCGATATCACCTTGACCCTGCGTCCGGCCTCGCGTGTCCGGCTGCTCGTCAAAGGTCCGGATGGTTCGCCTCTGGCCAAAGCCTACGCGTTCGTCACGAAGCTGGGCGGTGCCTTCATCAGCGTTCCCTTCATGGGCGGGCGCGGCCCCACGGACTCGACGGGGGTCACGGAGATCTCGACCCCGGCGGGAGCGCTCGAGATCGAGGTGCGGAACGAAACCTACAAAGGCACGGCCAAGGTGTCGGTCGGCGAGGCGGCGACGGCCACGACGGAGGTGACGCTGACCGAGCCCGTGGAGAAGCCGAAGTAAATCGGCGACGGCGCGACGGGGTATGATCGACGGTCCCGTGGCGGAGAAACCCCTCGACAACACGCCCCGGGGACGGCTGCGCGCCCTCTACGACTGGATGGTCACACGGGCGGCGCCGTCTCCACCCGCAGGCCCGAGTCTCGCCCTCACTCCCCCTTCGGAAGAGGCCGTGCCCGAGCGCATCGGCCACTACGCGATCGCCCGCAAGCTGGGGCAAGGCGGGATGGGCGTCGTCTACGCGGCGCGGGACGAGCGTTTGGAGCGCACCGTCGCCGTCAAGACCATGTCGTCCCTGGCCCACGACGAGACGGCGCGCAAGAGGTTCTGGCGCGAGGCCCGGGCCGCGGCCAGCGTCAACCATCCGAACGTCTGCCACATCTACGAGATCGGCGAGCACGGCGACGAGCTGTTCATCGCCATGGAGCTCCTGGAGGGCGAGTCGCTGGCCGACCGCCTGCGCCACGGACCGCTGAGCGTGGCGGAGACGGTGCCCATCGGGCTGGGGATCCTGGCCGCGCTCGGCGCGCTCCATGCGCGCGGGATCGTCCACCGCGACCTCAAGCCGTCCAACGTGTTCCTCACCCCGCACGGGGTGAAGCTGCTCGACTTCGGCCTGGCCCGGCCGAGCGACCCCGAGCTGGCGCGATCGCTCAGCTCGGCCACCGAGCTGACGCGAACGGGGATGCTGGTGGGCACGCCGCGCTACATGGCGCCGGAGCAGGTCACGGGCGAGGACCTGGATGCGCGGACCGACCTGTTCGCGACGGGGGCCATCCTGTTCGAGATGCTCGCCGGCCGGCCGGCTTTCGCGGGCGCCAACGTCGTCGAGATCCTCCATGCCACGCTTCACGAGCAGCCTCCGGCGCTCGTCGGCTCCCCCGCCATCGCGGCCGCGGACCGCGTCATCCGCCGGGCCCTGGCCAAGCGTCCCGCGGAGCGGCCCGCCTCCGCGGAGGTGATGGCGGAGGAGCTGCGCGCGGCCGCCGGCATCGACGGCGGCGAGACGCCTGCCCTGGCCCGGGCGCTCACCCGCCTGGTCGTCCTGCCCTTCCGCGTGCTTCGCCCCGATCCCGAGACCGATTTCCTCGCCCTCCAGCGCGACCGCCGCCCGCTTCGGCGGAGAGACGCCGGACCTCAAGGCCCTGGCCGCGGAGGCGGACGTGGACCGGGTGGTCATGGGCACGCTGCTGCGCGCCGGCGACCAGCTCCGCGCCGCGGCCCAGCTCGTCGAAGCCCCGGGCGGCACCCTGCTCACGTCGCACACGGTGCAGGCGCCGCTGGGCGACCTCTTCCGCCTCCAGGACGACATCGCCCGGCGTGTGGTGGAGGCGCTCTCCCTTCCGCTCGGAGGAAGCGGTGTGTCGCCCTTCCCCGACACGCCCCACAACGCGCGCGCCTACGAGCTCTACCTCCGGGGCAACGAGATGGCGCGGACCTACGACGGCCTCTCGCGGGCGCGCGACCTCTACGAGCGCTGCCTGGACCTGGATCCGAGCTTCGCGCCCGCCTGGGCCTACCTGGGCCGGTGCCATCGCGTGATCGGCAAGTACGTCGAGCCTTCGCCGGACAGCGAGGCCCGCGCGGAAGAGGCCTTCCGTCGTGCCCTCGAGATCAACCCGCGCCTCTCCGTGGCGCACAAGCTCTACGCGCACCTGGAGTCGGACATCGGCCAGGCGCAGCGGGCGATCGTGCGGCTGCTGACGCAGGCCAACCGCCACGGCAACGACCCCGAGCTGTTCTCGGGCCTCGTGCACGCCTGCCGCTACTGCGGGCTCTTCGAGCAGTCCATCGCCGCGCACCGGGAGGCGCGCCGGCTCGATCCCAACGTGCCCACCAGCGTCGAGCAGACCACCATGATGACCGGCGACCTGGAGCGGCTCATGGCGATCGAGCCTTCGCTCGTCGTGGCGGGGGCGGACGACGGGATCCGGGTCATCGGCCTCGGGCTGGCCGGGCGTCGTGACGAAGCGCGCCGCGCCCTGGAGGCGATGCGACGGACGACGCGCATCGCCACCTTCAACTCGTGGGCCGAGTACCTCATGGCCTGGCTCGACAAGCGAGCCGCGGACATGTGGTCCAACAACATGTCCGCGCTGGACGGGCTCAAGATCCGGGACGACCCCGAGGCCATCTTCCAGGAAGGATGGCTGCTCTGCGACGTCGGCGAGCACCAGCGCGGGCTCGGATTCCTGCGGCGCGCGGTCGAGAAGGGCTACTTCGTCGCCCCGACGCTCGCGGGCAGCCGCCACTTCGACGCGCTGCGTGGCGATCCCGGGTTCGAGGAGATCCTGGCGATGGCGGAAGGGGGCCGCGATCGCGCGCTGGCCGCGTTCCGCGAGGCCGGCGGCGAGCGGCTCCTCGGACAGTGAGGGACCCCGCGCCGTGAAGACCCTGGCGCGGCCGAGCGACAAGGCCGAGGTCCTGCGCCGGCTGAAGGACGTGCTCCCGGACAGCGCGCGCCGTTGGGGCCGCATGTCAGCGGCCCAGATGGTGTGCCATCTCGTGGACGCCTTTCGCATGGCCCTCGGTGAGAAGGCGGTGAGCCGCGTTCCCGGGCTCCTGAACCGGACGATCGTGAAGTGGATCGCCCTCTACGCTCCCCTCCGCTGGCCGCCCGGAATCCTCACGCGGCCCGAGATGGATCAGGAGCTCGCGGGCTGCACGAAGCCGGGCGACTTCGCGACGGACGTGGCGCAGGTCGAGGCCCTCGTCGAGATCTTCACCTCGCCCAAGGTGGGCTTCGCTTGGCCGTCGCACCCGGTCTTCGGCAAGATGTCTCATGACGACTGGCTGCGGTGGGGCTACCTCCACACCGACCATCACCTGCGTCAGTTCAGTGCGTAGGCCTGCCTTCATCGGCGTCTTCTTGGTCAGTCTCGGCCTCGCCGGCTGCGCCCAGCCGACGGAGCCTCGCGTCTGCACCGCCATCGCAGTGGACGCGCTGGTCGTCACCGTCGTCGACAGCGCGTCCGGCCAGCGCCTCTGCGATGCCACGGTCACCGTGATCGATGGGGCCTTCACGCAAGAGCTGCGGCCGTTCCCGGCCGTCACCGAGTGCACCTATTCGGGACCCACCGAACGCGCGGGCCAGTACGAGGTCCGGGTGACGCGGTCGGGCTACGTCCCCGCCACCATGACGAACGTGCGCGTCACCGCCGATGAGTGTCATGTCATCCCGGTGAAGCTGACCGTGTCGCTGCGCGCGGCCAGCTAGCCGCGGAAGAACCGCGGATCACACCTCAAGTAATGCTTGAAGCGACTCGTTCCGGAACGAGTCGCCGTTCCGCAGCCGGCCGCATCGAGAGGCGGACACATCCGGCTCGCTGTGGTCATCGTGCATCGCTGGCCCTGGAAGTCTTTTTTTAGACTTGCAATTGCCCGCAGCGATTCTGCGGAATGCGAGTGAGGGCAGGATGCAGACTCGCATTCGAAGGCATTCCCCGCGCGCGTGGAAACGTCGTGGGATGACGGCCCAACTCGTCGCTCACATCGCCGAGCTGGACACGCGCGATGTGCACCTGCGCGAGGGCTACGATTCCCTCTACGTCTACTGCCGGGACGCCCTCGGGCTCTCGGAAGGCGAAAGCTACAACCGCATCGAGGTGGCCCGCGCGGCCCGGCGGTTTCCCATCATCCTCGAGATGCTCGTGGCCGGAGCGGTCAACCTGACCGCGGCGAGGCTCCTCGCACCGCACCTGACTCCCGACAATCACCGCGAAGTGCTCGACTCCGCCCGCGGAAAGAAGAAGTCGGAGATCGAAGCGATCGTGGCCAGGCTCTCGCCGCGGCCCGACGTCGCGGCCTCCGTTCGGAGGCTTCCCACCTTCCGCTTGGAAGTCTTACCTCTGGCGGAGACTCCCGTCGCGCCCGGTGCGTCCGCGACGGATCCGGCCGCACCGGCTCCGCCCGCACCGGTTTCCCCGGAGACGGGCCTCACCGCCGAGCCTTTGTCGGTGCCACGCGCTGCGGTGACGCCGCTCTCGCCCGACCGCTACAAGCTGCAGCTCACGATCGGCGGCGCCACCCTGGAGAAGCTGCGGCTTGCGAAGGACATGCTCAGCCACGCCATCCCTTCCGGGGATGACGCCGCCGTCCTCGATCGCGCCCTCACCGCTCTGCTCGTGGACCTGGCCAAGAAGAAGTTCGCCGACACACGGAAGCCTCGTCGGTCGCGCGCGAAGGACCCGCGGGCGCGTGACGCCTCGGCCGCCGTGAAGCGCGCCGTCTGGGTCCGAGACCTCGGCGTTGCGCGTTCGTCGGCCCGAGCGGCCATCGCTGCAATGAGCGCCGGTTCGTAGAGTTCCATCACGTGGACCCGCACGCGCTGGGCGGCGAGGCGTCGGTCAAAGATCGAATTGCGCTGTCGGCGTCACAACGATTACGAGGGCCGGTTGTACTTCGGGAAGCGGCGCCGGAACGACACCGGAGCCAGGCGCAGGGAGGCCACTCCACATCGACCACAATCGTTCGAGCCCCCCAACTGGCTCCAGAACAAGTTGCCCGACGGTGCCGCAGAGTCGAGCCTCAAGGCTGAGGTCACCGACATCGCCGCGCCAACCGAAGCTCCTTCATCGGAGCTGGCGCGAGGGGGTTCCGCCGCGCGCCCTCGGGTTGTCCGCGGCCGGGCCCACCGGACACACTAGGGGCATGGCGATTCCGTCCGGCCTCCCGCTCTCCGCGCTGACCGCGCTCGTGGAGCGCGTGCGCGCGACGTCGAAGAAGAACGAGAAGGTCGGCCTCATCGCGGACGTGCTCAGGCAGGCGCGCGGCCGCGAAGCCGAGGTGCTCGCGATGTACCTCACGGGCGCGCTCCCGCAAGGCCGCATCGGCCTGGGCTGGGCCGCGATCCACGCCGCCCTCGAGGGTGCGCCGCCGCCGCAGGATGAGCCGCTCGCCCTCATCGATGTGGACCGCGCCTTCGAGGGGCTGGCCGCCGAAGGTGGCGCCGGTTCCACCGAGCGCCGGGCCCGGGCCCTGCGCGCGCTGCTGACGCGCGCCCGCGAGGAGGAGCGCCGCTTCCTCGCGGCCTTGCTCCTGGGCGAGGTCCGGCAGGGCGCGCTCGACGGCCTCGTGCAGGAAGCCATCGCGCGCGCGGCGGGGCTGCCCCCGGCCGACGTGCGCCAGGCCGCGATGTTCGCGCCCAGCCTGGGCGAGGTGGCCCGCGCGGCGCTCGAGGACGGAGCGAGCGGGCTCACGCGCTTCTCCCTTCGCCTCCTGTCCCCGATCGCCCCGATGCTGGCCAGCACGGCGGAGGACACCTCCGAGGCGCTCGAGCGCCTGGGTGAGGCCGCCTTCGAGTACAAGCTCGACGGCGCCCGCATCCAGCTCCACAAGGCCGGTGACGAGGTGCGGGTCTTCACGCGCGAGCTCCGGGACGCGACCGCGCGCCTTCCGGAGCTGGTGGAATGGGCGCGCGCATTGGAGCCGCGGGAGCTCCTGCTGGAGGGCGAGACCATCGCCCTGCGCCCCGACGGGCGGCCGCATCCCTTCCAGGTGACGATGCGCCGCTTCGGGCGCTCGAAGGACGTGGAGGCGGCGCGGCGAGAGCTGCCCCTCTCCTCGTTCTTCTTCGACTGCCTCTACCGCGAAGGCGAAGGGGCCCTGATCGGCCTTCCCTACGCGCAGCGCGCGGAGCGGCTGGCCGGCATCGTCCCCGAGCGGCAACGGCTGCCGCGCCTGATCACGCGCGACCCGGAGGACGCGGATCGCTTTCTCCGCCAGGCGCTGGCCGCGGGCCACGAGGGCCTGATGGCCAAGTCGCTGGAGGCGCCCTACATGGCCGGCCATCGCGGCTTCCACTGGCTGAAGCTCAAGGCCTGCCGCTTCGTGATGCTGGGCAAGACCTTCAAGGGCCTCACCGACGAGATGCTGCGCTGGCAGACGGAGACGCTGCTCGCCCTCGAGACCGGCCGTGACGGCCACGTCGTGCACGTGCGGCCCGAGCTGGTGGTCGAGATCGCCTTCAGCGACCTGCAGGAGTCGCCGCGCTATCCGGCGGGTCTGGCCCTGCGCTTCGCGCGCGTGAAGCGCCACCGGCCGGACAAGCCGGCCACCGAGGCCGACACGCTGGGGACGGTCATGGAGATCTTCCGCCGCCAGCGCGCCTAGAATACTCGTGAACTCCATGAAGGCACTGATCGCCCTGGCCGCGCTCGCGCTCCTGGCCCCGCCGAGGGCAACGATCGTCTCGGTGACGCCTGCTTCCGCCGTCGGCGCGACCGTCGCCGTAACCATCGAGGGCAGCGGATTCGACGCCCGCGCCAGCGCCATCGACGTCGTCCAGACCGATGGACGCATGGTCGCAACGGGGACCATCACCCAGCGCAGACCGACGCGGCTGGTCGCCGTGCTTCCACTTGCCGGCGTGAGCCCCGGCCGCTACGAGGTGCGGGTGTCGAACCCGGACGGCACGCGATCCAACACCGTGACGCTGACCTTGACCAGCGAGGTGGCCCTCTCCCCCGCGCGCGGACGCCCAGGCCAGCCCTTCACCTACACGGGGCGCGGGTTCACCGGCAACTCCGGCGTCACCTCGCACCTGCAGGGACCGGACGGCCTGGAATGGCAGGCCAAGCGCTACGGCACCAGCGCGGAAGGGACCTTCGAGCGAGAGATCAGCAGCGGCGAGTTCGTGCCCGGCACCTACGCCGTGTGGGCGATGGACGACCGCACGAAGATCACCAGCCCGAAGGCCACGTTCGAAGTCGTCCCCGCCGCGCCGCCTTCCCCCTAGCTCGGGATCCGAAGGACCTGGCCGGGCTGGATCTTGTCCGGGTCCTTGAGCTGGTCCCGGTTGGCGTCGCCGCGGGCGCGGAGACGCCTCCGGCGGGACCGCCCTGGCCGGCGGCCGCTCCCGCGCTGACGCTGATGTCCGCGGCGAGGTCCGTGTAGGTGGGATCGACTTTCTTGATCTCGTCCCAGACCGCGTTCTTGACCTCCGCGGAGGGCGCCTCCGCCCTCAGCAGGAGCTTCGTGCCCTGCATCTCGATCGTGCGGATCGCCACGCCTCGAGCGTGCATCAGGCGAACGACGGGATCGTACTTGTGGCGAAGGACGGCGAGTTGATCCGTTGTGGCAGCCATGGGACTACTCCTTTTCTGTCAGCAGCGCAGAGGGGATGCCATCCGGGCCACGGTTGCGACGATGCGCTCGTGGACCGGCTTGGGCAGGTACTCGTCGAAGCCCTCGGCGAGCGCGTATTGGCGCTGCTCCGCGTTGCCGAAGCCGGATATGGCCAGGGCGGGCAGGTCGCGGCCCTCCGCCTTTTCCAGGCGGCGGACGCGGCGGATGAGCGTGAACCCGTCGTGGCCGGGGATCACGAGGTCGCTCACCAGCACGCGCGGCGGCGCGCTGTGCAGCGCGCGCAGCGCGTCCTCGACCCTGGCCACGGCGGTCACGTCCGCGGCTTCGCTTCGCAGGAGGGTCCCGACGACCGCGAGCTCCTCGGGATCGTCGTCGACGAGGAGGACCGTGATCCCCTCGAGAGTTCGCGACCGGACCATGGTGGGACCCCCGGGTATCGAGGGAGGAGCGGGAGCGCCACCGCCCGCGCGGGCGTGGCCAGGACAGCCGGCGAACCGGCCATGTCCACCGTAGCACCGACCGGCCCCGAGCGGAACGCCCCCCGTCTTTTTCTCGATCCCCGCCTCCCGGGTGGGTCCGCGCGGGCGGGTGTACACTGGCGCCCCTTACTGGCGGAGTCACCGCGTGCCCTCCGGCTGGGTGGCGATCGACGCGCTGGTCCAGGACATCGGCGAGCTGTGCGCCGACGTCCATCTGGCGGAGCGTACGCTCCCGACCGATCCCCGCACGACGGCCGCCCGTCACGCACTGGACCGGGCCACCGACGCCGTCTGCACCGTCATCGACGAGCCCAGCGATTCCGCCCTGGGGCACGCGACTTCCGCCATCGCCGACACGCGCTTCCTCGTCGCGCATCTCGGACTGACGCAGGAAAGGCACAAGAGCCTCGCCACCGCGCCGCGCACGCTTCGCGCGGGCCAGCGGGAACTGCCGCGCCTGGCGGCGCTCAGGCGGCACCGGAAACGCGACCGCCCGAAGCGCTAGCGTCCTATCCGAAGATCTTCCGCAGGATCCCGCGCAGCTTCTCCGTGTCCTGGACGCGGTAGATGGCCGAGACCTTGATGCGCCACTCGTGGCTCACGCCGAGGCCGACGGCATCGCGGGCGAGGAACCCCTCCGCCACGTCGGCCAGGCCGACGTTGAGGCGCGTGCGGGACGTGGCCCGGCGATACTGCACGGCCGCGTCGAGCTTGAACCGGTTGTTGTTGTAGCCGCTGCCCCACGAGACCAGGAGGTAGTCCACCGGGTCTCGCGTGACCGGATCCATGGCGCCCTGGGGCTCCCAGCCCAGGCCCAGCCGCAACGGAACGACCGCGCCCGCGTACACGAAGAGATGCTCGGCGCCGACGTTGAGGGAGAGCGTGTCGCGGGTGGAGGACAGGGCGGGGGGCGTTTCGTCGAAGAAGTTGACGGGCCCGGGCTCGCCGGGAATGTGGTCCACGAGGGCGTCCGTCCATTGGT
>WNFN01157189.1_pt1 | contig 15551 bp, 12 predicted proteins | sample 5400161 | NCBI WGS metagenome assembly WNFN01 (sample SAMN13153353, study PRJNA577476) | soil metagenome | isolation source: 80 cm saprolite on Douglas fir-dominated hillslope | place: USA:California | collected 2013-09-17
TTCGGCAAGACGGTGTTTCCGCGCGGCAGTTATTTGGGTGGACACCTGGAAGCGGACAAGGAGCCGGGGCATTTTTGGGGGAAAGGTTATTTGAAGATTGAATTCGACCGCATTGGTTTCCCGGAAAGCGATATCCCCGTGCCAAGCAAAATCATCGCGGCCAAAGGGTACAGGGTAGATAAAAAGGGCGACATCGTCGGCAAGGGACATGCGACGCGCGACACGGTGGAATGGCTGATTCCGCCGCTGTGGCCATGGAAAATCTTGACGCTGCCGGCGCGCGGGCCGCGTCCGACGCTGAAGGGCGAAGAGCAGATTACCGTGCGGCTGATGGACGATATCGATGTGCCGCGACCGGGTGGGTCCCTGCGTTCTTATGAGCGTCCGCCTGCACCGGCCTCGTATCATTCGCAATCGTTCCGCAAGCCGGTGGCGTTGAAGAATTCGGAGAAGCCGGCGAACGACGCGCCCGATATTTCCGAAATTGGTTATGAGGCGACGAACACGGCTCCGGCTGATGCCGCCACTACAAATGCATCCGCCATATCAGAAGCGCCCGCGCAGATGGTCCGCACAAGTTCAGTGGTTACCGGCCAGCCCGCGCGGGTACGGCTGATCGCGCTGAAGTCCGAGAACGTGTACGCGGTGACCACCTACCGGATCAATGGCGGCAGCTTGAGTTATGTGCTGGCGAGCGGCGGGACGGGCTCGGTGGATCTGACGGAAGTGGATTGGCGGGCGACTTCACGGCTGAATGCGGAGCCGATTTCCGCAATCCAAAATAACGGCCATACCTACTGATCGGATCCGATAACAGAGGCTATAGTTCCTTCGCAAAAGAAGTGCGCGCCGCCGCCGCGGAACTCGCTAATCGGCGACGGCTGCGGCGCTGGTAGCGGCTGGTTCGCGTTGTCCGGCGTCGGTGGCCATGGTGCGGGAGCCCGCAAAAAGGACCGCCGCCAGAGCCACTGATAAAACGGGAATGATCAGCATGGCTTGCTGCAGGCCGACGGCCCTAAGGGCTTCGGTGACAGTGGCGGAGCCTGCCTGCGCTGCGGCGCGGTGAGCGAGGAAATCGCTGAGGCGGCCGGTGAGCAGCGGCCCGAAGGAAGCGCCGCACATGTACATGGCCATGAAGTAGATGGCCATGGTGTAGCTCGTGAGCAAAGAGTAGGTCAGCGTGAGGAAAATAACAGCGGCGAGCAGGGAGCCGGCCGGCTGGAGCACGCCGAAACAGGCGAGCGGGGCTGCGGCCAGCGAGGTTAGCGCAGCGATTCGCAGCCGGCCATCTTTTCGGCGGCGAATGGCGGCGTCCCCGACATAGCCAGCGAGGGCGCAGCCGGTTAGGCCTCCGGTGATATACACGACGCCGCTTACGGTTCCAGACGAGGCGAGTGAAAGTCCGTGAACGCGGCTGAGGAACGCGGGAAGAAATGTGGCAATGGCGTACATATTGAAATTCAGGAGCGCACCGGAAGCGATGATCCACCACAGGGTGGGGATGCGCAGGATGGTCCACGTGGAACTCGGAACGAGAGGTGCCGGGCAAATTTCGCTGGCGCCGCGCTTGGGTTCGGGCAGTAGGAGCAAGGCGGGAACCAGGAGCAGCGCGGGAGCGGCGGCCAAGATCATTGCGGCACGCCAGCCGTAAGCCTGGGCTAGAGGCCCACTGAAGAAGAAGCTGAGCGCACCGCCGACTGGCACGCCCAACATGAACAGGGCGAGGACGCGGGAGCGCTTGTCCGGCGGAAAGAGGTCGCCAAGCCAACTGGTTGCGGCAGGAGCGCAGCCTGCTTCGCCGATGCCGACACCTATGCGGGAGAAGAGCAGCATGGTGAAGCTGCCGGCGAAGGCTGCGGACGCGGTCAGCGAAGACCAAATGAGGATGGCGACGGCTAGCAGCTTCTTGCGGCTGGCGGAATCCGCGATGCGGCCAAGCGGGAGGCCGATCAGGGCGTAAATCCAGATGAAGGCGCTGCCGAGGAGGCCGATCTGTGTGTCGGTGAGATGGAACTCTTTGCGGATGGGCTCGGTGAGCGCGCCGGGAACGTGGCGATCGTAAAAATTCAGAACGTTGATGGCGAAGAGAACAAAAGCTGAGAGGAGAAGGCGGGTCGAGCTGGACTTTTGGGTCACTTGCGCATGCTAGCAGAGGAACAAGTTGCCAGTCGACAGTGACGCTAGCAAACGGAACAGAGTATGGCTTGCAGAAACAGACTGCCCGCCGTTGGTGCTGGGCGGGCAGTGAATCTGCAATTTTCGGATTAGCTGGACTGACCGGCTGCCTTGGCGGCTTGCTTGGACCATTCTTCGGAGCGGCGCTGCATCTCTGCTGGAGCGACGTCTTCGACGTGTGTGGCCACACCCCACTGATGCCCGAACGGGTCGGTGAACTTGCCGTAACGATCTCCCCAGAACATGTTGCTGGGAGCCATGTCCGAGCGGGCACCGGCTTTGAGGGCGCGATTGAAGGTGGTGTCCACATCCTCGGTATAGACGAATAGAGAGGACGAGTGAAGCGTAGACGGAGCGGGTGCGACGGACATTCCGGGGAATTCATCACCGATCATGAAGCGAGAGTCGCCGATCTGCAACTCGGCGTGCATTACCTTGCCACCGGGACCGGCCATGCGCATGATTTCCTTGGCGCCGAGGGCTTCCTTGTAGAAGTCGATGGCGCGGGCGGCGTCACGGCAGGTTAGCTGCGGTGTGATCGAATGGTAGCCTTCGGGAATGGGACGAACTTTTGCTGACATTAGTGAACCTCCAGGGAGACTTGAACGTGCGCGCACCGTTGGTTGGGAGAAGCTCGTGCGCGTAAGGGGTAGATACTCCCGGCGCCCATGCGAAGTCAAGGGCTTTACCGCCGCCCCAGCGGGGGCGACAGGTGCGCGGCGCATAACCATTGTGAATGCAACCTCTTACGGATGCAGGGTCGTGTAACGTCAGATTTACGAGATGCTGGGTGTTTGCCCCTATGTCGGGGAGAGGCAGGAGTTGAAACAATTTGGTAAGGAGGAGTGCCGGAATGAGGCTCCTCACGAGGAGAGGAAACGAATGAGAAGCAAATTAGCATTGAGCTTTTTAGCTCTTTCTGGATTGGCGTTGCTGCCAGCGGCAGGTCTTGCGAACAACGCCCGGCAGGACCGCGACGACAACCAGGGCAAAGTTCGTGAATTGACTGGCTGCCTGCAAAAGGAAGGCGATGACTACGAGCTTATGGCGGACAACGGCTCGACCTGGGAATTGAAGGGCGATAAGGCCAATCTGGCGGACCACGTCGGCCATACCGTGCGGGTAAGGGGCACGGTGAACCACGAGAAAATGCACGAGGCAAAGGAGAAGGCCAAAGATAAGACACAAGATAATCCGAACGAGCACGGCCACCTGACGGTGACGGACGTGAAGATGGTCAGCCGCAGTTGCAGCAGGTAACGGCGACTTCTCGCAGAGTAAGTGACAGTAAACAGGGGCGAGCAGAGATGCTCGCCCTTTTTATTTGCATCCTGGTTAGGTGTGTGCTGCTGCCCCTTAGTTTTTGAAACAGCTTCGACGTTTTGTGATACGGTCTGCCTGCTATGCAAAAACATGACAACTTTTCACGTCGGTCGTTTCTCGCGTTTTTTGCCGCGGCACCGCTGTGGACTTTTTTCGCCGTCGATAAACGCATTCCGGTGGGGCTCGAACTCTACTCCGTTCGCGACGAGCTGAAAAAAGACCTGACAGGGACAGTCCGTGGAGTGGCGAAGTTGGGGTATGAGTGCGTCGAGTTCTATGCACCTTATTATGATTGGACACTTGACTACGCCAAGGATGTCCGCAAGGAGCTAGACGCTCTCGGCGTCCACTGCTACTCCACGCACAATTCTTCTCAGTCGTTCACGCCAGACCGCATCGGCAAGGCCATCGAGCTGAACCAAGCTCTTGGCGCACGCTATGTGGTGCTGGCGCATCCGGGTGACGTTAAGGATGTGGACGGTTGGAAACGGGTTGCCGACCTGCTGAATAAGGCGAACAACACGTTGGCTACCCACGGATTACGGGCCGGATATCACAATCATGCTCTGGAGTGGAAGCCGGTCGAGGGGCAAATGCCGATCGAATTGCTGGCCGCAAACACGGACAAAAGCATCATGCTGCAACTCGATGTGGGCACCTGCCTGGAATCGGGCAACGACCCGGTCGCCTGGGTCGAGCGAAATCCAGGACGCATCCGCTCGATGCACTGCAAGGATTGGTCTCCGGAGAAGGGATATCGCGTTTTGTTTGGAGAAGGAGTGGCACCCTGGAAGAAGCTGTTCGCTGCGGCCGAGAGTAAGGGCCGGATCGAATACTATCTGATCGAACAAGAAGGCAGCGATTACTCCGAGATGGAAACCGCGGAGCGCTGCCTTTCGGCATATCGGAAGTTGCACAACTGAAAAGCAAAGATTTCCCGCCGATGGGAGGAATCCTTGGTGCCGCCCAATCAGATTGTGTTCGCCTTCCGAAAAGTGCTTATTTTCGGCATAGCTCCGGGAATTGTTTCTTCAGGTGCTCTAGTTTGGGAAGATCGTTGTAGACGATGTAGGGCTGGTCGGTGTGGGTCTGCAGGTAGTCCTGGTGATAGTCCTCGGCGCGAAAGAACGCTTTGAAGGGCACAAGTTCGGTGACAATTTTCCTTGGATAGACTTTGGCGGCGTCGAGCTGTTCGATGTATGCGGCGGCGATGCGCTGCTGTTCGTCGTTGGAATAGAAAATGGCGGAGCGATATTGCGTGCCGTCGTCGGGGCCTTGTCGATTGAGCTGCGTGGGGTCGTGGGCGACAGAGAAAAAGATCGTCAGGATCTGTCCGTACGAAATCTGCGACGGGTCAAACGTGATGCTGACGGATTCCGCATGGCCGGTCAGGCCGCTGCTGACCATCTCGTAGCTGGGCGAATTGACGCGGCCGCCAGAGTAGCCCGCGGTCACGGAACGGACGCCTTTGAGGTGCTCGAACACGGCCTGCACGCCCCAGAAGCAGCCTCCGGCGAGCACTGCAGTTTGTTGGGATTTGCTGGCGGAGAGCGGAGCATCGACTGCGGGCTTAGGAAAGGGGTAGCGCGGTTCTGCGGCGGGACGAGCGCCGATGGAGCGAACGGCGGTCCAGGCGAAAAAAGCGGCGATGGCGGTAATCGCTAAGATGCGGCCAATGTTGGGACTGCGCACGTTTTCGCTCCGATGAGTGCTCAGCCGCGAAGCTGGGATGCGGCTGCCTGTGCAGGCAGGCCAGTGCATTGCAATTACGCTGCTATTGAAGTATACGCTTGCGCCACGGCTTTGGATGATGCGCTATTCTGGCTTGCTGATGACGCCGCAGGCGATGCGCGGAGGAGCGGCGTTGGACGTTCCGCCGGTGACGGCGTGAATCACGATCGCGGTTCCGCCATTGCTGAAGACGGAGTGCTCGTCAGCGCCCATGGAGACGTTGGGCGCAACTACGGTGGCGTGTCCGGTTCCGTCGGCAGCAACGATCAGCGAGAAGTCCGGAATATCCCCAGCCGGCATACCGGCGTGGTCTGAATGGCCCGAAGCACCGTTGAAGTGTGGGCCCGCGGATTTGAAGTCGGGCGCGTCGCACTTGGCGTTCTGATGGATGTGCAAGGAATGCTCGCCCGTCGGCAAACCCTTGACGTCCAGCTTGATCTTTACGCCATGCGGAGCTTCGGTAAGCACGGCGGTTCCGACGCTCTGACCTTGGGCGTCCTTGATTTCGACGGTAACAGGTTTAGACGGGGCGGGGCTGTGGGCTTGCACAACGGCGACGCCGCCGGCCAGAACCACAAGGCACACAACACTGGCAATCGTTTTCATCGCTCCTCGCTTTAATTGTGGGGTCGAATGATCCGGCACCCGCCGGACGGATACACCAATCCACCTTAGCGAAGTGGGGCGGATTCCGAAACATGGTGTAGTCAGTCGGATACTAGGCCGGAGACGTAGAAAAGGGATGGGGAGATAAGGCATGCTATGGGGCCAGCCAATTTTGGGGGGACGATTGATGCCTTCGCGAATTCAAGTTCTCAGTTGCGTGATTGTATTGCTTTGCGCGCCCGTCATGATTTCGGCGCAAGTGACGCACGGAAAGAAGCCGCAGTTGCCGCCGCCGTACGCCACGAAATCAGCGGGGAACGCGCCCGACAAGGTAAGTCCTCCGGCGGGATTTCTTCCCACTGTTCCCGCGGGATTCAAAATCAGCATTTTTGCAACCGGATTCAAAAGACCGCGCTGGCTGACGGTGGCGCCGAATGGCGATATTTTTTTGGCGGATATGGGCGCGGGCGAGATCGTTATATTGCGAGACCCGCAAAACACCGGCGGGGCGCAGACCCGGGAAAATTTCGTAACGGGCCTGACCCGGCCATTCGGAATTGCCTTCCACGATGACTATGTGTACGTCGGGGAGATGAAAGAGTTGGTCCGCTTCAAGTACGATCCCAAAACGTCGAAGCGACTAGGCGAAGCCGAGCACCTGGTGAATCTCCCGGGCGGCGGGCACGACACGCGCTCGGTGGCTTTCTCGAAGGACGGCAAACATTTGTTCATCGGCGTGGGATCAGAGTCGAATATTAGCCCCGGCGAAGAGCCCATTCGGGCAGCGGTAACTATTTGCGATCCGGACGGCAAGAACGCGAGACTGTTCGCAACCGGACTGCGGAATCCGGTGGGTGTGGGCGTGGAACCGGTGACCGGTCAAGTGTGGGTATCGGTGAATGAGCGGGATGAACTCGGGGACAACCTGCCGCCGGATTACTTTACGTCGGTAAGGGACGGCGGTTTTTACGGATGGCCGTACAGCTATATTGGAGATAGCGTCGACGCGCGCGTGAAGCCGCAGCGCCCGGATCTGGTGGCGAAGGCCATCGTGCCGGACGTGCTGATGGGAGCGCATGTGGCGGCGCTGCAATTTGTGTTTTACACCGGGACGCAATTTCCGGAGAGCTATCGTGGCGGAGCTTTCGTCGCCGAGCACGGATCCTGGAACCGATCAACACGCTCGGGGTATCAAGTCGCGTTCGTGGCCTTCAAGGACGGGCAACCTTCGGCCGATCCGGTGCCGTTCATGACCGGACTTGTGCCCGATCCGTCGTCGGGCACAGTGTACGGACGACCGGTCGGGGTGACTGTCGCGCCGGACGGCTCGCTCTTGGTATCCGATGACGGCGCCGCCGTGATTTATCGCATCTGGGCCGCTCGGTAGGCTCGGCGAATTGCGAGCAGCCCGAACGATTATTGCACCGTGAGTGTGAGTTGAATCGGCGGGATGCCTTGCAAAGGTATGCCGGTTGACGTCGTCACCGACGGCGTCAGCGTGATGGTCGACGTCCCTTGCGGCGTGCCGATCACATGCGGCGTGGGAACAACCTGCGGGCTTGCGCTCACCCCCGCACCACCACATCCCGCAGCCTCGAATACGCATAGCGATGCCAGTATGGTTAGCGCCGCGATGCGCGGCAAACCTGTTATTGAGTTTACGCGGCGCACCTTGCAAGCATAGAGAAGTAGCACAAAACCCCCGCAGCACGCTGCCAACGAAAACAGATTTAGCCAGACAAACGGGGGGAGCTGCGGTGCCCGCGGCGGAAACATGACCATGGTGTTCGCGGTCGTGGCCACATTCACAACATAGGAAACGGGAGCTCCGCTGGCGAACTGCGCGCTCGGAGCGGTGCAGGTGGCGGCCGCAGGCGCGCCCGCGCAGGCGAACGAAGCACCACCCGCAAAGCCGGGGCCGGGCGTCAACTGCAGGTTGAAGGCCGCGGTTTGCCCAGCCTTTACGGTCACGGAAGTTGAGCCGGGAGCGGCCGGCGAAATCGCAAGGGCGGCACTGACATTGGCGCTGATAGCGATGGCTTGTGGGGAGTTCGGTGCGTCGTCGGCGATCGTAATGAATGCGCTGCGCGCGCCGGTTGCGACCGGGGCGAGCGACAGGCTTATGGTGCAAGTGACGCCAACTACGTAGGCCGGGGCGATGCAGTTGTTCGTCACGCTAAAGTCGCTCGAGTTTGTCCCGCCGAGCGCAACGGAAGCGATGTGCAGCGGCCCCGTACCGGAACTTATGAGCGTAATGGTCTGAGCGGCGACCGCCGCGCCCTGCGTGACGGAGCCGAAAAATACGCCGTTTGGCGTTAGTTTGACGACCGGCGTCCCAGGCGGTGGCGCTGCACCTATTCCGGTCAACTGCACGGATTGAGGAGAATTGGGTGCATCGTCGCTGATGGTGAGAGTGGCGGTGCGTTGGCCGGTGCCCAGAGGGGCAAACGTCACGGCAATGTTACAGGTAGAAGAGACAGGATACGAGCCGGAGCAGGCGCTGGCTATTTGGAAATCCGTGGGATTCGAGCCACCAAGCAGGACCGAGGAAATATGAAGTGTTGCAGTACCTGCGCTGGCGACGGTTATGTTCTGCGCCGGGCTAGTGCTTCCCGCTGTGGTGCTCGTGAAGGTCAGGCTGCCCGGCACTAGAGTGACCGCAGGAAGTGGAGAGGTGCCACTGCCACTGAGGGGAATCGATTGTGGACTGGCGGGTGCATTGTCTGTGGCAGCCAAGCTTGCCTGGCGCGTTCCCGCGGCGGTGGGAGAGAAAATCAGGCTGATTGTGCAGGTGGCGTTGGGCGAGAGAACGGTGGGCAACGAACAATTCGGTGTGGCGACAAAATCGGAGGAATTGACACCTATGATGCTGACGGAGGTGAGGCTGAGCGCCTGCCCGCCGGTGTTGGTCAGCGTGACCAGCTTCGAGTTGCTGGATTGACCCACCGTTATGGCGCCGAAATCTTCCGATGCAGGAAAAAGCGCTGCCACAGGACCGCTGACCGCTTGTACGGGCGCGCCAGAAATGGCCAGCGCTCCTTGCGCGACAGTGCTTCCAAACGGCGAGCCGGGGACTTCGGAGAGAGCGCCGCTTTGAGGGTCGACCAGGAACCCGTGGACGCCGTCTTGCTGCAGCGAATAGATGTAAGGGCCGAGAGGGTCTGCAGCAGCGGTGCCTGCGCTAAAGCTGAAAACCGTAAGTGTGGCGGGGGAAACGGTCAGCGCCCCGGTTGCCTGGTTAACTGCGTAGACCACTGCCGCAGGTCCCTGCTGCACATAAAGGAATTTGCCGCTGCTATCCGCCAGCATGGCCACCGGGATTTGGTTTGGGGAGGTTACGCTGGAGATTCCGGTGAGCGCGGTGCCATCCGCAGGCGAGATAAGAGCGCTATTAATTGTCCCAAGGGTTATCCCCCAGCCATCGAAAAAAAAGCGACCCTGCGGATCGATGGCGATGCTTTTCCCCGCGGAAGTGGCATTGCCTGCCGTGCCGGTGAACGAGAGCCTGCCGGTCACGGGATCGATGGTATAGACGTTCGTGCCCGCATCCTCCACGAGAGTTGAGGGATTCTTGCCCAAGCCGACGTAAAGATGAAGGCCCCTGGGGTCGGTGAGCACGCCGATGGGCGCGGACGCAATGTCCGTGGTCGGCTGCCCGGACAATGGCAGTAGCTGGCGGTTGGCCGCATCGATCAAGTACTCGTTAATGGCGCCCTGGTTGACGAAATTACCGAAGCGATAACCCACGTACAGGAATTGGCCGGACTTTTCCGCCGCCAGGCAAATTGGAGAAGTAGCAGCCATGCTGGGGTTTTCGGTCGGGCCTGTCGAGAACGGGGAGCCGGGCACCTCCGCGAGGCTTCCAGTGCTCTGATCGATCTGTAACATGGAAATGTTGCTGGTGCTGGGGTTGATCACGAAAAGAAAGCGGCCCGACCCATCGATGGCCATCGCGCCGCCCTGCAGGTTGTCGGCAAACGGCGAGCCGGCGACCGCGGAAAGAGCGCCGGTTTGTCCGTTCTTTGCATATGCGCCTACGCGCGACGTGGTGTTAGTGACGGGGACGGAGTCGAAGACGTATTGCTGCTGAGGAGTCTGGGCGGCGGCACTGGCGGCGAGCGCGGCCTGCAGAAGCAGGAGCCGCAAAATCCTGAGCGTATTCGATACTGGAAGCGATGCGTTAGAAACGGGCGCTTGCTGGGCCATAACTCTTCCTTGGACGGACGGAAAAAACCGGCGGTGAATCAGTTTTCCGAGAGGGACCTGCCGGCAAGATACGGCCAGGCTCCTAGATAAGTCAAGAAATTAGTTAACTTAGAAGGAAAATAGATGCAGCAGGAAATTCCCGATTTGGGAATTTCCTGCGGGTGCGATCGACGGATGGGCTAGCGTTCAGCTGGGTTTCCAGTTTGGGTGCGCTGTGAACAGACCGTCGACGACGCCGATCTGGTAGCAGACAAAGAGGCCGAAGGCCAAACTCAAGACTCCGGAGCCGATGACCAGGCTGCGGTTCAACCAGGCGAAGCGGTACCCAGCGAAAGAGAAGGGAAGAGCGATGACGCTGGTGATCAGCATCATTCCGGCAATGGTGCCAACGCCGAAAACCAACAAGTAGAGCACGGCCCATTTCGGCTCGCGAATGGCGCTCAAGACCAGCAGCGCCACCGCAGCGGAACCCGCGAGGCCATGCACGATGCCGACGAAAACAGGGCGCAGGGTTTGGTAAAGGCCGAGGCCCGCGAACGTTCGCTCCAGCGACTGAGGCACCGCAAGGCTCTCTGCGTGATGCTCGCTTGCCGGAGCGTGCGAATGCCAGTGGAAGTGCAGCTTTGCGTCGTGCTCGTGAAGGTGCGCGTGCTCTCCGGTGACGGGCGGGTGCGCAGGGGAGAATTTTTCGCTCATCCATTTCATCGCGCCGGTCAGATTCAGTACGCCCAGCAGGACCAGCATCAAGCCGACGCAGAATTCCATGGTGAGTCCCACGCGAGCGGGAATTGCCAATCCAAATAAAATAATGGCGGCACCGACGGCGAGAATCGTCAGCGTGTGGCCCAAGCCCCACAAAACGCCGATACATGCGGCTTTGGCGATGGAGCGTTCGCGGCTGACGATGGTGGAGACGGCGATGACGTGGTCCGGGTCAGTGGCATGCCGCATTCCTAGAAAGAAACCGATTGCGAGAATGGCCAATCCGCTGGTCATAACTTGCGCCCGAAGTGGCTGCTGCTCAGCAGCATACCGGAGAACGTGTGCGGGCGCACGCTTCACGGGTGTGCGAAGGCGGCTATTCCCCGTTGCGCAGGATGCGCATGAGCTCCGCGGCCGCATGCGGCAGGCGCGCGCCTCGGCGAGAGACCATGTAGACGTGGCGGGGCAGACTTAGTTGCCGCACCTTCACTTCTTTCATCCAGCCGCGTTCGATCTCCCATTGCACACACATCCGCGGGACGATGGCTACGCCCATGCCCATCTGCACAAAGCGCTTGATACTCTCGATGGTCGGCATTTCAATGGGCATGTTGAGCGTGGTGCGATTCCTGGCGAAAAGCTCGATGACGCGGCGGCGGAATGGCGATTCGACGATGTGCCCGATGAATGTTTCGTTACCGAGAGCTTCGACGTCCACTTCGCGGCGTTTGGCCAACGGGTGTTTGAGCGGGACGACGAGCGTTAGCTCATCTTTCAAAATTTCCGTAGCTTGCAATTGCGGGTCGCGGGGCACATACGAGATGGCGCCCACATCCAGCCGGTAATTCAGTACTTCGTGGGGAATGTCGCGAGAGAACATGCGGTGTACGCGCATTTCGTTCACGCCAAGGGATAGCTCGCCCCGCTTCAGCCCTTCGAGCTCGCTAAGTCCCTTTTTTACCTCGTCGCGCAAGTTCAGCAGGCGCTCGGCGTAGTCCTTCAGCAACACCCCGGCGTCTGTGAGGCGGACAGGTCGCGATCCGCGTACGAACAGCGGCTGGCCCAGGGAATCTTCCAGTTTGCGAATACCCAAGCTGATGGCCGGCTGCGTGCGATACAGGCGTTCGGCGGCACGCGAGAAGCTGCCTTCTTTGGCCACCATTAAAAATACCTGCAGTTCGCCGAGGTCCACCCTGCCTCCAGCCAGCAAGTATAAGGCAATATTATCAAAAGTAGAATAAAGATAAATTTGACCCACAGCCCCGGCTCTGTTTATCTATCCTAGGGAGACTCTATGGACTCCGTACGCATTTTTGACACTACCCTGCGCGACGGCGAGCAGTCACCGGGTTTTTCGATGAATACCGCGGAGAAAATCCGCATCGCGCGGCAGTTGGCCAAGCTCGGCGTGGACGTGATCGAGGCGGGTTTCCCGATTGCTTCGCGCGGAGACCTTGATGCGGTACGCCTGGTTGCCAAGGAAGTGCGCGACGTGCCGATTGCGGCTCTGGCGCGCGCCAAGAAGGAAGACGTTACCGCGGCGATTGAGGCACTGGAACCAGCGGCAGCCCCGCGGCTGCACATTTTTCTGGCCACTTCGGATTTGCATCTTCGCGTGAAACTGAATATGTCGCGCGAGCAGGCCCTCGAAGCGATTGCATCGATGATCCGTTTGGGCAAGCAGACTGTCGGCGAAGTGGAATTCTCCGCCGAAGACGCCGGCCGCACCGATATCCAGTTCTTGTGCCAGGTCTGCCGGGTAGCGGTCGATGCCGGCGCCACGGTCTTGAATTTGCCGGACACGGTTGGTTACGCCGTGCCGGAAGAATACGGCGCGATGTTCCGCCACGTGCGCGAATACTTGGGCGACCCGCAAGGCATCACGCTCAGCGCGCATTGCCATGATGACCTCGGCATGGCCGTGGCCAATTCGTTGGCCGCCGTGCGGGCCGGCGTTCGCCAGATTGAATGCACCATCAACGGCATCGGCGAACGCGCCGGTAATGCGGCGCTGGAAGAAGTGGTGGTCGCTCTCGCCGTGCGCAAGGAAAGCTTCGGAGTCACCACGGGAATCCGTCTCGAAGAGCTCTTCCCCACGAGCCGCATGCTTTCGGAAATCACCGGAGCTGTCGTGGCGCCCAATAAAGCGGTGGTTGGCGCAAATGCCTTTGCGCACGAAGCGGGAATCCACCAGGATGGTATTATCAAGAATCCGCTGACCTACGAAATTATTTCGCCGCAAACGGTAGGGGTCCCCGCGCGGTCCCTTGTGTTGGGAAAGCATTCAGGGCGCAACGCGCTGCGCTTGAGCCTGCGCGACCTGGGCTACGAGCCGAGTGACGCGGAACTCGCGGAGGTCTACCGGAGGGTCACTGCTCTCGCGGACCAGCAAAAAGATGTTCGACAGCGCGATTTGGTGGCTATCGCGCATGAAGTGATTCGCCGCGGAGCAGCGGCCGTCGCGGCGGAAGCGGCATCGCCCGCTTGAGCTTTTCGCAAGCATAGCTCGTAACGTTGGCGAGTTCGCCGCAGTTCTTTCGTAAAGCCGCGCGACGTATGTCGATTTTCTCGATCGGGGTCCTTGAAATGAAGAAGACCATTGTTTTGCTCCCGGGAGACGGCATCGGCCCGGAAGTGACTCGGGCTGCCGTCACCGTGCTTCGCGAAACCGCTCACGAGTTCCATCACCAGTTTGAGTTTGCCGAATTTCCGATTGGCGGCGCCGCGATCGACGACGCGGGAACCCCGCTTCCCAATGCCACGCTCGATGCTTGCCACAAAGCCGATGCGGTTTTTCTCGGCGCGGTTGGCGGGCCCAAGTGGGATTCGCTTCCAGTCGGCAAGCGCCCGGAAAGCGGGCTGCTGGCGTTGCGCCAGGGCCTGGGTCTTTACGTAAATGTGCGTCCGGTGAAGCTGCTGGAGCCGCTGCGCGGGATTTCGCCGTTGAAGGCCGATCGGCTGGGCGACCTGGACCTCGAAATCGTGCGCGAGCTTTCAGGCGGAATCTATTTCGGCGAGCGCGGCAGCGCCGTCGAAGATGGCGTGGAACGCGCGTTTGACACGGAATCGTATTCGACGTCTGAGATTGAGCGCATTGCGACTTTTGCCTTTGCGCGCGCCGAAAGCCGCTCGCGGCGCATTTGTTCGGTGGACAAGGCCAACGTTCTGGCGAGTTCGCACCTTTGGCGCCGGACCGTCACGGCCATGAGCGCGGCGTACCCGGGAATCCGGCTCGAGCACATGTATGTCGACAACGCAGCCATGCAGCTTACGCTGCGTCCCTCGCAGTTTGATGTGATGCTCACGACCAATATGTTTGGCGACATTTTGAGCGATGCCGCCGCGGCGTTGACAGGATCGATCGGGGTGATTCCGTCCGCCAGCTTTGGTTCGAGCGCGCCAATGTTCGAGCCCATCCACGGGTCGGCGCCGTCGCTGGCGGGCACGGATACGGCAAATCCTATCGGTTCGATTCTCAGCGTGACCATGATGCTGCGCGATGCCTTTGGCCTGTCGCTGGAAGCCGATTGGGTGGACCAATCGTTGCTGCGCGTTTTGAGCGGCGGCTATCGTACACCGGACATCGCCGAGCCCGGCGCGCGTACGGTCTCCGGCTCGGCGTTCACCGAAATGCTGCGCGAAGAGATGCAGCGCACTCTCGAGCACGCCGAGCGTTACGGCTGGGGCGTCTAACCGTCTGTGAGCCTGACCTCATCCGGCAACGTCCCGGTTTCGCCGCCCTCTAGTCGGTCTGCGAAAGCTCCGCGCGCCTTGCGAGAACCCGCTGAGAATGCTACTTTTTCACTTCCCAATTAGGTGACTGCTCACCTACGTCGGGACGATTAACCCAGGTGTGGAGGCGGAGCTGTAAGGGCGCTGGCCTCCAGGTCGTTCACTCATGTGCCCACATTATTCGTCCGCAACATTCGGGCTGGCTGCGGTGCGTGTGCTTGCCCGATAATCGTTTGTTGGTATGACGGAAACCATAGCCAAATTGAAGGACGCTCCAGCACAGGGTGCGCGGCAAAGCGCGACCTACTGGCGCGTGGAAGGCTCGCTGCTGGAAGTCGGCGCCATGCGGCTGGTCGGCTTTTTCACGTGGAATGCGCAGAGCTTCTCGGAGCGGTGGGCGCGGCGGTTGGGCATGGCGGCAATGGCCCTCTCGCGGCCCTTTGCCTATGCTGCTAGCCGCACCTTCGCTACCCGGCTTCTCCACACGCTGCTACGCGGCGTCAGTCAGGACCGCCTCGACTTGCTGGGCGAAGAGTATTTTCATTACGTGCTCAAGCCGCAATTGCGCCGGGAAGCCGCGGAGAAACTGCTGGCCGCCGTGCGCGGCGGGGAAGAGGTTGTGCTGGTGAGCCAGCTTCTCGACCACGTGCTGCGTCCTCTTGCCAATCACTTCGGCATCTCGTCATTTGTCTCCAATCGATTGGAATTCCGCGACGGGTCCGCCACGGGGCGGCTGGTCTCTCCAGTCGTGCGGCCGCGCGGACCTTTGGCGTGGATTGCCAGCGGCTCGACGGACGGCCGCGTGCCCCGTGAGAAATTGGTTTTGCGGCTTGGGTGGAAAGAGGCCGAGCTGGATGCGGCGACGCAGACTGCCGCGCGTCCTCCGGCGCCAGCCGGACGCGCGGTGGCCGCCTTGGGCGATGTTCCCCGCGTCGAGCGGCTCGTCGTTCGCGAGACGCTGGCGAATCGGCACATTTTGCTGGTGGGAGTCACCGGCTTCATCGGCAAGGTCTGGCTGGTCGATCTCCTCGAAAACGTCTCGAGCATCGGCAAAATCACGCTGCTCATCCGGCGCA
>WNFN01179303.1_pt1 | contig 15545 bp, 13 predicted proteins | sample 5400161 | NCBI WGS metagenome assembly WNFN01 (sample SAMN13153353, study PRJNA577476) | soil metagenome | isolation source: 80 cm saprolite on Douglas fir-dominated hillslope | place: USA:California | collected 2013-09-17
CGGCGAGCTCATCGCCGCCATCGGCGCCAGCCACGTCCTGTTCGGCTCCGACTACCCGCACCCCGAAGGGCTCCGGGAGCCCGGCGACTACGTCGGCCGACTCGCCGGCTGGGACAGCGCGGTCACGCGCAAGGTACTCCGCCGCAACACCGCCGGCCTCCTCGGGCTGCCCGACCACGCGCCGGCGCGGTCGACATAGCCGCTGGACGAGGGCCCGGCCGGCCGCGCATGCTATCCATCAGCCTCCGACCTTGGATGCCATGGCCGCGGCGATGAGCTCGGCCGCGTCGGCCGGGCGGATGAACCCGCCTCTGGCGTCAGCGATGGTGTCAGCGGCCCACTCCCGGACGAACCGCCGGTGCGTCGGATACAAGGCCGCCAGCTTGGCGGCGCTGAACGGGACGGTCGTGCCGAACAGAAAGCAGAATGCGGACCCGGACTGGCCGAGGCCGGACAAGGTGGCGACCGGGACATCGACCGCCGGGGTGCGGACGCCACCCTCGACGTTGCCGTTGGCGTCCGTCACGAAGGACGGCGGCGAGGTGGACGTGTTCACCTTCAGGAGCGGCGGCGCGGGCGGAGCCTGCCCGGTTTTCACCCACCGGTTCAGCCGGTACTGGGCGGCGTCCAGCACGTAGTGCTCCTCGCCGGTGTTGATCGGCGTGGCACAGGTGACGCCGGCCGCGCCGGCTGGCGGGCTGAGCATCGCGTCGAATTCGACTGGGCCCTCGGCTCCGCTGCCGTTGTCGCCGGCGCCGAGGTTCGTTTCGTAGTTGTCGGCGTGCGAGGTCCCGGCCAGCTCCCACAGCCGGAAGCCGCGAGAGTCGGCCTGCGTGGCCGACAGGTAGCCAAGCTCCAGCAGATCGGTTTCGGTCTCCACATCGAGGACGGGCACGCCCAGGTCCGGCCGGAAGAAGACAACCGGCGGGGTGGGGATGTTCGCCTGGGGTGACTGCGACAGCGCTGCGCCGCCGGCGAACCGGCTGTGCACGAGGAAACCGTCGTACTCGTGCACCAGGGGCTGGATGCCGTCGATATACGTGGTGAGGCGGGTCGCGGACTGCGACTCGCCTTCGGCCAGCACGCGCCGCGGCCGCAGGCCGCTCAGGACCTTGGCCGCGGAGTCCCGGACGGCCTGGCCGGCCTGGGAAAAGATGTCGTAGGAGTAGCTGTCCCCGGGATGGGACAGCGCCGCGTAACGAACCGGGTCCGCGGCCTTGAGGGCGGCCACTCCTACGGCCTGGGCCGAGACGCCGACATAGGCGAAGCCGTCACGAAGGCCCGGGATGCGGACTGGATCGAGTGCCCACAGAAAGTAACGCCGTTCCTCAGATGGGTCAAGTATCACTCTTATAAAACGTCATATGATCTTCTCTAATGGCGCAAGTAGTACTTCCAGTACTCGCGCCCTCCGGGCCCCTTCACACCTCCCATCCCCCTCACTGTGAGTGCCGCTAGGGCCGGCAGGAGGACGGCCTCGGCCGCTTGAAGATAGCAAAGGCTCACTCTCCTGCGGTGGAGGTATGGTGAGCCGACACTTTCTTCGCGTCGGTGCGTGCACTGAAGTCGAGCCGGGTCAGCCATAGGAGGACGATGGACGCGACGACCGGGATACCTCCCGGGGTCACCGAGGAGACCGAGCCGTTCTGGGCCGCGGCCAAGGAGGGCCGCCTCGTCGTCGAGCGCTGCTCGTCGTGCGGCGCAGAATCGTTTCCGCCGCGAGGGATGTGCCGCTGCTGCCGGGCCAGGGCGATGGTCCCCGTCGAGATCACCAGTCGCGGACACGTCTACAGCCTCACCGTCAACTACCAGCGCTGGCTCCCGGACCTCGAAGTGCCGTACGCCATCGTCCTGGTCGAGTTCCCCGACCATCCCGGCGTGCGGGTGGCAGGCCGGCTCCGGGGGTGCCCGCCCGAGGAGGCAGCGATCGGCATGGCGGTCGAGATCGGCTTCGAGCCCGGGCCCGGTGGCTTCGCCATCCCCAGCTTCGTGGCCGCGGTGCCAGCCCGGGGGGACGCAGCGCCCCCTGGGGACACCCCGGACCCCCATGACCCCAAACCCCCCCGTCCGGGCGGACCGGCGTGATGGGAACCGACCTGTTCGAGCGGCGGGCCGTGATCTCCGGTATCGGCCAGTCCGTCATCGGCCGGCAGGTCGACCGGTCGGGTTTCCAGCTCACGATCGACGCCATCCTCGCCGCCGTCGAGGACGCCGGCCTGACGATCGACGACATCGACGGCCTGGCCATGTTCCCGGGCGGGGGCGCGGCGAACCTGCCCGGCTACGCGAACGGGAACCTCTACGAGGTCCAGGACGCGCTGCGGATCACGACGTCGTGGCGGCAGGGGATCGTCGAGGGGATGTTGCTGCCGTTCTACGGGCCGACCCAGGCGGTAGCCACCGGCCAGGCGCGTCACGCCGCCATCTGGCGGACCGTGAAGGAGGGCACCGCCAGCCGCAAAGCCGGCGGTCGCCCGGCGTATGGCTCGACCAAGCCGGCCGCCGAGGGCCCGCTCGCCTGGCTGCTCCCCATCGGGATGCTGTCGCCCGTCTGCCAGGTGGCCCCGTATGCCGCCCGCTACATGCACGAATACGGCGTCACCCGGGAGCAGCTAGCGTGGATCCCGGTGACGCAGCGGGCGCATGCCGCCCTCCACCCGGACGCCGTATACCGGTCGCCGCTGACCATGGACGACTATCTCGAGTCACGGATGATCTCGTCGCCGATCTGCCTGTACGACTGCGACGTCCCCGCCGACGGCGCCACCGCGATCGTCGTCTCGGCGGTGGAGACGGCGCCCGATCTGCGGGCGCCGGTCCGCATCGAGGCGATGGGCGGGGCGGTAGACGGCCGGCCGTCGTGGGAGCAGTGGGAGGACATGGGCCGCGTGGGCTACGCGGCCGCCGCGGCGATGTGGGCCCGGACCGGCCTGCGGCCCGGAGACGTCGACGTGGCCCAGCTCTACGACGGGTTCACCATCGAAGCCGTCTGGTGGCTGGAGGCCCTGGGCTTCTGCGGGACCGGCGAGGCCGGCGCGTTCGTCGACGGGGGCAAGCGCATCGCCCTCGGCGGCGAGCTCCCGCTGAACACCTGGGGCGGCCAGCTGTCCGGTGGCCGCCTCCATGCCGCTTTCGGCCACACCGCCGAGGCGGTGCGCCAGCTCCGTGGGGAAGCCGGCGACCGGCAGGTCGTGAGTGCGGAGGTCGCGGCGGGGACCAACCGCCGGCCGGGTCGAGGGCAAGGTGGCGATCGTCACCGGGGCCGGCTCGACGCCCGGCCCGGGGATCGGCACGGGGAAGGCGACCGCGGTCGTGCTCGCCCGGGAGGGAGCGAGCGTCCTGCTCGTCGACCTCCACCCAGAGCGCGCCGAACAGACGCGGCAGATGATCGAGGAGGAGGGCGGCAAGGCCATCGTGTGCGCTGCGGACGTCACGCAGGCAGCCGCGTGCGAGGCGATGGTCCGCGCGGCCATCGATGCCTTCGGGACGGTCGACATACTCGTGAACAACATCGGCCTGGCAGCGCTCGGGACGGTCGTCGACACCACCGAGGAGGCCTGGGACCGGGCCCTCGACGTCAACCTGCGGACCGCCTTCCTCGCGTCCAAGTACGCGGTTCCCGTGATGGCGGGGAAGGGCGCCGGGGCGATCGTCAACGTGGCGTCGATCTCGGCCGTGCGGGGCGACGGCACCGTCGCCTACTCGGCGGCCAAGGGCGGGCTGATTGCCATGACCGTTGACATGGCGTACTCACACGGCCGCCAAGGCATCCGGGTCAACGCCATCGCGCCGGGCCACATCACCACGCCGATGGTGCTGTCGGTGTCCGCACCCGGGGCCCGCGCCGAGTTCATGAACACGATGCGGTCCGAGGCGGGCCTGCTCGGGACCCCCGGCACCGGCTGGGACGTCGCGTGGGCGGCCGCGTTCCTGGCGAGCGACGAAGCCCGGTGGATCACGGGCGTCACCCTCCCCGTCGAGTCCGGGGTGCTCAGCGTGACCCCGCTGATGATGGCCCCGTACCTGCGCGCCATCCCCGACCCCGTCGAATGACCGATCGCCGGGCGCGGACGGGCGGCGCAGGCGTGGCGCGACGGTTGCACACCGGCGGCGGCCGCCCTAGAGTAAGTGAACGAATACTCTCTACGGGCCCGATGCAGAAGGAGCGCACCCGAATGGCCGATCAGGACGCAGCCGGGGTCGCTCTCTGCGAGCGGTACGCGGTCGCGGACGCTGACTCCCACATCATCGAGCCGGCTGACCTCTGGACCTCGCGTATCTCGCCGAAATGGGGCGACCTCGTCCCCCACGTGCGGTTTCACGAGCGGCGGCAGGAGGACATCTGGTACATCGGCGACCGGAAGCTGTACGGCGCCGGAGCCTTCGCCCAGGCCGGCTGGCCGGAATTCCCGCCTTCGCACCCGAAGAAGCTCGCCGACGCGAATCCGGCCGCCACGAATGCGAAGCAGCGCCTCGCCTACCTGGACCAGGTGGGCGTCTACTACCAGCTCATGTACCCGAACATCCTCGGGTTCCACAGCCATGTGTTCCTCAACGAGATGCCGCACGAGCTGGCGAGCGAGTGTGTCCGGGCCTACAACGACTGGCTGGTCGAGTTCTGCTCCGCGGACTCGCGGCGGCTCATCCCGATGATGATGCTCCCGTTCTGGGACATCGACGAGTCGGTCGCCGAGATGAAGCGGGCCTACGGACTGGGCCACAAGGGCGTGCTCTTCGCGGCCCGCTACGACAAGGTCGGCCTGCCCCGGCTGGTCGACGACCACTGGGAGCCCCTGCTGGGCCAGGCCCAGGAGATGGGCCTGTCCATGAACTTCCACGTGGGGTTCCTGGCCTCCCCCGATGAGCTCAAGGGCGCGGTCGACCAGTCGAAGAAGCTCGACTTCACCAAGGAGAGCTCGCTAGTCCTCCTCGGCAATGCCCAGAACATCGCGGAGGTGGTGCTGAGCGGCGTCTGCCACCGCTACGCGGACCTGAAGTTCGTCTCGGTCGAGAATGGCGCCGGCTGGCTGCCATTCCTCGGCGAGGCCATGGACTGGCAGTGGCTGAACGTCGGTGCCCACAAGGACTACCCGGAGCGGCTGCTCCCCAGCGAGTACATGCGCCGGCAGATCTTCGGGATGTACTGGTTCGAGCAGCAGGCGCTGCGGTCGGTGATCGACCTGCTGGCCGACAACCTCATGTTCGAGACCGACTTCCCGCACGCCACCAGCCTGTCCCCCGGCCCGGCATCGGAGTCGCCGAGCCCGCGTGAGGTCATCGAGCGGTCGCTCGGCGGCCTTCCCGACGAGACGATCGGCAAGGTGCTCCAGCACACCGCGACGAAGCTCTACCACCTGGAGCCCCCGGTCCGGAACTGAGGGGGAACCGGCGGAGCGCGGGCCAAGCCGTCGCCAGCCAGGTCTGAGCGTTCCGGGTGAGCGTAGGGATGGCCTCTATGGGCCTGGCCAAGACCATTACGGCGGCGCTCGACCACGTCCTCGAGGCCGACCCGACGCGACTGGCCCTGGTCGGCCCGTCGGCGTCGCTCAGCTACGAGGAGCTTGATGCCGCTGCGGACGCCGCCGCGGCTGCCTTCAGGGAGATGGGTGTCAGCCCGGGTGACCGGGTGGCGGCCAGCCTCGCCAACGACGTCGACATCGTGGTGTCGTTCCACGGTGCCATGCGTCTCGGCGCCGTCTGGGTCGGGGTCAACCGGGCCCTCGCCGCAGCCGAGAAGGAGAGTCTCCTCGACGCGGCGACCCCGACGATCTTCCTCGCCGATCCCGATAACGCCGCCGCTCACGAAGCCCGCTGGCGGGTGGTGCGTGTCGATCCGGCCAACCCGCAATCGGACTGGCCCGCGGCGCTGGCCGCCGCGGCCGGCGCCGCCCGGCTCGCCGCGCCCGATCCTGACGATCCCGCAGCGATCGCCTTCACGAGCGGCACCACGGGCCTGCCCAAGGGCATCGTTCACTCGCAGCGCAACCTGCTCCTCCCGGCTGCGTCGCTCGCCGCCAGCCGGCACTACGACAGCACTTTGCGCAAGGGCGATTGTCTCCCCCTGACCATCCTCAACCTGCAGGTGCTCACCACGCTCCTGACCTCCGCGGCCGGCGGGTGCTGCGTGCTGACCGACCGCCGGGACGCCCGAGGCGTGGCCGAATGGCTCGCCATCCAGGCGGTGACCGTCTGGAACGGGGTTCCGGCCCTGATCTACAGCATGGTCCACGACCCGGATCTCGATCCGCAGCTCTTCGCCAGCGTGCAGGAGGTCTGGACGGGCGGCGCAGCATGCCCCGATGACCTGTTCGAGGTCTTCCGATCGCGCTTCGGCGTGCCGCTCCGCCAGTCGTACGGGCTCACCGAGGCGCCTACCGTCGTGACGATCGAGCCCGTCGGCGGGGAGCACATCGACGAGTCCAGCGGGGTGGCGCTACCGCACCTGGACGTGGGCATCCGCGACGACGACGGGAGCGAGCTGCCCGCCGGGCAGGTGGGGGAGATCGTCGTTCGAGCCGCCCGGCAGGGCCCGTGGGCGGGTGAGTACACACCGATGCTCGGATACTGGCAAGACGCGGCGGTGGAGCGCTTCGAGGCGCAGGAACTGCACACGGGCGACATCGGTGTCCTGGACGACGCCGGGAACCTGTTCGTGCGTGAGCGCAAGAAGCTGGTGATCATCCGCGGTGGTGCGAACGTCTACCCCGCGGAGGTGGAGCGCGTGCTCGAACGCGTACCAGGAGTACGGGCGAGCGCCGTCATCGGCCTGCCAGATCCCCGCCTGGGGCAACGGGTCGTAGCCGCGATCGAGGCGGACCCGGGTTTCGCAGTCAACCCGGGCGAGGTCCTCGAGCACTGCCGCGGTCAGCTGGCCCGCTACAAGGTGCCCGAGCAGATCATCGTGGTCGGAACGCTGCCTCGCAATGCCATGGGCAAAGTCCAGCGAGAGCCGCTCGCCGCCCTGTTCGGTTGATCAGCACGACGGCCGCACCGTCCGACCGCGCAACAACGCTCTGGGGTCCTGGCTGCGGCGGGCGCGGGCTCACGCGAGCCCGCGGGTTCGCCGTGCTGCGCCGCCGGGGGGCGATCCACGCGCGTTTCCGCGGGAACGCCGTGCGAGGTCGTCGTCACCGGCGCCGCGGACCTGGCCGGCCTGTAGTTTAAGCGAGCGTTCACTTGCAATGCTAGGGTCCGTCCTGGGAAATCAAGGGAGGGGTGATGGACGCTCCGCTCGCTGACGTGCGGGTGCTCGAGGTGGCTTCGCACGTCTTGGTGCCCATGGCTGGTTCCGTGCTCACCGAGTGGGGAGCAGAGGTCATCAAGGTCGAGCATCCCGAGTCGGGTGACCCCTATCGCGGCCTCTCAACGTTCGGTCTCCATAACGTCTACCGCGGGGTGGATCCGTTCTTCCAGTCGGCCAACCGCGGCAAGCGGTCCGTGGCCATCGACCTAAAGCGGCCCGACGGGCGGCGGCTGCTCTCTCGGCTGGTGGCGTCCGCTGACGTGTTCATGACCAACCTCCGGTCGGATGCGCGCCGCCACCTGCGGATCGACGTCGAAGATGTCCGCCGCGACAACCCCTCGGTCATCTACGTGCGAGGCACCGCGTTCGGTCCCCGCGGCCCCGACGCCGGACGTGGCGGGTACGACGCCGGCGCGTACTGGGCGAGGACCGGCATGCAGCACCTCTTCACGTCACCCGGCGCAGACTGGCCGGCGCGGCTGAGGCCGGCGTTCGGCGACGCGGCGGGCGGCCTGGCGGTGGCCGGCGCCGTGGGCACCGCGCTGTACCGCCGGATCAGGGGCGGCGAGCCATCCGTGATAGACGTGGCTCTCCTGGCCTCGGGGATGTGGCAGATCCAGCCCGACATCGTGAACGCCGGGCTGGGCGACGATCATGACAGCGTGCCGCCGGACCGGCATGAGTTCTGGAATCCGTTGTGGCTGACCTACCGCACGGCAGACGACCGGTTCGTGGCGTTCATGATGCTCGCGCCGGACCGGCACTGGCCCGACCTGTGCCAGAGGCTCGGTCACCCGGAGCTGGCCACCGACCCGCGCTTCGCGGACACACAGTCCCGGAGAAGCAATTCCCGGGCCTGCGTCGAATGGCTCGACGCCATCTTCGCCGAGCGCGATCTCGACGAGTGGCGGCGGGTGCTCGCCGGCTTTGAGGGGGAGTGGGCGCCGGTCCAGACCCCGGCCGAGGTGCACGACGATCCGCAGGTGCACGCCAACGGCTACATCGCCCAGGTCGACATGGGCAATGGCGTCTCGCTCCCGCTGGTGACGTCACCGGTCCAGTTCGACGAGCAGCCCAGCCGCCCCAGCCGCGCGCCCGAACACGGCGAGCACACCGAGGCCGTGCTGCTCGAACTGGGAATGACGTGGGACGAGATCGGCGGGCTCAAGGATCAGGGCGTGATCATCTGAACTGCGAGCGCTCGCCGGGCGTGAACGTGATCGGCACGGACAGCGGGGCCCGGTTGAAGGTGGAGTGGAAGTCTATGTCGGCGCCTGGCTGGAGCTTGACGTCGCTGAGCCGCCGTACGACCTCGTCGACCGCGATGCGCAGGTTCATACGGGCCAGGTTGGAGCCGACGCAACGGTGGGGCCCTGCGCCGAAGGCGACGTGACGGTTCCTCGGGCGGTCAAGGTCGAAGACGTCCGGCTCGGCGAACTCGGCTTCGTCGCGGTTGGCCGACGCCCAGAACATGATGACTCGTTCACCCTGTTTGACCTGGTGGCCATCGATCTCGGCGTCGTGCCTGGCGGTCCTGCCGATGCAGATGAACGAACCATCGAGGCGCAGCAGCTCTTCAACGGCCCTCGGGATCAGCTCCGGCCGGGCGCGCAGCAGTGCGGGAATCTCCGGGTGCTCGCAAAACCGCAGCATCGCCGCGCCCAGTACCCCGGCGGTGGTCTCCAGGCCGCCGAGAATCAGCAGCTGGATGGTGCCGATGGCCTCCTCACGGGTGATGGGCCGACCTTCGATCTCGGCGTTCATCACCGCGTCGACCACGTCACCCCGGGGCCCCTCTTTGCGCCGCTGCTCGACGAACCTACCGACCCACTCGGCGAGCTTCAGCAAGCACTCCCTCGATTCCGGCAGGTGCGTGAGCGACGCCATCGTTGCGTAGTGATTGACTTCCTCGAGATCATCGATGGGTGCGTGGAGCGCCAAGCCGAAAAACGCGAGCCCGGGAAACGGCCGGGCGAAGTCCCTCATGAAGTCGCACTCGCCGCGCTCGATGAACGCGTCGATGAGGTGGTTCACCAGCTCGCGGGTGGGTTCGGTCCACGCTCCGATCTCCGCCGGGGTGAAGTGGACGTTGATCAGCCGCTTGAACGCGCGTTGCTGCGGCGGGTCGATGGTGACCGGCAGGATCTTCATCGAGGACGGCGGGGTGGGCACCGTGATGCCCAGCTCGGAGCTGAACGTCTGCCAGTCCTGGGCAATGCGCAGCACGTCCTCGTACCTGGTGACGACCCAGAACCCGCCGTAGGCGTCGCTGTGGGCAACGGGGCACAGCGAACGGGCACGGGACAGCGTGGGGTGGAACTCGCGTGCAAACTGCGGCGAGAGATGGTCGAAATGCTGCTCGACCCATTCGTCGGTGATCTGCCCGGCGCACCCGTTCGTCTCCATCAGACCTCCTTGCGGGGGGGTTGGGGCCATCGGGGTCTGGGGTGTCCCCAGGGCGCGCTGTGTCCTTCCCGCGCGAGCGGAGCCAGCGGCCCGGCCGCGACCGTGCCGGACGCCGCCAGACCCGCGCGCTGCGCGGCGTCGAAGCCGAGCGACTCGAGCACCTCCGCGGTGTGCTCGCCGAGTCCGGGAATGCCCGCCCGGGCTGGGGGCCGCGGTACGGGGCCGAACCGGGGCGGGAAACACGGCTGGTCGACCCGGCCCCGGTCCCCCCAGTGATAGCTGACCACCCGGCCGAGCTGACGGTTGACCGGGTCATCGACGAACCCGGCTGCGAACTCACCGCGGTCGGCCTCGGCGACCGGCTCGACGGGCACTCCTGCAGCGCGCAGCGCGGTCACCCAGGCCACGGCGTCCCTGGCCTGGAAGGCGTCCTCGAGGAGCGCCTCCTCGGGTTGCCGGCCGCGTGAATCCGTCCGCAGCGGCGGGGGTGACGCGGGCAGGCCGTCGAGTCGAACGACGGCACGCAAGCGGTCCCACGCGCCCGCGTCGGGCACGGCCAGCGCGAACCAGCCGCCGTCGCCGCCCTGGTAGATGCGATAGGCGGCGCCATACCCGGTCTGCTGGGCGTCGAGGACCGGCCCGCTCACAACAGTATCCGCGGCGAGGAACGCACCCGACTTCAAGGTCAGCGCAGCGCCGAGAAGGCTGACCGCCACGGACCGCCCGCCGCCGCGGTGGCGCCGGGCGTACAGGCCGGCGAGCACGCCGCACGCCCCCATCCAGCCCCCCGTGATGTCCATCGCCCCCCACACCAGGCACGTGGGTGGCTGGCCGTCGCCGCCCTGGGCCGCCTCGACGCCGGACAGCGCCTGCATGAGCTGATCGTTCGCTGGGAGCAGCGCGCGGGGGCCGTGCTCGCCGAAGCCGCTGACAAAGCTGTAGATCACGTCGGGGCTGACCGCCCGCACCGTCGCCTCGTCGTACCCGAGCCGCTCGGCCAGCCCGACCCGCGAGTTGTGGTGCACCACGTCGCTCCAGCGGAAGAGCCGCTCGAGCACGGCGGGGGCATCCGGCGCCTTCATGTTGAGGGCCACGGCCCGCTTGGATCGCTGGACGGCGGCGAACATCGGCTCCATATTGCGGTGCACGTCGCCGGTGAGCGGCTCGACCTTGACCACGTCGGCGCCGAGCTCGGCGAGGACGCGCGTCGTGATCGGCCCGGCCCCGTAGGCCGACAGGTCGAGGACGCGGACGCCGTCCAGGAGCCTGGCTCCATGGAACGCCCGGGGAGTTGAAGGGGGGTCGCCCCCCGTAGGGCCAGCAGGGCCTGCCTGCGGCAGGCGTTCACCGACAGGGGTGACGCGCACAACGGGGCCCAGGACCGTCATCTTTCCGCATTCCGGGTCCTCGTGGCCGACGCTCAGGCCAGTCTGGCGGACGTGCGGGTCACGCAAGGCCTCACCCGGCCGCCACACCGGCTCGCAGCAGAAGTTCTGCCCGGCCAGGTCCTTGATCCACCAGTCGCGGTCGCGGGTGGCGAACTTCGCCGCCCACCGCTCACCCCGCTCGACCATCGCCCCGCTCATCAGGTCGGCGTTGTAGCCCTTCTCGCTGGGCGGGTCGCCCATGTGCTCGAGGAAGGTCTCATAGGCACCCTTGGCGCCGAACCAGAGCTGCACGTACTCGCCGTCGGCGCAGCGGTAGGACAGCGCCTCGGCTGGCCCCTGGTCCTTCCAGAGCAGGGTGGTCGAGGGCGAGTGGTGCTCGACCCTCCCGATGATCAGCGGGAGGACGGCCTGGATGCCGTCGTACAGCGAGGTCTCCACCCAGCCGCCGAGCCCGGTCGCTTCCCGCTCGCAGAGGCAGGCCAGCGCGCCGGCGGCAGCAGAGAGCCCGGCGCCGGCGCTGGCCACGGCGAGGTCGCAGAACGCGGGGCCGGGCCGGTGGCCGCGGATCTGGGTCAGCAGGCCCGACCGGGCATGGACCAGCAGTTCCAGGTCGGGGATCATCCCCAGCGCGTTGTAGCTCGGCCGGATGCGCGCGACGATCAACCGCGGGTTCGACCGGGCCAGGTCCCGGTAGCACAGCCCCCGTCCCTCGACCAGTTCCTCGCCGCCGGCCAGGAACAGCACGTCCGCGTCCCGGGCGATGGCCGTGATCGTCCCTGCGGCCCGGGCGGGCTCGGCGTCATCGACCTCGACGATCTCCTTGCCTCGGTCCCACGCCCGGGCGGACTCCACTCCGGCGTCGAGTGTGGAGCGGCGCTGCGATTGCACGCGGGTCACGTCCGCGCCTATATCCCGCAGCAACATCCCGGGAAGGCTGCTGGCCATGCCCGCGCCCACGGCGCTGACGCCCAGCGAGACCTCGACGGCTCGCACCCCCTCCAGCGGTGCCATCGGTTCGCTCAACTGCGGAGGGGCCGACCGGAGGCGACCCGGGCGGCGTCGGCGGCCCGGGCCTGGCTGCCGACGTCATCGATCGGCGAGGGTCGGCGCGGCAGCAGATCCATCGGCACTCCGATCGGTCGCCGGGATGCGAGGTTAAGCTTAGCAAATGCTCGCTTACTTCAGGATTGCGGAGTAGCTTCGAAGGCGGTCGGCAACGTTGACCCGCAAGGAGACTCGATGTCGCACGGATCAGCACCGGTCAGCGGGCAGGCCCCCGCAGCGATCACCGATGAGTGGTGGATGCACCACTTCGACCACCTGTCGCAGGAACTGATCGACAACCTGTACCCGGCGCTGGCCCGGATGCGGTCGTCGTGCCCGGTGACCCACAGCGATTCCTACGGCGGCTACTGGATCGTCACCAGGTACGACGACGTGCTGCGGGTCGCCCAGGACTGGGAGACATTCAGCTCGGCGTTCGGGCTGACCGTGCCCGTGAGCCCGATCGCGGTGCGGAACCTGCCGGTGGAGATAGACCCCCCGCTGCAACGGGAGTTCAAGCGGCTGATCAACGCATACTTCACGCCGGCGGCTGTCCGGCCGTGGGAACCGCGGACGCGTGCGCTGGTGAACCGCTTGATCGACGGCTTCATCGAGCGCGGCGAGTGTGACTTCATGGCCGACTTCGCCCGGCCGTACCCGGCTCTGTCTTTCTTCGACGTCGCGATCGACGCGCCGGCCGACCAGGTCGAGTATGTTGCCCGCCTGGCCTCGAAGTCCGGCGCTCCCAAGGACCCCGATGCGGCCGCGTCCTGGCGGGACCTGTCCGAGTGGATCAGCAACTTCCTTGATGGGCGGCGGCGCCAGGCGCCGAAGGGTGACGTGGTCGACGCCATCCTGAACGCCGAGATCCAGGGCCGGCCGATCACTCACGAGGAGATCATCGGCACGGTCCAGCTGCTGATCCTCGGCGGGCTGGAGACGACGGCCGGCGCGCTCGGGCAGATCATGCTCCGGTTCTGCCGCCAGCCGGGCATCCCGGCGATGCTGCGCGAGAAACCCGACCTGCTGCGGCAGGCGGTGGAGGAACTGCTGCGCCTTGACGGCCCGTTCGTCCAGATCACCCGCACCGCCATGCACGACACGGAGATCGGCGGCCACCAGATCAAGCAGGGCGAGAAGGTCATCATCTACTGGGCGTCGGCGAACCGGGACTCCGGCGAGTTCCCCCACTCCGAGGAGTTCGACCCCGACCGGACGCGCAACCGGCATATCGCCTTCGGCGCTGGGCCCCACCGCTGCGCCGGCTCCAACCTGGCGCGCATGAACCTGCGCATCGCACTCGGCGAGCTGCTGAAGCGGCTCGACAGCCTCCAGCTCCAAAGCGGGATCGAGATCCACTTCCATCCGACGGTGAACCGGGCGCCGGTCGCCGTGCCGATCACGTTCACCCCTGGTCGCCGGGTCGGTCCCGTTGACCGATGACCCGCTTTCCGGCCGTCTCCCGACCTCGCGCGGTATCGAGCACCTGAACGTCACCGTCGCCGACCTCGACGAGGTGACGGCGTTCCTCACCGACGTGTTCGGATGCCAGGCGCTCTACACCATGGGACCGTTCGAGGACCGCAAAGGGCCGTTCATGCGGGTCATCGCCAATGCCGACGTGCGGTCCGTGGTCCGCTACGTCCGCGTGCTGCGCAGCCCGTTCCTCAATATCGAGCTGTTCCAGGTGAGCACGCCACGCCAGCGGCCGCTCTGGCCGGACCTGCTCGACATCGGCGGCTGGGGCCTGACGGCTGCGGTCGAGGACATCGATGCGGCCGTCGACTACCTGCAGGACAAGGACGTGTACGCGCTCGGGGCGGGCCGGTACCTGACGCCATGGGGCTTGCATTTCGAGGTCGTCCCCACGTCTGCGCCCGAGCCGGCCTGGCGCCCGCGCCCCGGGGCGGTCCCGGGCTTCCGCGGCTTCGAACGGATGCGGATCACCGTCGCCGACCTGGACGAGGCGAGCGCCTTCTTCACCGGCGTACTCGGCTTCCAGCGGGACGCCGACCTCCCGCCCTGGCCGCAGGGCGGCCCGGAGGGAGGGCTGCGCGCCTTCGCCAACGCCGACGCCCGGGCCAAGCCGACCCGCGCCTGCGCCCTGCGATCGCCTTTCCTGAAGGTCGAGGTGATCGAATGCCCGGCTTACCCGGGCCAGAACCAGGCCTGGCCGGCGATGTTCGACATCGGCGGGTGGCACCTGGCGTTCTACGTCGACGACATCGACGCCGCCTTCGAGCGGCTGACCACGTGCGACGTCCACATTCTCGGCCGGAAGAAGCCGACGTACTCATGCGAGGCAGGCGACGGGGCCTACACCATCCACTGCCTCGCGCCGTTCGGCCTCTACTTCGAGCTGGTGACCTATCCGCACGGGCGCTACCTGGAGGCGGAGCATGCCGGCCGGGCCTGGCACCCGGCTCGGCCGGCCGGCTGAAGCCGCCCCGCCACCGGCTCTTCCGTCGCCGCGCGCAGAGACATAGCGAGCGAGCGTTCGCTCATCACGTTATGATGATAGGGATGCTGGGCCGAGCACGGGAGGCAGCGTGGACGACCGGCTGATGTACCGGCGGGAGTTCTTCATCGGGGGCGCCTGGCCGGCGCCGGCCGGCAGCGACCGTCTCGGCGTCATCTCGCCCTCGACGGAAGAGGTCGTCGGTGCGGTCCCGGTCGCCACGACGGCGGACATCGACCGCGCCGTCGACGCAGCGCGCTCGGCGTTCGACGACGGCCCGTGGCCCCGCATGACGCCGGGTGAGCGGGCCGCCGTTCTCGCGCACGCCGCCACCATCCTGCGCAAGCGCGAGGCCGAGATCGCCGGCGTCACCGTCGACGAGATGGGCTGCGCGATCAGCCAGGCGCCCAGGGCCCAGACCGGAATGGTCGCGTCCTTGTTCGACTACTACGCCGAGCTCATCGCCGCCTTCGAGTTCGAGCGCCAGGTGATCGTCGGCGATCGCGCAGGTCTGGTGACGAACGAACCCGTCGGGGTGGTCACGGCGATCATCCCCTGGAACGCCCCGGTCACCCTGGCCTCCTGGAAGACCGCGCCAGCCCTGGCCGCAGGGTGCACCGTGGTGATCAAGCCCCCGCCCGAGGCTCCGCTGAGCACCTTCATCCTGGCGGAGGCCCTGGAGGAGGCGGGCGTTCCGCGGGGTGCGGTCAGCGTGGTGCCGGGCGGCCGCGAGGTCGGCGAGCACCTGGTAACGCATCCCGGCACCGACAAGGTCGCGTTCACCGGGTCGACGGCGGCCGGCAAGCGGATCATGAGCCTCTGCGGCGGCCAGGTAAAGCGGGTCTCCCTCGAGCTGGGCGGGAAGTCGGCGGCCATCGTCCTCGACGACGCCGACGTGACCGGAGTCGTCCCGGCGCTCGTGGGCGGGGCCATGCATCTCTCCGGGCAGGTCTGCGGCGCCCACACCCGGGTCCTGCTGCCCCGGTCGCGGTACGCAGAGGCGGTC
>WNFN01007769.1_pt3 | contig 15540 bp, 15 predicted proteins | sample 5400161 | NCBI WGS metagenome assembly WNFN01 (sample SAMN13153353, study PRJNA577476) | soil metagenome | isolation source: 80 cm saprolite on Douglas fir-dominated hillslope | place: USA:California | collected 2013-09-17
GCGGGCGGCGGAGACGGGGACACGCCCCTGGCCAGGTCCGCGTCGCCGATCGAGTTCCGGCTGGACACTGCCTCGGGCGTGCCGACCTACCTGCAGCTGGTGCACCAGGTGGAACACGCGCTGCGGCTGGGTTACCTCAAGCCCGGCGACCAGCTGCCCAAGGTCCGGGACGCGGTCGCCTCGCTGGCGATCAACCCGAACACGGTGCTGAAGGCCTACAAGGAGCTGGAGACCAAGGGCCTGGCCGTGGGCCGGCCCGGTCAGGGCACGTTCGTCCAGGCCACGTTGAGCCAGGTCGCGCTGCCGGAACTGGCCACGCTCCGGCGGTCGCTGCTGGCCTGGCTGGGCACCGCGGACGCGGCAGGGCTGGACGAGGACGGGATCGTGGCCCTGTTCACCAGCGCGCTGCGGGATTTCTTTGAGCGCCGCGGCGCGCCGGGACGCCGCGGCACGAGTGACAGCCAGAAGGAGGGTGTCGCATGAACGTCATCGAGACCAGCGGCCTGGGCAAGCGTTACGGCAGCACGTGGGCGCTGCGCAATTTCACGGTCGCGGTCCCGGCCGGGCACGTGGCCGCTCTGGTCGGCCCCAACGGCGCCGGCAAGACCACCTTGCTGAACCTGGCGGTGGGCCTGGCCAGGCCGACCGCGGGGGCCGTGAACGTGCTCGGCGGCGAGCCGGCCGGGTCGCCGGCCGCGCTGGACGGCATCGCGTTCGTCGCCCAGGATGCGCCGCTGTACAAGAACCTGCCGGCGGCCGACATGCTGCAGCTGACCGGCAACCTCAACCGGCGCTTCGACCACGGCTACGCGCAGGAGCGGCTGGCCGAGCTGGGCATCCCGCTCAAGCGCAGGGCGGGCAAGCTGTCGGGCGGACAGCAGGCGCAGCTCGCGCTGACCCTGGCGCTGGCCCGGCGGCCGCGGCTGCTGGTGCTGGATGAGCCGCTGGCCAACCTCGACCCCCTGGCCCGGCACGACTTCATGGGCATGGTGCTGGCGGCGGCCGCCGAGGACGGCATGTCGGTGGTGCTGTCCTCGCACGTGCTGGCCGAGCTCGAGCGGGTCGCCGACTACCTGATCCTGGTGTCCGGCGGCCGGGTGCAGGTGGCCGGCGAGGTAGACGAACTGCTCGCCCGCCACCGCGTGCTGACCGGCCCGGCGGCCGAGGCCGGCCGGATTGCGCAGCGGCTGTCCGTGGTGCACGCCCGCCGCGCCGAGGCGCAGGCCCACCTGCTGGTCAGGACCGGCGGGCCGAGCGATCCGGTGCCGCCGGGCTGGGAGGCGCACCCGGTCAGCGTGGAAGAACTCGTCCTGGCCTACCTGCGCGAGCCCGGCGCCGCGGCGCTGCCCGGCCCGGCGCGCACCCAGAAGGCCGAGCCTACGGAGGTAAGCAGATGATCACCCTGAACACGCCCGCGCCAGCGCGCCGGGATACCACGCCCCCGCCGGTGCCGTGGCGCCGGCTGGCCTGGGTGAGCTGGCGGCAGTACCGCATGTCGGCGGCCGGCGCGGCAGCGTTCCTCGGCGTGCTGGCCCTGTACCTGCTGATCATGGGACTGCGGATCCGCGGCGCCTACGCCGCCGTGGCCGACTGCTCCCTGTCGGCCCCCGGGAAGCGCTGCGTAGGCGCGTTCCTGCTGTTCGACAACGATTACTTCCTTATCGCCGAGACCAGCGCGGCCGTGCTGCTGGCGGTCCCGGCGCTGGCGGGGGTGTTCGCCGGAGCGCCGATCCTGGCCCGGGAACTGGACAGCGGCACCTTCCGGTTCGCCTGGACCCAGGGCGCCGGGCGGACCCGGCCGACGCTGGCCCGCCTGGCGCTGCCGGCCCTGACGCTCACTGCCGCTGCCGCGGCGTTCAGCCAGCTGTTCGGATGGTTCTTCTACCCGTTCTTCGCCGGGCGTGAGTTCGCCCAGGCCAGCGCGTTCGCGCCCATCTATTTCACCTTGACCGGGATCGCCTTCGCCGCCTGGACCCTGACCGCGTTCGCGATCGGCGCCCTGGCCGGCGTGCTCATCCGCCGGGCCGTCCCCGCCATGGCCGCCGCCCTCGCCGCCTGGTCCGGGCTCTTGCTGGCCACCTTGCTGTTCCTGCGCCGGCACTACGAGGCCCCGCTGACCACCCGCACCGGCCAGACGAGCCCCTCCAGCTGGGTGATCAGCAACTGGTGGACCGGGCCGAACGGCCAGCGCGTCACTAGCGAGAACCAGATCATCGCGATCCTCAACGGCGGCCCCCACCCCGGCTACACCCAGTGGACGATCTACCAGCCCGCGACCCGGTACTGGCACTTCCAGCTCATCGAGGGCGGCTGGCTGCTCGCGCTCTCCCTGCTCCTGATCGCCGCCACCATCTGGATGGTCCGCCGCCGCGCGGCCTGAGCCAGCCGGCCCTGCCGAATTGGCCGCACAGCCGCTAGCTGCCATCAGCGCTCCGGTCGGCGAGCAAGGTGAGGATACGGTCGGTGACTATGGCCGCCACCTCATCAGACGTGCTGGCGGTCGTATCGATGTCGCAGACCGGCCAGCCGAGAGCGACCAGCCGGACGGCGGTGTCGCGGTAGAGGCTGGATTCAATGGCTGGACCCTCGGCCAGGCGCTCGAAGCGGCTGTGAGCGCCGCGGCCACCCAGCCGACTGGCGAGGATCTCCGGGTCGGCGTTCAGGATGACGGCCAGATCGGGGACCACGACGGGGGCATTGAGCTGCCAGATGGTGTCCCAGTCCAGGCCGTCCATGCGCTGCAGGACAAGGCTGGCCGGCAGGTACCGGTCGCTGATGACGATGGCACCCGACTCCAGGCGGGGGCGTATCTCCGCGGCGAGGTGATGATGCCGGTCGCCGGCGATGAGGCAGGCCAGCGCGATCCCGTGGTAAGTGTCGGTGCTGGCCCGGATCAGCTGGCCTAACGGGGTGGGAGATGGCTCAGCCGTCCGGTGGACCTGCAACCCGTGAGCGGCGAGCTCGTCGCGGACAAGCGCCGCGGTGGTGGTCTTGCCGGTTCCGCCCGGTCCGTCGAGGCTGACGAAGAGCCCGCGAGTCATCACCCGGGCGCCAGCGGCAGCAGCGCCACCGATCGGTCGATCTTCACAGCGCTCCTCTCGGGTCGGAAGCGGGGCTCAGGGCTGGCTGGCGTGGTCGCGGAGCCAGTCCACGGCCACCTCGGAAGAGTTGAGGACCGACACGTCGCACCGGTGTTCGGCGTGCCGTGATGCCAGAAAACCGCGAGGCGGGCCTCGGCATCATCGGTGCCGGTGTCGTAGAAATGCAGGATGCGGCCGTCGCTCAGCTCAAGATCAGTTTCCTGCACCACCCGCTGAGCCTAACGCGCCCGCGCGGCCGGGGCACCCGAGCACGTCGATGGGCGGGTCACCCGCGGCCCAGCGTGGCGAGGCCTCGCAGGTCGACGCAGTTCATGTCCCTGACCTTGACAAAGACCATCAGCACGTATCCGCAGTTGCGACAGCGGACCACGGTGCCCGGAGCGCGCAGGTAGACGACGCACTCCGCCACCGGCCCGGCGGCGCCGCAGGTCCCGCACATGCCCGTGGCGTTGGTCATCTCGGTGCCGAAGACCTCCTGCAGCAGGCCTCCGATCGCATTGCCGTCAAGTGCCTCCATCGGGCCCTCCAGGTCCCCCTGTCGCGCCGAAGCGCTCGGTCTTCACGCGGCGCGCCGGATAGCCGAGCCCGACCAGTCCTTCGGCGACGGTCTCGACGAAGCTGGTGGGGCCGCAGACGAAGGCGATCGGATCCTGGCTGGCGGGCCAGGTGGCCTCGGCGAGCAGCGCGGCATCGACCCGGCCGGCGTGGCCGGACCAGCCGGGCGGCTGCTGCCGGGTCAGCGTGTAGATCACTTCCACGCCGCCGTCGCAGCGATCAAGCTCGCCGCGGTAGATCACATCCGGCAGCGACCGGGACGAGTACACCAGCCTGGTGGGCACCATGCTGCCACTGTGCTCGCGCTGCCGCAGGATCGACCGGAGCGGGGCGATTCCCGACCCGCCGGCGAGCAGCATGAGCGGGCCGCGGTCGTGATCGGCGTCCCAGACGAAGTACCCGCCGATCGGGCCGCGCAGCTCCAGTTCGTCACCGACCTGCAGCTCCCCGGTGAGGTACGGCGAGACCTCGCCGTCGTCCAGCCGCTCCACCGTGATCGCGACCGGCTCGCCGGGGGCCGAGGCGATCGAGTATGACCGCTCGGCGCTGTAGCCGTCCTCGGCGGTCAGCCGCACATCCAGATGCTGCCCGGCGCGGTGGCCGGCCCAGTCCGGTACCTGCAGCACGATCGTCCGGACCGAGGGCGTCTCGTCGATCAACTGGCTAACCGTGGCGACCTGCCAGGTCAGTCGCCCGCGTACCGCTGTTCCTTCCATGGGTCTCCGTACATGTGGTAGCCGTAGGTCTCCCAGAAGCCTGGCTCGTCATCGTCGCGTAGCTCGAGGCCGCGTACCCACTTCGCGCTCTTCCAGAAATACAGGTGCGGCACCAGCAGCCGCGCCGGGCCGCCGTGCTCGGGCTCCAGCGGCTTGCCGTCGTAGCCGAACGCCAGCCAGGCCTGGCCGCCGGTGACGTCCGCCAGTGGCAGGTTCGTCGGATAGCCGCCGTCGCTGAACGCCATAACGTACTCGGCGTCGTGCTCGACCTGCGCCAGCAGCGTGTCCAGCGACACCGCCTGCCACTCGGTGTCGAGCTTCGACCAGCGGGTGACGCAGTGGATGTCAGCGGTGACGGTCTCGGCCGACAGCCCGCGCATCTCGGTCCAGCTCCAGGACTTGCTAGGGCCGCCCTCCTGGGTGATCGAGAACGTCCACTTCTCCAGCGGGGTGTGCGGCGTCGGGCCCGCCGACAGCACCGGGAAGTCACTGGTCACGTACTGGCCCGGCGGCACGCGGCCCTCAGCGCCCGCCGGGGTGCGGCGGCGGCCGTGGAATCCGCGCGAGATTGGGCTCATCGAGTCATCTCCTCTCCGTGATCGGCGGGAAGCTCTCCCCCGTCATGCCCAGGTTCCAGGGTGTCAGACCCAGCGCCGCGCGTATATGTCACAGCCGGCCGTGGCTAGAAGGTCGACACGGGCCGCGGGTACCTGCTCGCCGGCGCCGGGGCTGAGCCCCGCGCGCGGGCCTAGCCAAGACAGACCGACGGCTCCGTCGACTGCCGCCGCGTTATCGCGGCGCGGCCCAGCGAATGGTGAACCGGTCCAGCGTGTAGCCGAACGCATTGACCGTGGGCTGAACAAAGTTGTCTCGGATGGTCTGCACTGCCTGCGCCTCAGCGGTCGCGATCAGCTGACCCGTAATCTGCGGAGCGTGCCGGGACTTGTCGAAGGCAATGCTCTGGGCCTGCGCATACAGCACGGAATCCGGGAACTGAGGCCGCAGCACCACACCGCAGCCGAATCCCGGGTACGTCCAGCTGTGCTGCGTGTCTATCGGCTTGGACGGGAGGTTGTCGATCGTGACGTCGTGGGCCGACTGCGGGAGCTGCGGCAGCGGCAGAACCATCGTGACCGCCACCTGACCAGGCGTGCCCGTGGCCGGGCGGCTGAGAACCTGCAGCCGGTAGTGCCCGGAGGCGCGCGTCCACCAGGCCGGGCCCGGATTGAGATCGACTGTGGCTGAGGCGTGGCCCACCGCGTAGAACGTACTGGCATACCAGCACGGCCAGGGACCTATGCTCTTGGAAACCTTGTGGGTGAAGAAGAAAGTGAAGTTGGCCTGGCCTAGGGCTGGCTTCGAGATTCCCTCAATCTTCTGCAGCACCCACGGGCCCAGGTCGGTATTGGTAGTGGTGCCCGCGCTGATCGTCTGCCAGGGCCAGGCGAGCTTGACATGCGGCAGATGAACGTTGATACCCACCAGGTGCAGCGCTCCCGAGAGCGCCATCAGCGTTACCGCGGGCGCGGGCCAGGATCACCTGCCCACCTTCCCGGGCGCTGTGGGTGGCCGCCCCCGGCCCTGTCCGGATGGCGGGGAGGTAGCGGCCCTGGCTCACGTGGCCAGGCTTCGGCGTTGGGCGGCCACTCAGGATCGGTGTCCAGGGGACCAGGCTCAGTGGCCGCGTATGCGCCGCCGGCGCCGTACCAGGCTGCTTCCCTCGGCCCCCGCCTGTCCGCGGTGAGCATGCCCAGCAGAAAGAGCAGGAAACGAACCACGTGGTCAGCCTTCTTTCTATTTTGGCACCAATGCCTAGGCGATGGCCGGGTAATTGAGGCCCAGCATGACCGGCACGGCCCCGAAGGGCCTGTGGAATCGAGCTCCCGGCTTGTCCGGTGCATTCTGATCATCTATGTTGGGCCAGCGCATGTTAATATGCTGCTCGGTCAGGCCGGCCACGGAATAGGGGAATTCCATGGCGGATGTGCGGTGCAGCTTGAGCAGCCCGCCCCAGCGGAACGCGGCGAAGACATTGGCGAGATCGCTAACGGAGAGATGGGCCTGGGCCGTCACGTCGATCCCGTAAACGGCTCCGGCGAGGTCAATCAGGTCGTCGGCGACCTGTGCTAGCGCCTCAGACTTCGTGTGATAGATCGTGCCGTCGGGATTGAGGCTGCCTAGCTTCTCGCCCTGGACCGGCGAACGGCGAGGCCGGGCCTCGCACTGCATCCAGTCGCATGCCGCAAGAATCTCCCAGGGGATGCCGCTGTAGCTGGCCACGTCCCGGTAGAGAGGTTCCGCTTGCCGGATCGGCCCCCTGGCCGTCGCGAGGAAGGCGTTCCGGACGGGCAGCGGAAGATGGTGGCGGCGACCGCGGCTCGCGGGGGTGCGGGCAACGCGGGATGCCACGTTCCACGCCGGGCGGCTGACTGGCGTGGACACCCGCATCGCCGATACGAGCTGCGCCTGCTGCACCGCCGTCGACCGGGGACGAGGTGGAGCCGACGGCCTGCCTGGCGTCTGCGTCGCGCTGCGCGAGGTTGGGGGCTGCGGCGAAGGCGCCGGCTGGAAGGGATCCGGCACGGGTGTCGGCTGCGCGTGTGCCGGTGCCGGTGCCGGTGCCGGTGTCGGCGTCGATGTCGGTGTCGATGTCCGTGTCGGCAGAGGCGTGGGCACGGGTGTCGGCGTGGGCGCGGGTGTCGGCCGGGCCGGCGGCGACGGACGGACGGGCCGCACATGATGTCGCGCGTGGACGTGCCGCAGATGATGCGACGGGCGGACGGGCCGCGGGGGCTGCTGCGTGCCGGCAGGCGGCGCGGGAGCAGCATGGGCCGGCACCCCGGGGATGGACGCTCCGCCCGGGGCTGCCGCTCCCGGCGCCGGGGCCGGCTGGGCGAGGTCGTAGCGGTACAAGTTGTATTGCTGCATGAGGCTGATCAGCTTCGCGCCATAGTTAGGATCCGTCGCGTAGACGCCCGTGAGGGAAGTCGCGAACTTGTTCGGATTCAGGCGGTCCGCCATGGCCTGCCGGTAGTAGCCGCTGGTCGCAAGCAGCTTGCCGTGATCATCAATGCTCTCGGCGACGTCGTGATACACGCGGAACAAGGCGATGCGCGTCACCATCTGGCCGTTCTCGAACTCCTGCGTCGTTTGCGGATCGGAGCCGGCCGGGCCGGTTCCCTTGATTCCGAACAGGTTGTGATCGGCGGTGGCCAGGCCGCTCTGGCCCCAGCCGGACTCCTCGATGGCCTGGGCGATCGTCACCGCCGCGGGGACGCCGTACTTGCGCTGCGCGGCCAGTGCTCCGGGTGCGATCTGGTCGATGAACGCCTGCTGAACGTCCGTGGCCGTCGGGGACGTCGGCGCGGGCGACTGATGGGGCTTGGGGTTGCTGTCCCGCCTCGCACGCCGCGCCTTCGGGCCGGCCCATGGGCCAGGCGCCGCGGCCGGCGCTCCCGGGATGGCCGCTGCGCCCGGCCCGGCCGTCGCGGCCGACCCTCCCGGCCTGCCCGGCGCCCCCGCGGTGGAAGGCGCCCCCGCGGTGGCCGTCGCTCCCCCGGTGGGCGGCGCTCCCGGCCTGCCCGGCGTCGCCCGCGGGGGCGTGTCGGCCGGCCAGGAAGAACCTGTGCCCGGCACGTCGCCGTCAGCCCCTCGGCTGGCGCCCGCCTGGTCCGGCTGGTCTTCCGCGCGGCTGGGGCCGGAGCCGGCGTGGCCGCTGCGGGAACCGGCGTGGCCGGGATGGCCGCGCTGCCCGGTGACCGGACCGGTCTCGGCTGCGGGGTCGCAGCTTGTGACGCACCCGGGATGGCCGCCAGGCCCGCGGCCGGCTGGGCTGGCGCCTGGCTCGCGGCCGGCTGGGCTGGCGCCTGGCTCGCGGCCGGCTCGGCTGGCGCCTGGCTCCCGGCCCACTGCTTCCCGGCCGGTACCGGCCCCGTGCTGCCAGCTGCCCGGCTCGCCGTACCGGAAAGCACACCATTGTTGACGAATCCGGCGATGCCCTGGCCGCCTAGGGGATCAGGGTACTCGTGGGCATTGACCGAGAAATTTGGCAGCGAATCGCCGCCGATGGTGTACAAGGTCCCGCCGGCGTATTTCGTGACCACCTCGACGTGGCCATCAAATAGGACCCAGTCGCCCGGCATGGGCTGGTAGCCGTCGCCCAGCGGATGCCAGCGATGATTCGCCTGCGCATCCTGCAAGACCGAGGTAATTCCCAGCGACGACGGATTCGGGTCAACTCGAACATCGGCCCACTGATGCAGCGGCCAAGGGTAGGAGGTCCCTCCAGTCACCCAGCTTTGCTGGCCGACCACCTGGGCGCCCAACTCCAGAGTCAGGCTGGCAAAGGCCGCGCACGAGGCGCCGTGATCGACTCCGTCGATGCTGTCGTGCTGCCAGATGATCTGTTCCATCTCGGCCGGCGTCTTGGCCTCGGCCATGCGAAGGTAGTAATCGGCGACCTTGACGATGGCCGAACGCAGCATCACGTCGTCGGAGGCTGCGGGCTGGGCTGACTTCTGCAGAGCCATCAAGCGAATGGGCATGCTCGTTGGCGTCGCGAGATCGGCGGCCGCTCCAGGGACGAACGAGAACCCGGTGATGGCCCCGCCCGTGCTGAGGCTTACGAGCGCAGTCATCTGCTGCCACCGGGGTCTTGCGACGGGACTCATAAGCTCACCTCACTTCCGAGGGCACGGGACTTCCGGGGGCACGGGCTTGCGGTGCCGGAGCAGATTTGGCGGATGGGCGCCGCGCCTGGGGCTACGCCGCGAGATTTGAACCCGGCAGATGCCTCAGGATCGACTGCACCTGGGGGTCGCCAGGGTTGTTCGCGTTCTCGAACAGCACGGCGGCGTCCTGGGCGGCCTGGGGGCCAGCGCCGATGAGCCATTTCAGGTAGACATCGGCGACGAGGGCGGCCTGCCCGGCGGGACTGGACACGGGCCTCGCGCAGAGGCTCGGAAAGCCCTGGTGCGAGTCAAGCGCCGCCGACCCGGTATACCGGGCGCAGTTGCCCGGGTCGGCCTCCAGCCCTGGCTGGACCACCGGAGTGCCATTAGCGCCGGTAAGGGTGGCCCCCCCGATGATGTTGTTGATCGCCCGCGCCGCTACCGCCAGGCTGTCGATCGGATTGGTCGGGTTGTACGGATGGTGCAGGTTCAGGGACCAGGCCACCTCGCCGCCCTGCGTCGGCGTGATCGGCTCCAGCCCCATCCGGCCGGTTCTGGCATCGGCGAAGTTCGGGTCATCGCCGCTCATCATCAGCGCGAACACCCAGAGGATCTGCCGTGTGGCCTTGGCGCAGGCAAAGTTGACCTGCGCAGGCTCAGACATCACGTCGGGATTCTGGCAGGCTAGGCCGGCTTCATTCTGCACGGTGGCCACGCTCGAGGGCCATGATGCTCCGCCCGCGGACAGGATTAGGACGAGAATGGTAATTCCCACGACGAGGACGGCTGCCGCTATCCCCGCTATGCGCCGCCGCGAGAGGCGCGGCCGATACGCATTGCGCCGACCGTGGCTGACGAATTCCTGCGTGCGCTCGTGATGCGAGTGCGCGTGACCGTGCGCATTCTCACCGCCCCGACCGTGCGAATACCCGAGTCGGCCATATGGATGCGCGAGGGTCTCATAGGAGGCCGACATCCCGTCGGCATTACGCTCGCGATCCGCGTCGTCTGGGGCCCAGTGCCGTGGTTCATGAACGCGGTGGCTTCTCGGGCGGACGTTGTAATCGGGGTGCGCTCTCACTTTCTCACCTCTTGCGTGTGGCCTGTGCTAGGCAGTTCCCGGCTGACCGGCGCCACGGCCTGCCGTTAGCCGTGGCTGCTGGTGGGTCAGCCTTCCCGGTGCGCGTGTGCCCGCGCGGGCAGGCGGAGGCCGCGCGCCGCCCCCGGCCGGGCGGCGGCGCCCGCTCGGTGGCCGGGCGGGCGGGATCCGCAGGGGAAGATTGGACCCAGGAGCACAGGCGGCATGAGGCATGGCAGCTATTAGAACATACTTGCGAGCCTCATGAGAAGACATCGCTCATTAGAACGAACATTCGGCTGGCAGCGTTCCAGCGAGCCCGAGGGCAGCGGCCCGACGGACCACGCCGGACCCTTCCGCGCCGCGGAGCCGGCCGGCCACGGCGACGCGACGCGATCAGGCGACCGCGCTACGTGCTCGCGTCGGCCAGGAAGGAGACTGGCCGGCGGAGCGCACCACTGGGCGCACCGCCCGGCCCACCAGCCAGCCCGACGGCGCGTTTCCGGCGCGGTCAGGCCCGGAAAGCGGTGTCGCTGACCTGCCGCCCGATGCCGGCGCCGCGCAGGTAGCCGTAGGTGCCGGCGGTCCGCAGCTCCCGGGCCGCCTCGGCGAGCGCGCCGAGCGCCGCGTAGGCGAAGGCGCCGCCCACGGAGATCCGGGCCACGCCGAGGTCAGCTAGCTCGGCGACCGTGGGTGCGCCGCGGACCGCGAGGACATTGACCGGCCGGTCCACGGAAGACACGACCTCCCCGATGTCGGAGGCGCGGGTCAGGCCCGGCGCGTAGAGGACGTCGGCGCCTGCCTCCGCGAACCGCTGCAGGCGCGCGACGGTGTCAGACAGGTCGCTGCGGCCGTGCAGGAAGTTCTCCGCGCGCGCGGTGAGCACCAGCCGCCGCGGTCCGGCGTGGGCCGCCTCGGCCGCGGCGGCCACCCGCTCGGCCGCATGCTCGAGGTCGTAGATCGGGTCGCCGCCGCGCCGGGTGAAGTCCTCGATCGAGCAGCCCGCCAGCCCGGCCTTGATCGCCGCGGCCACGGTGTCGGCCACGTCCGCCGGCTCGTCGGCGAACCCGTTCTCCAGGTCGGCCGAGACCGGAAGCGGCGTCGCCGCCACGATCGCGGCGGCGTGCCCGATGGCCTCCTCGCGGGTCACGGATCCGTCCGGCCGGCCCAGGGTGGCCGCGTACCCGCTGCTGGTGGTGGCCAGCGCCTCGAAACCCAGGCTGGCCAGGATCCGCGCGGACCCGACATCCCACGGGTTCGGCAGCAGCAGCGGCCGCCCGGGGCGGTGCAGGGCGAGGAAGCGGGCGGCTGCGTCGGCGTCGGGTGTCGTCATTGCCGACACGGTAGTGCTCCTGCCACGAGTTGCGTTAGTGAATTTTCGCGCTCGGTATCGGCAGCCACGCGCGCTCAGGGCTGGTAGGAGCCGGGCACCCAGGCGCGGGTGGCGACCGCGATCGTGTTCCAGACGTTGATCGTTACGATGAGGCTCAGCAGCGCGGCGACCTCGTCCGGCGCGAACTCGGCGGCGACCGCGTCGGATTCGGAGGCCGGGACGTGCTCGCCCGCGAGCAGCGTCACCGCCTCGGTGAACGCGAGCGCCGCTTGTTCCCGGGCGGTGAAGTAGGGGGTCTCCCGCCACGCGGATAGTCCGTAGAGGCGCTGCTCGCTCTCGCCGGCCGCCCGCGCGTCCTTGGTGTGCATGTCGATGCAGTAGGCACACCCATTGAGCTGGGAGGCGCGGATGCGGACGAGCTCGCGCAACTTCGGATCGAAGTCGACCCGGTCGAGTTCTTTGGTGGCGGCGTGGTCCAGGTGACCCATGGCCTTGGCGAACGCAGGGGCATGGGAGTCGAAGTCGAGCCGGACGGGGATCGTGACCGCGGGATCGGCGGTGGTTGTTGTCGGCATGCATCCACCCTAGCCAGCATCAGGCCCAGGTATATGGTCCATTTGCATGGAGAATTCCTGGGCCAATTCTGGCCTCGACTACGCCGAGGGCGCCCCGCCCGGACCGGAAACGTCCCCGGTCGCTGGGCTTGACCTGCACCTGCAGCTAACCGGCCCGCGGGTGCGGGCGGCGCTGGAGGCGGCACTGCGTGAGGGGGTGCAGACCGGCCGGCTGCGCGCCGGGATGCGGCTGCCGGCCAGCCGCACGCCGAGCACACCGCGGCCTGGAGTGCCCCGCCCGAGCCGGACCAGGCGCAGCCGTCGCCGCCGCGCTACAGCCTGCGGCCCGGCCTGCCCGACCTGAGCGCGTTCCCGCGCGCCGCGTGGCTGGCGGCCGCCAGGCGGGCGGTCTCGGCGGCGCCCGCCGAGGCGTTCGGGGACTCGGACCCCCGAGGGCGACCCGAGCTGCGCGCGGCGCTGGCGGCCTACCTCGCGCGGACCCGCGGAGTGCGGGCGCGCGCGGACCAGATCGTGATCTGCTCGGGCTTCACGCAGGCCCTGTCGCTCCTGAGCCGGGTCCTCGCCTCACAGGGCGCCACGGCCATGGCCGTGGAGGCCTACGGCCATCAGCAGCACCGCGACGTCATCGACGCGAACGGCCTGTCGCCCCGGCCGGTCCCCGTCGATGACGACGGGGCGATGATCGACCAGATCTCCGGTGCCGAGGCCGTGCTGCTGACGCCGTCGCACCAGTTCCCGCTCGGCATGCCGCTGGCGCCCCATCGTCGGGCGCAGGCCGTCCGGTGGGCCGGGCGCGCCGGAGCGATCGTGATCGAGGACGACTACGACGGCGAGTTCCGCTACGACCGGCGCGCCGTCGGGGCCATGCAGGCCCTGGCTCCCGAGGACGTCGTCTATGCCGGCACGGCCAGCAAGACGCTGTCACCGGCGGTCCGGCTGGGCTGGATCGCGGTGCCGAGCCGGCTGCTCCCCGACATCGTGTCGGCCAAGTCGCTCACCGACCGGCACGGCAGCAGCCTGGACGAGCTGACGCTCGCCGAACTGATCGAGTCCGGCGAGTACGACCGGCACGTGCGACGGTGCCGGCTGCTCTACCACCGCCGCCGCGACCGGCTCCTCACCGCGCTCTCCCGCAGCGTGCCCCGGGCGCGCGTCACCGGGGTCGCGGCTGGCCTGCAGGCCGTCCTGCGGCTCGCGCCTGGCGTGCGGGAGGCCGACATCGTCGCGGCCGCCGCCGGGCGCGGGCTGGCGCTCGAAGGGATGCGCGCCTACTGCCCGGCCGGCATCACCCACCCCGAGGCGCTCGTCCTCGGGTACGCCACCCCGCCCGCCCACGCGTTCACCACCGCCGTCACCCGCCTGTGCGCCGTCCTCCAGTCCCGCTGACGCTCCCGCAACTCCCCATGGCACCCGCGACCCCGATGGCCACGGATGCCGGCCTTGTGCGGCCACCGCGGCGAGCCCCAGTGCGGCCGAAAGTCGAGCCCCGGGAGCGCGTTCCTGTGATCTTGCCAGCGCAGCAAGTAAATCGAACTCGGAGGCCGCCAACGGCCGCTCTGCCTCCACCACTCGACCCCCCCACATAGATCACGCCTAGACCCGAGTGGCAAGCACGCGCCGCGACGGCCTTATTAGTTACTGAGGTTTGGGAACGGCGAGACATTCAACTATGTGATATCCGACCAGGAGACGGGATTTATCATCGGCGAGCAGCCGGAGAGGGCGACGGGAATCGCCTGCGGCGCCGGCTGCGGCTCCGGCTGCGGCGCGGGGGCCGGGGTGGGTTCGGCGGCGCCGGTCCTGAGTTCGGCGAGCCGGCGCCGGGAGGGCAGCACGACGGCCGTGATCACTCCCAGGCCCAGAATCGCGGCGGCCACGGCGAAGGCCGTGGTGTAGCCGCGGGTGGCCGCGATCGCTGGCGCCAGTCGGCCGGTGTGGTGGGCGGCCAGGTAGCTGGCCGTGGCGGTCAGCGCGACGGTGCTCAGCGCGGACAGCCCGATCGACCCGCCGACCTGCTGCATCGTGTTGACCAGCGCCGAAGCCACGCCCGCGTCCTGGCTGCGGACGCCGGCGGTGGCGGTGTTGATGGTAACGGCGAAGATCACGCCGAAACCCAGGCCCATGACGATCACGGCGGGCAGGATGACGGCGGCGTAGCTGGATGTCACGGTGAGCTGGGTCAGGTAGGCCATGGCTCCGGTGCTGAGCAGCATGCCGGAGGCGATCAGGGCCCGCGGGCCGACCCTGGGCAGCGCCACGATGCTGGACACGGTAGAGCTGACCAGGATGCCGCCCACGAACGGCAGGAACAACAGCCCGGAGGTCACCGGGCTGTAGCCCTTAACCCCCTGCAGGTAGTAGGCCAGGAACAAGAAGACACCGAAGAGCGCGATCCCGGTCAGGCCGAGCACGGCATAGGAGCCGCCCCGGGTCCGGTCGAGGATCACCCGCAGCGGCAGCAGCGGCTGTGCGGACCGCCGCTCAGCGACCACGAACGCGGCCAGCAGCAGCGGGCCGGCGACCAGGGACCCGATGGTCAGCGGGGCCGCCCACCCGGCGGTCTCGGCCCGGGAGAAGCCGAACACGATCAGGAACAGCCCGGCCGAGGCCAGCACGGTACCCGGCCAGTCCAGCCGCGGCCGGGTGGCCGGCCGGCTGCTGCGGATCCAGGCCAGGGCGCCGGCGATGGCGAACGCGGCGAAGACCAGGTTGACATACAGGGTGTAGCGCCAGGACAGGTACTGGGTCAGCACCCCGCCGAGGATCAGGCCCACCCCGGCGCCGCCGGAGGACACCGCGCCGTAGACCGCGAAGGCCCGCCCCCGCTCGCGCTGGTCGGTGAAGGTGCTGGTCAGGGTGCCCAGCGCGGCCGGCGCGAGGAGGGCGCCGAACACGCCCTGCAGCGTCCGCGCCGTGACCAGCATCGCGAACGAGACCGACGCGCCGCCGATCGCAGAGGCGACGGCGAATCCGATCAGGCCGGTGATGAAGACCCGCTTGCGGCTGTACATGTCGCCGATCCGGCCGCCCACCAGCAGCAGGCTGCCGAAGGCCAGCGCGTAGCCCGTCACCACCCACTGCCGGTCATTATTAGAAAACCCCAGCGCATGCTGGGCTGAGGGCAGCGCGATATTGACCACGGTGGCATCCAGCACCACCATCAGCTGCGCAACCGCGACCACCAGCAATACCAGCCAGCGCCGGTCAGCCGAGGCTGCCCGGCGGCCTTGCGCGGCAGATGACATCTGCATATCCCGGGGACCTGGTGAAGCGACCGGCTGTGCCATGTGAACTCCCGACTTGCTAACGTACGTCTAATTAAGGTCTGGCCCAAAGGCCGACTCACGGGGTCCGCGACGATCGGCTTATTGGATGGTCGGCTCCGGCGGATCCTCCGAGCCGGCCTCGACTCGTTCTTAAGTCCGTCATCCCTTGCGTTCTGCCTTTCGCTATGCGGTGACGCGTTCTGCGCTGGTGAGATGCGCCGACAGGAGCTGTCCGGCTCTGTCCAG
>WNFN01065815.1_pt1 | contig 15513 bp, 11 predicted proteins | sample 5400161 | NCBI WGS metagenome assembly WNFN01 (sample SAMN13153353, study PRJNA577476) | soil metagenome | isolation source: 80 cm saprolite on Douglas fir-dominated hillslope | place: USA:California | collected 2013-09-17
GACCACATTGAGACGGAAATAAAGATCTTTGCGGAAGTTCCCTTCCTTGTATGCCGACTCGAGATCGCGATTGGTCGCCGCTATCACGCGAACGTCCACCTTGATTCTCTGGTTACTGCCCACGGGACGCACTTCTTTTTCCTGCAACACTCGGAGCAGCTTGGCCTGCATTTCCTGAGGAAGCTCGCCGATCTCGTCGAGAAAAATGGCGCCGCCGCTGGCCGATTGGAACAGGCCCTCTTTCGAGCGGTTGGCGCCCGTGAACGCGCCTTTCTCGTAGCCGAAGAGTTCACTCTCAATCAGCGTAGGAACGAGCGAGCCGCAATCCACGGCCACAAATGGGCGTTTGGCGAATGATCCGCGGTAATGGATGGCGCGCGCGACCAATTCCTTGCCTGTGCCGCTCTCGCCGGTGATCAGAACCGGAGTGCGCGTGTCTTTGAGCCGCGCCACCATGCGCAGCACATCCTGTATCTTGGATGACGAGCCCACGATCCCATTCAGTTCCATTTCCGTGCTCACGCGATCGCGAAGGAATTGGTTCTCCGCCACCAGTTTTACTTTTTCTTCCATGCGCTGGAGCAGCAGCTTGAGTTCTTCAATACGAAATGGCTTGGTGATGTAGTCGTACGCGCCCAGTCGCATGGCCTGGACCGCAGTCTCAATGGAGCCGTGCCCGGTCATGATGGCAATCTCCGTTCGAGGCAGGATCTGCTTTACGCGCGGCAAGAATTCCAGGCCGGTCATGTTGGGCATCATGAGGTCGGCCAGGATGATGTCGGGCGAGTCGGTCTCAAGATAGGCCAACGCAGCCTGCCCGCTCTCCGCTTCCATGCAGTGAAAACCGAGGGAAGCCCCCACGGTCATGCACAGCTTGCGGATGCTCTGGTGATCATCCACAATCAGGAAACGTACTTTTAGATCGTCAGTCATTTCGCTTTGCCAAAAATTTTTTCCACCGTCGACACGAGCTGTTGCACGCGGAACGGTTTTTCAATGTAAGGTACGCCCGTATCCGTGAGTGCCTTCATCGTTTCTTCATTCACCAGGTCGCCGGTAATAAAGAGCATTTTCTCCTTCAGGTCCGGCTTGTTGGCGACAATCCAGGTATAAACATCGGCCCCGCTCACTCCGCCTGGTGTGCGCATGTCAGAGATGATGCCGCTGAACTCTCCCGACTGTAGAAGCTTGAGCCCGTCCGCACCCGAAGATGCGGTCGCGCAGGAGTAGCCATTCCGTTCGAGAGCGATACGAATAAAGTCCATGACGGAGCGCTCGTCTTCAATCAAAAGCAGAGGCAGAGTCTTTACCGCAGGAGCGCCGTTCATCTATTGTCTTGCTCCGGATCTGGCGGCCAATGTCATCTCCGCCCTGGTTACCACCGGCAGCCGCACAGTGAAGGTGGCCCCGGGACTATCTTGATTATTGGTACACAGAATCTCGCCCTCGTGCTCGCGGACGATACCGTAGCAAATACTCAACCCCAATCCAGTGCCTTCGCCTACTTGCTTGGTCGTGAAGAAGGGATCAAAGATGCGTTCAGGGTGCTTGATGCCATCACCGTTGTCGCGGAAGACGACCTCTATCCACGCTCCGTCGTGCAGCGTCTGGAGCACGATGCGGCCTGGCCGTCCGGTAACGCGAACGGCATCGTAGGCGTTATTGAGAATGTTTAGAAAAACCTGCTGCAACTGGTGTGAATCGCCAATGAGCTCGGGCAGCGTCTCATCGAAGTTTTCGACAACTTCAATTGCGTGATTGGCAAAATCGTAGGAGCGAAGAGCAATTGTCTTATGGAGCAGGTTATTGATTTGCAGCGGTTGGCGCTGCGGCGGACGGCGCCGCGCAAAGCTCAGAAGGTTCTGCACGATTTCCTTTGTCCGCTGCGCCTCCTCCAGGATTACCTGCAAGTCTTTGCGCGCGCTCTCGGGAATCTCCGGATTTTCCATCAGCAGGTCAGAGAATCCCATGATCGCGGTGAGAGGATTGTTTACCTCGTGCGCCACGCCGGAGACGAGCTGGCCCACGGCAGCCATCTTTTCTGTGTGCATCAGCTTGGCCTGGATCATAGCGGCGTCGGTGATGTCAGTCATCAGGACCACGACGCTGGTCACGTCACTGCCTTCATCGCGCATGGGGCTCAGGTTGATGGAGAATTTTCCGTGCGAGCCATTGCCTCGCACGATCATGATTTCAAGATTGTCCACCTGCATTCCCTGCAAACTGGACTCAAACGCCTGGTGAAATTCTTTGGTGTGGGACGCCGTGACAATGCTATCGAGCCGGTGCCCGACCAGGGCCTGCTGGTCAAATCCGCCGGCTTCGTAGCAGCGGCGGTTGGCATAGCTGATCAGACCGGCTGTATCTGCGACCATAATCATGGTCTGTGTGTTGTTCAGGATCTTGCTGGTGAAGTCGCGCTCGCGCTGCAATTGCGCCTGGAAGTTTTTGACCTCCGTGATGTCCAGGAACACGCCCCGGTATTGCAGGACCCTGCCCTGCGGATCGCGCACGACAAACGCATTCTCCAGCGCGTGAATCAGGCTGCCATCACGGCGGCACAGCGTGACCTCAAAATTGCGGACTGCGCCATACTCCTGTAAATGCCGGGTTATCTCGTCGCGCTGCTCGGGCGAGAGATACACCTGCGCGCCCAGATCGAGCTTGAGAACGTCTTCGCGCGATTGGTAGCCCAGCATTCGCACCAAGGCATCGTTGACCTCGATGAAGCGGCCTTCGTGCGAGGCGAAAAAGACACCTTCCTGCACGTTGTCAAATAATTCACGGTAGCGGCGCTCGGCTTCGCGGCGGTCGGTTATGTCCTTGAGCACGTGTACCGTCTGCAGGCCTTCATTGAGCGCGCCGTGTATGCGCGACGTAGACACCAGATATGTGCGCTCCAGCACCGGATGCAGATATTCATCTGGATCGTCACCGCCGCGGCAGAACGGGCAAGGTTGCAGGCTATCCGAAGCAATCGAGATCAGCGCGCGCATGGATAGACCAATCAGCTCAGCCGGCCGCACGCCGATAAAGTCTGCCAGCGAGCGGTTTACCCGCAGAACGCGGTGCTGGTCGTCATGGACCACGATGTAATCCGAGATGGAATCAAATATCTCCGCCCACTGCCGGCTGGATTGCGTGATCCGCGTAAACAGCCGCGAGTTTTCCAGAGCAACGGACGCATGTCCGATCAAGGCTTGCAGCAGATTGATATCACTCGGCAGCAGATCTTTTTTGATGTCGCCCAGCGCGAGAATGCCGAGCAGGTCGCCTTCGGCGCCTTCCAGCCGGACCAGAGTCAGATTGTCGTGAGCGAGCGTGTCTGCGGCTTCTTCGTCGAGCGACTGCATGCCGCTTCCTGTAATCTTCAGACCGGGATGCTGTTCCGCATACTCAGTCAACGCGGCATTCAGCTTGCGCTGTGCTTCTTTCTCCGGCTTGAGACCGTGGAACCCCACGCATTCAAGTCTGTTGCCTTGCGCCAGCGCCAGCACAGCGCAGCGTGCCTGCATGGTGCTGGCGACGCGTCCCGTAAAATTCCTTACAAAATCGGGCAAGCGCAGTGCGGAACCCAGGTCCAGCGCCATCTCCATCAGGTCTTCCGCACGCTTGCGATGCTGTTCGGAAAGATGCAGGTTTTGCGTGGCTTCCACGGCCACCGCAACCTCCGCGCCCAGAGCTTTCGCACGGTGAATGTGCTCCTCGCTGATGCCGCCTTCAGTTTTGTTGTCGAGAAGGCCAAGAATACCGAGCACACGGCCATCGCCCGTAAGCAACGGCACGCCCAGGTATTGCTTGATTCCATAATCTGAGCGCAGACGCTCGCCCTTTTCAGTTGAGGGCATCTCGCTTACGTCTTCTGTGACGTAGGGCTCCTTCGTCTCAAAGATGCGCTGCGTCGTGGCGTAGCCGGCAAGATCAATATCCACGCGGTTGGCTACGCCATTAATCGATCCCCAATGAATCCGGCACTCGGTACCGTCGGCTACCGCGACAAATGCGCGGTCAAAACCGAGGAAATCCGCGGCGCGCACCACGAACTTCTGAAGAAAAGCGTCCAGCCTGGAGGTGGACGCCAATTCAGTCGAGATTTCCAATAGCTGGTCCAGATGCTGGCGTTGCGCGGATGAAAAACGTTCCAACTCGCGATTCTCCAGCGCCATTCGCGCAACATTGCCAATCGTGCGCAAGGCCGAGGTTTCGTCTGCGGAAAACTCCGCTGTACGCAGAGCGACGAGCGCCGCGGCCGCATGAGTAGTCACCAGCGGCTGTACCACTCCATAATGAATCTTTCCATTCCCTGGCTTGCCCGTCAGGCGGAAAGGCACGATTTCGCCCCTTTCAATCGCCTGAACGGCAAATGACCTCGCTCGCGATATTAATGAGGAGTTTGCGATCCGTTGCTCTGGTGGACCGGACACTGCGTCTAAAAGGAAGGTCGCGCCATCGCGTACCAGCATGCCCACCACATCCAATTCGAAGATGGTACAAACGGTGTCAGCAACGTAGCCTCGAACGAACGGCGGATCGTCGGTCAGGAGCGGGAGTTCCGCGCAGACGTCAAGCACCTGCTGCGCCGGGTCGGAGGCGCGCTCTGGCGCGTGAAGGCGAGTATGTCCGAGCTTTCGATGCGTCTTCATTGAGACAAAGTGAGACAACGGGGGAAGAACTTGAAAGGTACTCTGGAATCTCATTTTGAGTCAACAAGGAATAGACACCCCGAACCATGGAAGAAAGCCCCTAGTTCCCGGGAGAATGTCTCACCCTGAGACCACACGGCGCAGATTCAGGCCGCTGCGTGAGACTTCCCGCATCAGCATTTGATCGTAATTTCACTTCTGTCGTCTCCGATTATTAAAAGTAAGCGCTTTTGTTTGTTTGGTTTACGCGGATATTCCTTCGTTGTCACCTTAGCCGTAACCGACATGGCACTGGCATTGCATTTCAAAGTCTGGGTTCTCCTAGGAGAGATGTGTCTCTGAAAAGTCCCGGTTCGTTCGGGATTAGTCCAGAGACTTGAGTAACGCGCTGAAAGACCGATTTCTAGAAAATCACGTGCCCGCCGGTGGTCCAGCGCTGGGAAGTGGCGAGCATGTGGAGGTAAGAGCAAATGAGCATTGGTAAAAAACTCTATTTCGGCTTTGGAGCAGTCCTGGCCATCGTCCTTGTGATGTTCATAGCGAACATTCTGGCGAGTTGGCACGAACAGGGCACGAAGGGACTGAACGCCAAAGCAATTGAGATGGCCCAGGCCACGGCGAAGCTTGATCAGGTCCGCATGAATAACCGCATGCGGCTGCTCAGCTTCCTCCTGAACGGCGGCGACGCAAATGAAACTTTGGCCGCACTCAGCGGTGGCGCGAACGTTGATCCGGTCATCAATACCGCCGAGGAAGCCGCATCCGGACTGGGGGAGAATAGCGCCAAAGCCAAGCAGCTTCTGGAAAAGGTGCGTGAGGCCCACAAGAAATGGGCAGCGGAATTTGCTGCGCCCTTCATTGAAAAACGGCGCCAGGTGGACGCCGGAAACTCCACAGTCTCCGAATTACAGGTTGCCTACGTGCAGGCCAACCCGGCAGAGTTCGCCACCCGCGAAGAAGAACCTCTTGGTGAGCTGACGAAGGTGATGAACGCCACTCTGGAAAAGGCCAGCAGCCAGGACAAGACAGCTAGCCTCATTACCTGGTCAATCACCATTTCCGGCATGCTCATGGTCATGGGTCTGGGAATCACGATTGCGTGGAAATCGGCGCAATCCATTACCAAGCCCTTAGGCCGGCTCATCGCCGTAGCCAATGAAATCGGCAACTCCGGCGACCTCGATCAGAAAGTTGAGATCGACTCTCAGGATGAACTCGGTGAACTAGCGCGGACTTTCAACAACATGGTCCAGTATCTGCGTGAGATGGCATCGTTTTCTGAAGCCATCGCGGGCGGCGATCTTTCCGTGGAGATCCATCCCCGCTCGGAGCGCGACACGCTGGGTCAGGCTTTCCATGAAATGACGGTTGGCCTGCGCAGTCTGGTTAAGAACGTTCGCGATAGCGCTGCGCAAGTGGCCAGTGGCTCCAACCAGGTGGCCAGCGCGTCCGACGACTCAGCCAAGATCAGCGTACAGGCGGCTTCGGCGATTGACGAAGTCACCAGCACCATGCACGAGATGAGTATCAACGTGCAAAACATGGTGAAGAGCACTCAGATGCAATCTTCGAACGTGAGCGAAACATCGGCTTCCATTGACGAAATGGTGGCTTCGATCCAGCGCGTTGCGGACACCGCGAAAGTGCTGCTGGATATCTCGCAGCGCTCGCGTGACGAAGTCCATAGCGGCATCAACACCATGGAGAAGGCCACAGACGGTCTCAGCCGGATCAACAAGACGATCGGTTCTTCCGCTGAAATCATTTCGGCGCTGGGCCAGCGCGCTGACGACATCGGCAAGATCATTGAGGTGATTGACGATCTGGCCGAGCAAACCAATCTGCTCGCACTCAACGCCGCAATTGAGGCGGCCCGAGCGGGCGAACACGGACTTGGTTTTGCCGTGGTTGCCGATGAAGTCCGCAAGCTGGCGGAAAAATCGGCGCAGTCCACGCGTGAAATCTCCGAGTTAATCGCAAGCATTCAGAAGGAAGCCCGCAAAGCGGTGGACAACATGGAAAAGAGCACCTCCATCGTCAATGAAGGCATTGGGCTCGGCGGCGATCTCAGTACGGCGCTGAAGAAAATCTCCAATGTGGTTTCCGAAGTCTACAAGTTTGCTCAGGAGATCGGCGCTGCCACCAACGAGCAGTCGCACGGCTCTTCGCAAATCGCCAAAGCGACCACGCGCCTCAACGAGATCACGCACGAGATCAATTCTTCGGTGGAAGAGCAGGCCTCGGGCGCACAAGCCGTGGTCCGCGCCATGGAGAAGATGCGCGAACTGGTGCAGCGTTCCTCGTCCGGCTCAACCGAGCTGGCAGCGTCCGCGGAGCAGATGTCTCGTATGTCTCGCTCCATGCTGGAAGCCATGGACCGCTTTGTGATCGAGAGCGCCGGTGGCGCTGACGGCCGCAACGGAATCGCACGACGGGCCGAAGAAAAGCCACAGCGTCCGGCTGCGCGTTATGCGACCACGGGCGCGTCTTACAACTAGGGGACCGGAGGAACTCGGATGGCCAAAGAACTACATATCGTGGGCTTCCGAATCGGCCGGGAGAGTTTTGGCGTGCCGATCTCGTGATCAATCTGCGGGGCAAGATCGTTCCCGTGGTCGATCTGCGCAAGCGTTTCGGAGAAAACGAAATCAAGCCCACCAAGAAGAACCGCATTCTGGTGGCCGAAGTGGAAAACAAGATGGTGGGCCTGATTGTTGATTCCGCTTCGGAAGTCATGAAGATTCCAGAAGGCGAAGTGGAGCAGCCGCCGAATATTTTCGAAGAAGGCGAACTGAACTACGTCACCGGTGTGGGCAAGCTGCACGGCAGGCTGATCATTCTGGTGGACCTCACAAGAGTTTTGCAGAAAGGCGAGCTGCGCAGGCTGGGCGAGGTTGTGGACTCCGAGCCCGCCAAAGCTTCCGCTTAAAGAGCTGTACCAACAAGAACCTCAATGGGGACTCATGGCCACATCTAGCGTGCAAATCCAGATAACCGATGCTGAGCTGAAGCTCTTGCAGAGCCTGATTTATCAGGAATGCGGAATGTATTTTGACGAACGCCGGGCACATTTTCTTCAGGACCGGCTGCATCGCCGGCTGAAGGTATGCGGACTCGATTCGTTCTACAGCTACTATCGGCTGCTGACCAGCCATCAGGGAAAGACCGAGCTCGCCGCCCTGGTGGAGAACCTGACCGTCAACGAAACCAGCTTCTTCCGCAACAAGCCGCAGCTGGACCTTTTCCACAAAACTATTCTGGAAGAGCTGCTGCATCGCAAGCAGGAACGTCGCGACTGGGGATTGCGTCTGTGGAGTGCCGGATGCTCCACCGGCCAGGAACCGTACACCATGGCCATGCAGGTTTGTGACGCGCTGGCCTACTACTATCTGCGCAATCCTCTGCCCTTCGAGATGCCCAGCCCCAAGCCGCTGATTCCGCCGCCGTGGCGCGTGGAGATTCTGGCTTCCGACATTAACTATTCCGTACTGCGGGCGGCGCAGGAAGCCGTGTATCCGGAAGCTCACATGGCAACCGTGGATTACGCTTATCGCCTGCGCTATTTCGACAAGGCAGGCGACCACTACGCCGTAAAAGCGGCGCTCAAACAGCTGGTTCACTTTGACTTCCACAACTTGAAGACAGAGTTTCTGCCCCAGCGCAATGACATTATTTTCTGCCGCAACGTAATGATTTATTTCGACGAGGCCGAGCAGAAGCGGCTCGTGGAAAAGTTCTATCGCTGTCTGAACCCCGAGGGCTATCTGTTCATCGGACACGCTGAGAGCCTGTTTGGGCTCTCCAACAAGTTCCGTATGATCCATCTGAATAACGGGACGGCTTACCAGCGTCTGGAGGTGCAGGGTTGAGTTTCTTCTCCGACGAACGCACCGCTGAACTCCGCGAACTCTTTTTCGAGAGCGCAAGCGAACTGTTGCAGACGCTCAATGAAGAAGGGCTTGAACTGGAGAAGCGTCCGCATGACGAAGAGATCATTCGCGAAGTGCGGCGCACGGTGCACACCCTTAAAGGGGACTCGGCCGCGTGTGGATACCAGGAGTTGAGCGCTCTGGCGCACCAGCTGGAAGACGCCCTGACTCATGACATTGCCGCCAACAGCAATGGCTTGCTCGCGGAGATTGTGCTGATCGCGGCGGACACATTCGGCTCCATGCTCTCAGCGTATCGCGGCAACATGCAGCCGCCGGCGGGAGAGGAACTTCGCCGCCAGATTCTTTCGCTCACGCAAAAACGCGCCACTCCGATGCCGCAAAAACTGGAAGCAAGATTTGCCTGGAGCGAGTATGAAAGCGCAGTGATCGCCGACGCATTGGGTCAGGGCGAGACCGTCTATAACATTGCGATTGCGATTGATCCGCACTGCCCCATGCGCGGCGCAGCCATGCAACTGATTCGCAACGTACTCCAGGAGTGCGGCCGATTGCTGGCGATTGACCCGGACCAAAGTGTCCTGGCCGATCATCTGGATGTCGTCGAAGCATCACTGGCCAGCGAGCACGCGGAAGGCTGGATCGGCAAGAAATGCAGGATACCTGCCGTCACCTCAGATATCCTCATTCAGCGCGTAGCTGCCGCGGAACCAAGACTCGACGACGATCTGCTCGATATCGGCATGCATCTTGTCCCTTCAGAAGAGAATGGCGCCGCAACGCCGGTCGCAGCTTCCCTGCCGGCCGAACTGCCGGCAACAAGCTTTTCTTATGCTCCAGAGTCACTCTTGCGTGTGGACGCCGAGCGAATTGACTCGGTGCTGAATCTGGTCGGCGAACTGATCATCGGAAAGAGCATGTTGTATCAGTGCGTCAACGAATTCGATAAACGTTTCGTCAAGGATCCCTTGCGCGGAAAGTTCGCCGACGCAATGGCCTTTCAGTCACGCATACTGAACGATCTGCAAAAGTCGGTAATGAAGATCCGCATGGTCCCGGTGGAGCAGCTTTTCCGTCGTTTCCCACGCGTGGTGCGCGATATCGCAAAGGCCCGCGGCAAAGAAGTCGAACTCGTCATGAGCGGCGAGGACACCGACCTGGATAAGAGCATTCTCGATATGCTGGCTGAACCAATGGCTCACCTGGTCCGCAATGCAGTGGACCATGGAATTGAGACTCCCGCGGAGCGCCTCAGCGCTGGTAAGCCGGCGACCGGAACAGTGCGGCTGAATGCTTACCATCAGGGCAATCAGATCGTAATTGAAGTCGCCGACGATGGCCGCGGCATTGACGCCGGCCGTCTCGCGGCCAGGGCAGTGGAGACTGGCATTCTCTCCCAATCGGATGTCGCGGGTTTGAGCGAATCGGAAGCGCTCGACCTTGTGTTCCATCCCGGACTCAGCACTGCTGAACAAATCACTGAAATCTCCGGACGCGGCGTGGGTATGGACGTGGTAAGAACAGTCCTGCAGCGCCTTAAAGGCTCGGTAAACATCAAGTCAACGCCGGGCGCCGGCACCTCGTTCTCGATGAAGGTACCGTTGACGCTGGCCATCATTAAGGCGCTTTTGTTCCGCGTACACACTCACATTTATGCCGTGCCGCTGGCTTCTGTCGTAGAAATTGCGCGGGTTCGCGAATCTGAGATCCACCGCGTCGACAATCATGACGTGATCCAACTTCGTGGAGAAGTCCTTACGCTTGTGCATCTGCGCCGCCTGGTAAGGAACCCGGTCAGCGGGGGGAAGATGTTCGTAGTAGTCATTTCGCTGGGAGACCGGAAATTCGGATTGATGGTTGACCACTTGATCGGTGAAGAAGAACTGGTCATCAAAGCACTGGACGATCACTTGGTTGCGACCGAGCTGGTCAGCGGCGCTTCCATCCTGGGCGATGGCACCGTGGTCCTGATCCTGAATCTCCCGAGTGTAGTTTCGAAACTGGGTAAGGCAAACAAGATCATGGGGGCCACAGCATGAGCGAGAGAGTCAGAGTATTGGTAGTGGACGACTCCGCGCTTATGCGGAAGCTCATTTCGCAGATCCTGGCGCAGGACAGCGACATTGAAGTTGTTGGCACCGCCATGGACGGCGCTTTTGGTCTGAAGAAAATTGAAGAGCTCCGTCCCGACGTTGTGACTCTCGACCTGGAGATGCCGCGCATGGACGGCATGGAGACGCTTCGCCAGATTACGCGGCGCTTCCATCTGCCGGTGATCGTGGTGAGCGCGCTGACTACGGAAGGCGCATCCGCTACGTTCAAAGCGCTGGCCCTGGGCGCGGTCGATTTTGTAGCCAAGCCCAAGGATTCTGCTTCCGCCCACATGGACCAGATCGCGCGTGACCTGATCAATAAGATCAAGGGCGCGGCGAAAAGCAAAGCGGCGGAAATACCGGCTCTGCCAGACCTGACGCGCGTTACGAACAAGCCGGCGCGTCCGCGCCGTGAGCCCACCAAGGTGGTTGCAATAGGAATTTCCACGGGTGGTCCCAACGCGCTGCAATATTTGTTCGCACAACTACCTGGCGATTTCCCGGGCACGATTGTAGTGGTCCAGCACATGCCGGAAGGCTTTACCGAAATGTTTGCGCGGCGGCTGAATGAGTGTTCCGCCATTGACGTGCGTGAAGGCCGGTCGGGCGATCTGTTGATCGCCGGGCGAGCGCTGATTTGCCCCGGCAACCGGCATATGAAGGTCCGCCGCATGCCTCTGGGCAACACGATCGTGCTCTCCGATGATGCTCATCAAAATGGACACCGTCCGTCAGTGGACGTATTGTTTCGTTCCGTGGCCGCCGAGTTTGGCGTTCGCTCCATCGGCGTGCTGATGACAGGCATGGGCGAGGATGGCGCGGACGGCCTTGGACTCATCAAGACCGCGGGCGGTTTGACCATCGCCCAAAGCGAAGAATCTTGCGTCGTCTACGGCATGCCGAAGGCGGCGATTGAACGCGGAAATGCCATGCGCGTGGTATCGCTGGACGCGCTGGCCAACACAATTACGACCCAGTGCAACCCCGAAAGGGCGGCACAGGCAATGCGAGTTTCGATGTTGTAAGGAGATATATATGGAACAGTTTCCCATGCTGCTTCGCAAGGACCACAAGCCGATACGTTATCTGGTTGTGGATGATTCGGTCTTTGCCCGCAAGAATGTCGCCAAGATGGTGGAATCGTTTGGCGGCGAGATTGTTGGCGAGGCCGGCGACGGCTGCACTGCCATCACGGAGTACGACCGCACCACACCGGACATGGTGTTGATGGACATTACCATGCCGCAGATGGAGGGCATTGAAGCGGCGGAGCGTATTGTCCGCGCCCATCCTGAAGCGCGCGTTGTCATGGTGTCTTCCGTCGGTTACCAGGAGAACATCGTGGCTGCATTGCAAAAGGGCGCGCGCCACTTTGTGCAAAAGCCGGTGAAGGCGGAAATCCTCTATGAAGTGATCAAGTACGTGATGGGGGAAGACGCCGAGGTCACCCTACCCGCTGTCCAGGAGAACTGAGCCCAATGAAAATGGAGCTGATACAGCCGTTCATTAACGCAGCCGATGCCATTCTGGCTGAGACACTGCAGTGTCCCACCCATGTTGGTGACGTAACCATGGATGAAGAAGCGTACCGCCGCAAGGGCGTGGCGTCAGTGGTTACCATCAAAGGCGACATTGAAGGGAGAATTATCTTTGATATCGATCCTCCCACCGCGGCCAAAGTCGCCAGCTATCTGGCTGGCGAGCCCATGGCTGAGAGCGACGACGTGGCCCGCGAAACCGTGTGCGAGCTCGCCAACATGGTCATTGGCAGTGCTATCACCGCGTTGAACGATCAAGGCTTCAGCTTCAAGATCAATCCGCCGGTCATCCACACGGACGAACTGGGAGAAAAGAGCAGCGAAGAACAGGAAGCTCTAGTGATGTGTTTCGATACGGAGCAAGGAAACGTGTTCATGAACATTGCGTTGCGCTATTCGCGCAGGCGTCGCGCTGACCGCAAACCGAATTGAGACAGCCTGGAGCTCACAAAAAAATCCGGGGCGGCCGTTCAGACCGCCCCTTTTCGTCTCAGCCAAATCTTCTTTTCTACGGTATCACTCGCACCATGAATGGGATCTGCAAACTGCAAGGAAGCAATCCCGCTCCGGGATTGTCCGGGTCGGTCTTGGGCGTACACGCGGCATCCTGCTGCGGAGCGGAAAATCTCTTAATCGTGCCGTCTCCGTTCCGGAGTTCCGCATCGCTGGAGGTTCGGATAATTGACACACTGCCCAGCCGCACAATGACGGGTGGGTTGGGTGGTGCGGGTGGCACGTGGACTGTTGTATCCGGAACAGAGATCTGGTCGTTGGCGTGGACCACATAAACCCTGGATGAATCCGCCGAGGCGTCAATCGAGACAGTGCCGTTAAACGTACCGGTGGCCGTAGGTGGAACGACGACGATCTGAGGCAAGACAATTACTTTCGACTCATGCAGCGCCACTAGGTCAATTACGCTGATACTGTTCCCCGTGCAACTGGGAAGATTGGCGATCAGGTTTGTGTGATTAATACCCGCAGGGCAGCCACCAAGCGCTGCGTAGGCCTTGGAGCCATTCTGTAGTGCAACCATACTGGTCGGTGAACCGGACAGTGCTATGTCTGGCCCCACTTTGGTCGGCAACACTGGGGGAGTGACGCCGAAGTTGATGCCATTCGCGTTGATGAGGGAAATACTGTTGCTGCCGGTGTTCGTGACGTAGACGCGCCTGCGTGGAGTGTCATAAAAAGCGAAATTCGGTGACGAGCCGACATGAATTCGATTAGCAGGCGTACATGGGACAATGCTTCCGCCTGATCCGCAAATTTCTTGGTCGACGCTAGTGTCAATGAAGCTGAGAGTGCCGTCACCCTGGTTCACCACGAAAACGGCTTCCCCATCCGAACTCATGACAGCCCATATCGGTTGTGAACCGACGGGAATGGTCTTTTGGAATGTGTTATCAATGGTGGAAATGACGGTAACGGTATTATCGCCATGGTTGACCACGTAGATTTTGGCGCTATTCCCGCCTCCGGCCACCATCACCGGGTTCAATCCCGTGGGTATAACCTGAGTCACCGCGGTTGTTGTCAGCGGAATGAAACTAACGTCGTTGCTTCCGCTGTTGGCCACATAGATACCTCCGTTATTCCCAGCGCTCGCTGCAATGGCCCCGCTCGTCGAAGGTGGCAGTGTGGCGGTGTTTACGGCAGTCGTCAGCGGAAGAAGCCCGGTGTACAGACTTACTGTGCCATCGCCGTTCACGATGAAGACACGGCCCTGATTACTATTGAAAAACAGCGGGTTATGTCCCAGATTCACGTTCCCGACAAGCGAGTCACCGGAGACATCCACATGCATATCGGAACCCAGTCCGGTAGCTGTGGGGTTGGTGGAGGTGACTACGGCGTGAGAGAGCGAGGCCGGATCGCCCGTTGGTCCAGGCACCGGCGTGATGAACTGACGAAAGGTATCGCCGCATCCCGCCAACAGCACAATGCAAATAGCTGCTACCAGAACCAGCCAGAAACTCCGGAATTTTGAAATCATTATCGCTCCGCCCGGCTCCGCCGGTAGGATAGTTTATGAAGCTCGAACCCTGAAATGTCGCGAAACTCTCATTGTAACGGGTCAGGCGAAGGTCAGCAATCAGTCCCGCGGTCAGCGCAACGCCTCACGGTCCTCAAACACCTTCGTAGACGGAGGTCCTAAGAGCGCGATATTGTGGTACGTCCGATGGAGCGCAGATTTTCGCGATAGATTGCCCGCGTGCAGCGCGCCGCCGGCACGAACGGGAGAGAACGCTGCTCAGAACGCACCAATCCCACACTGCGGACGCAGTCGCCTTGAGCTTTGCCGCGGGAATCGCAACTCTCTTTGCGCTTCTACGCTGGCCCAGCCTGAACTCCTCGCGCAGCCGTCTTCTCTTTGCCGTAGCCATCACCATAGTCTTTGCGCTGGTCGCCTGGCTAACCCATGGAGTAAGCGGCTCCGGCGCCTGGGCCGGGGCTGGCGTAGCTTTTGTGATGGCCGCGACCGACCCCAAGCTTTTTGGCGTGTTGCTCGTTGTCTTCGCTGTAACTCTTGCGGCCACGCGCGTAGGACGTTCGCGCAAGGAGCAGTTGCACGTTGCCGAATCAAAGAACGGACGCTCGGCTTCGCAAGTGATGGCTAATGTTGGTGTAGCTGCGCTGATTGTCACCGTCTGTCCTCCGCCATTGCGTCTGCTTGCCCTGGCATCGCTTGCCGAGGTCGCTGCGGATACTTCGTCCAGCGAGACCGGGCAGGCCTTCCCAGGAAGGACTGTCTTAATCACAAACTGGAAACCCGTACCTGCGGGACTTGATGGTGGAATCAGTGTGAATGGAACTATGGCTGCATGCGCGGCCGCGATTGTAGTGGCGCTGACAGCAAGATTTCTGGGAGTCATTTCAGATCGCCACGCCGTAATAGTGGCCTCGTGCGGAATCCTGGGAATGCTGGTAGACAGCGTGCTTGGGGCGGTGTTCGAACGGCGTGGATACCTCAACAATGATCTGGTAAACCTTTTCGGCACGGCCTCCGCCGCCGGCCTGGCGTGGCTGATGATGTGACTTCAGCTCCAGTGCAGGCGCCAGAGTGTGTAGCTCGCGATTTCGTGAAAGACTTCTCCGCTACGCTTCCACAAAGACTTTGGCTTGGAATTGGGCCGGGGAGCACCATAAACGGTAATGCCTTCGCGAGCGAGCATCTGCTTGATGCGAAAAATATGGTAGCTGTCACTCACTGCCAGACACGAACTCATACCGTTGGCGCGCATGATTGTGGCAACGCGTCGCGCAGACTCTGCAGTGTCCGGGCTTTGCGTTTCCGCGATGAGCTGTGAGTCGGGAATGCCGAGCGTCTTGAGATATTCTCTTCCCA